>Ga0213861_10002499_pt1 | contig 15719 bp, 12 predicted proteins | sample PICome_4_FD_160110 | JGI IMG/M metagenome (GOLD analysis project Ga0213861, IMG submission 160110) | Coastal seawater microbial communities near Pivers Island, North Carolina, United States - PICO131 | ecosystem: Environmental > Aquatic > Marine > Coastal | place: USA: North Carolina... | reverse complement strand
GGATCGTGTGACCCAAAAAATACTTTCACTAAGGTTTCATATGAAACTACTGCTGGATTATAAGGAACCATTACGGCCTCTGCATGTGTGGTTCTGCCTCCGGCCACTTGATTATAAGTAGGATCTTTCTCTGTTCCTCCCGCATAGCCAGAAATCACATCTCCAACACCTGATACAGATTCAAAAATAGCTTCTACACACCAAAAACAACCACTGGCAAAATAAGCTGTTTCTGTGTAGGGATTTTGGGGGTCTTTTTCAGATGTTTTTATGACTAAGGCAAGCGCCAAAGTAGTCCATACAAAAGTATTCGTGATAAAAGCTTTATACAACATAGGCTGTTTTTTTTGTAACAAGTTACAAAAAAAACAGCCTATAAATACTTAGGGTAATTATTGCTTTACACCAGGTTGTGTAATGGTAAAGCCTTCTTTTTCTTTTGCTGCGTCTACCATATCTTTTACTTCTCTTAATAAGGCTTTAGCGTCATAAATAATACCATCTTTAATAGTGTATTTAACACCTCCTTTTCTAACCACCTCATTGTCTTCTGTTAAAGAAACGGCCCCTGTTCCATAAAGCACTTTTAGGTTTTGAAGTGGGTTTTCATCTACAATCACAAAGTCTGCCAATTTACCTACTTCTACTGAACCAATTTTACTGTCCATTCCCAAAGCCTCTGCTCCGTTTAAAGTAGCAGATCTAATAATTTCTAAGGGGTGAAATCCTGCCTCTCTTAAAAGCTCTAACTCTCTTATGTAGGCAAAACCATACAGCTGATAAATAAATCCAGAGTCTGATCCTGTAGTGACTCTACCGCCACGGTTTTTATATTCGTTAATAAAAGTCATCCAAAGCGTGTAATTTCTTTTCCAAGCCACCTCTTGTTCTGTACCCCAGTTGTGCCAGTAAGAACCGTGAGATATTTTACTAGGTTCATAAAATTTCCATAGCGAAGGTAGGGTGTAGTCTTCATGCCACTCAGCTCTTCTAGCTCTTTGAAGGTCTCTATTGGCCTCGTAAATATTAAAGGTTGGATCCATGGTGAAGTCTAGTGCAATGAGTTCATTCATTACATTATTCCAATGGTCTGAATAAGGGGCAGCTGCTTGTTCCCAAAGTTCACCAGCCCCCTCAAAGCGGTGTTGCTCATTCTGATAATTGTAATCCAAGGGGTAATTTTGAACGGTTCTGTCTGTAAACAAGGCCTCTGGTAAACCATACCAATGTTCCATACTGGTTAGTCCTGCTCTGGCAGAATGCAGTACATTCCAGCGGGCCACATCCATTTGCGCATGGTGACAAGCAGATCCCAATCCCAATCTTTTATTTTCTTCAAGGGCAGCTTGCATAATTTCAGGAGAGGCACCAAAGAACTTAATTCCGTCTGCGCCAGCTTTGGCGTTGTCTCTAACCCATTCTACCGCTTGTTCTGCGGAAGAAATTTCTTTTTTACTTCCAGAACCAAAGCCAGTATAGGCAAAAAGCCTTGGAGCTACTATGCTGTTGTTTTCTGATTTTCTTTTTAGGTCTAAAGTGAACTCTAATCCTCTTCCAGAGGGTTCTCTTACGGTGGTCACCCCATGGGCCATCCAGAGTCTAAACACATAATCAGGTTCTGCGCCTTGTGCTCTACCTCCAATATGTCCATGCATGTCAATAAAACCAGGCATTAGGTACATACCTGTAGCATCTAATTCTTTTCCTCCTGCTTTTAAAGTAGGCCTACTTTTTTCTTTAATGGCTACACCAGGGTATCCTACAACCGCTATTTGTGTAATTTTATTACCCTCTACCACAATGTCAATAGGACCTCTAGGTGGTGCACCATTTCCATTGATTAAAGTAACGCCCCTTATAATTAATTGTTTATGAGGGCCATCTCCTGTAGCAGATTGTCCAAATCCAGTAGCTAGGCTTAAGAGTGCTACGAGTAAAAGTAGTGGTTTTTTCATATTTGGTTTTTTATGGTTGGTTTTTTGGTAGTTATTGCTTTGTTAAGCAATTAAAGTGAATTATTTTGTAATCACCCAACTTCCGTCTTTAAGAAGTGATTCTGCTTGTTTGTATTTAAGTGTTTTTTGTTCCCCACTCATAACGTTTTGAATGATTACTTTGTCATTTCTACCAATTTTAGCCTCTGTTCTTACAATGGTTTCAGTCACTGTTGGTCTACCGGCTTGATTTTGACTTGCGGCTCTACTTTGAGCGGCCATCTCGTCTACATTGGGAATTTCTTCCTTAGTGGTTTGTAGGTTTTCTTTTGTCCTGCGCTGCTGTCTGGCTTCTTGAATTTGACCAGGGTTTTCAGAAGGAAGTTCTCCCTTAAACAAGAAAGATACAATGTCTTTATTCACTCTTTCTAACATGCCTTTAAATAACTCAAAAGCTTCAAACTTATAGATCAATAAAGGATCTTTTTGTTCGTGAACGGCCAGTTGAACAGATTGTTTGAGCTCGTCCATTTTTCTTAAATGTGTTTTCCAAGCCTCATCTACCATTGCTAAGGTAATGTTCTTTTCAAAATCAGTAATCAGCTGCTTTCCTTTACTCTCATAAGCTTTGGTTAGATCAGTGACTACATTTAAGGTCTTTATCCCATCTGTAAATGGCACTACAATTCGCTCAAATTTATTCGTTGGGTCTTCGTAAACATTTTTAATCACTTCAAAAGCAGTTTCACTACTTCTGGCCATTTTACCTTGATAGTGATCTAAAACGCTTTTGTATGTTTTTCTAGTGAGTGTATTAGGAGCTTCTTTTAAGAATTCTTCCTCAGAGAATGGAGCAGTCATTCCAAAGTACTTAATGAGTTCAAACTCAAAGTTTTTAAAATCGCTAGCGGCCTTATTGTCTCCTGTGATAATTTCACAAGTGTCAAATATCATATTGGCAATGTCCAATTTTAAACGCTCTCCTTGTAAAGCGTGTCTTCTTCTCTTGTAAACTACTTCTCTTTGCGCATTCATAACGTCGTCATATTCCAAAAGACGTTTACGAACTCCAAAGTTGTTTTCTTCCACTTTTTTCTGAGCCCTTTCAATAGATTTGGTCATCATAGAGTGTTGGATCACTTCTCCGTCTTCTAAGCCCATTCTATCCATGAGTTTAGCGACCCTATCCGAGCCAAAAAGACGCATTAAATTGTCTTCAAGAGATACATAAAATTGAGAACTACCTGGATCTCCCTGTCTTCCAGATCTACCGCGTAACTGTCTGTCTACCCTTCTTGAGTCGTGTCTTTCCGTTCCAATAATGGCGAGACCTCCAGCCGCTTTTATTGATTCAGATAATTTAATATCGGTTCCCCTTCCAGCCATGTTAGTTGCAATAGTTACCACTCCTGCATTACCTGCTTCTGCAACAATGTCTGCCTCTTTTTTATGCAATTTCGCATTCAGTACATTGTGAGGAACTTTTCTAATCCCAAGCATTTTTGAGAGTAATTCTGAAATTTCTACTGAGGTAGTACCAATGAGTACAGGTCTCCCTGCTGCAGATAATTTGGTAACCTCTTCTATAATGGCATTGTATTTTTCCCTTTTAGTTTTATAAATCAGGTCGTCTTTGTCTTCCCTTGCAATAGGTCTATTGGTTGGGATCTCCATGACGTCTAATTTATAAATCTCCCAAAATTCCCCGGCTTCTGTAATAGCTGTTCCTGTCATACCCGCTAACTTCTTGTACATTCTGAAGTAGTTCTGAAGAGTTACGGTTGCAAATGTTTGGGTGAGAGCTTCAATTTTCACATTCTCTTTGGCCTCAATAGCTTGGTGGAGCCCATCTGAATACCTTCTGCCATCCATGATTCTTCCCGTCTGTTCGTCTACAATCATTACCTTGTTATCCATTACAACATATTCCACATCTTTCTCAAATAAGGTATATGCTTTAAGAAGCTGATTAAGGGTGTGTATGCGTTCACTTTTAATAGAAAAATCCTTAAATAATTGGTCTTTCTCATTAGCCTCTTCTTCTACATCAAGACCTTTTTTTTCTATTTCCGCTATGGCAGAACCAATATCTGGTAAAACAAAAAATTCACGATCACCTTCTGTAGATAGGTAAGAAATGCCCTTTTCAGTAAGATCTATCTGATTGGTTTTTTCTTCAATCACAAACCATAATTCAGCGTCAACCTCTGGCATTTGCTTGTTGTTATCTTGCATGTAAAAATTCTCTGTTTTTTGCAAGAGTTGTTTTACCCCTTCTTCACTTAAGAACTTTATAAGGGCTTTGTTTTTTGGTAATCCTCTGTGCACTCTTAGTAAAAGAAACCCCCCTTCTTTTTCATCTCCAGCAGCGATTAGTTTTTTAGCTTCAGATAAAACACCAGTGAGATATTGTCTTTGCAAGCTTACCAATTCGTTTACTCTTGGCTTTAATTCAGTGAATTCATGCCTGTCTCCTTCGGGAACAGGTCCTGATATTATAAGTGGTGTTCGGGCATCGTCCACAAGGACAGAATCTACCTCATCTACTATGGCAAAGTTAGGGGCTCTTTGAACCAAGTCACTCGGACTGTGCGCCATATTGTCACGTAGGTAGTCAAATCCAAATTCGTTATTGGTTCCATAGGTAATGTCGGCTTCATAGGCTGCCCTTCTCCCGGGAGAATTTGGCTGATGATGGTCTATACAATCAATCGTCATTCCGTGAAACTCAAATAAGGGTGCCATCCAGGCACTATCCCTTTTTGCCAGGTAGTCATTCACCGTCACCAGATGTACTCCATTTCCGGTTAGGGCATTGAGGTATACGGGTAAGGTAGCTACCAATGTTTTTCCTTCCCCTGTTTGCATTTCTGCAATTTTTCCTTGGTGAAGCGCAATTCCTCCAATGAGTTGAACAGGGTAGTGGACCATGTCCCATTTTACTTTTTTCCCTGCTGCGTCCCAGCTAGTACTCCAAATAGCTTTGTCTTCTTGGATGTTGACATAGTCTTTTTCTGCGGCAGCCCTTCGGTCTGCCGCCGATGCGGTTACTTTAATCTCCTCTGCCTGTGAGAAACGCTTTGCTGTTTCTTTTACCACAGCAAAAGCTTCAGGTAAAATGTCTTCTAATACTTTTTCGGTCAGGCTGTATTGGGCTTCTTTTAGTTGGTCAATCTTATTGTAAACCTCTTCGTTTTTGTCAATGTCAGTCTCGTTTAACGCTTCTTGTTTCAATAATTCAATCTCATCTTGAATGCTTGCAGTAGCTTCCTGAAGTTGTTTTTTAAAATAATGGGTTTTCTCTCTCAATGCGTCATGAGATAGTTTTTCCATTTCTTTTTCAAAGGCATTAATCTTATCTATTATTGGTTGTAGGGCTTTTACATCTTTCTTTGCTTTGTCTCCTACAAATACTTTAAGTACGTTGTTTATAAAACTCATATGTTTGGTTCTCTGCGTATTTTACGGCAATTGGTAATAGTCTTTGATTTCTAGGCATTTAATTTACAAAATTCATGCCGTGGTCTTTGTTGTCATGTTTTGTGACACAACCCTTCAAAAATAAGCAAAAAAAAAGCCTCCAAGGAGACTTTTTTTGGGAAATCTAAGTAGTATAGATTTCTATAATTTTAATACTCATCCTCGTTCCAGAGGTAGTCTTCATCTGTAGGATAGTCTGGCCATATTTCTTCAATAGACTCGTATATTTCGCCTCCTTCTTCTTCCATAGATTGTAAATTCTCAACTACTTCTAAGGGAGCTCCTGTTCTAATAGCGTAATCTATTAATTCGTCTTTTGAAGCCGGCCAAGGCGCGTCACTCAAATATGAAGCTAATTCTAATGTCCAATACATGGGGTTCTGTTTTAGATTTTTGCAAAAGTAATTTTTAAACTAGAATACACAAGTTATTTTAAGTTTAAATTATAAAAAAAATACTAGGATGGCATCCATTTTACCTCTTCAACACCTCCATTTTTAGCAGCATATCTGCTAAGAACAAATAAATAATCCGACAGCCTATTAATGTATTCAAGAATAGTAATATCTATGGGTTGCTCCATGTGAAGCGACACTAGAAGCCTTTCAGCCCTTCTACTTACTGTTCTTGCCAAATGACAATAAGATACATAAGTGCTCCCTCCTGGAAGAATAAAGTTTGTGAGAGGTTCTAAAGTAAGTTCCATTTGATCTATGGCTAACTCTAAGTCTTCTGTATGCTTTGTTGGAATTGCAGTGGGTTTTTCTCCTTCTTTGGTCGGATTTGCCAAGATGGCCCCAATCTCAAATAAATGTTGCTGTATTTCGAGTATTAAGGGTTTTTGACTTGCTACTACATCGCCTTCTCTGAGTAGTCCTAACCAAGCATTTAATTCGTCTAAAGAGCCATATGAATCCAAGTGAAGGTCATTTTTAAGCACTCTTTTTCCGTTGAATAAGCTAGTCATTCCCCTGTCTCCCGTTTTGGTATAAATTTTCATAGCGTTTACCAGTTTTGGGTTGGAACATTATTTGTTTAATGATGGATTATCTCCAAGAATTTTTAAACAAAACAAAATGTTCTTTTTCTTGATCTTTTTTTGTAAAAATAAGCCCAAAACTCCAGCAATCAATACTTATTTGAATTTTTTTATCTAAAACTAGTTTTTCCCACAACTCCTTTTGTTTATAATCAGTGTGTATTTCTTCAACAAAATATCCTGTAATGTCTTTGCTGGTAGGTATAGTAACTATAATTGTACTATCTGTTGTAGGGCTTATAAATGAAACCTTTTTTTTTTCAAGATAAGCTTGAATGGCTTGATTATAAGCTTTTGTCTTTGAGCCTTTGGGTACTTTATGGATGCATTTTGTCAATAATTCAAAGACAAATGGGGAATGAACACTGTGCTGGTCTCTAGACCTCCAGAGGTATTTTAAATAAGATATATATGTTCCAATCTTATTTGTCACTAGTCTTCTATTTTTGCAGCTAATTCAAACCATCGCATTGTTTTTAGCTCTATATTTTCAATAATTTCCTGTAGCTTTTTAGACCTTTCTTCTATGGTATCCATGGAAAGTCCTTCTTCAAAAAAACTTTGCTCTAGGACTAGCTTGTCTTTCTCTAAACTTCTTATTTTAGATTCAAGTTGTTGGTATTCTTTTTGTTCGTTAAAAGATATTTTTTGTTTTTGAACATCTTTTGAAGGTTGCTGTTTAATATTTTTAGGTTTTATAGGCTCTTGCTCTTGATCTTGGCTGTCTTCGTATGCCCTGAAATCAGAGTAGTTTCCAGGGAAATCTTCAATATATCCCTCCCCTCTAAAGACAAATAAATGGTCTACAATTTTATCCATGAAATAGCGGTCATGAGATACGACCAGTAAACATCCAGGATAATCCAATAAAAATGATTCTAGTACATTTAAAGTGACTATATCTAAGTCATTGGTGGGTTCATCTAAAATTAGGAAGTTTGGGTTTTGTATAAGCACGGTACATAAATAGAGTCTTTTTCTTTCTCCTCCGCTGAGCTTTTCTACAAAATCATATTGTTTTTTTCGATCGAATAAAAAGCGTTCCAGTAGTTGTTGTGCAGAAATTTGTCGTCCCTTTTTTAACGGAATATAATCGCCGAACTCACGAATGACATCGATCACTTTTTGTCCAGGTTTTGATGGGATTCCAGCCTGGGTGTAATAGCCAAACTTAATGGTGTCTCCAACGACAATCTTCCCACCGTCTAGGCTTTCTTTTCCCGTAAGAATATTGAGAAAGGTAGATTTCCCTGTTCCGTTTTTTCCAATGATTCCTATACGTTCCCCCCTGAGAAAATTATAATCAAAACCGTCTAAGATGGATTTGTCTCCAAAGGATTTAAATAGTTTGTGACATTCTAAAATTTTTGTTCCCATTCTTTCCATGTCAATTTCAAGTTGAATTTCATGGTCTTGTCTCCTTTGATGGGCGCGTTCTTTTATTTGTGCAAAGTCATCTATCCTAGACTTTGATTTTGTGGTTCTAGCCTTTGGCTGACGACGCATCCAATCCAGTTCTTTTTTAAAGAGTCTCTTGGATTTGTGTTGTTCTACCTGCTCTTGTGATAATCTGGCCTCTTTTTTTTCTAAATAATAGGCGTAATTACCTTTGTAGGTGTATAGTTGTCCTTGATCTAATTCCACGATTTCGTTACAAACCCGTTCTAAAAAATAACGGTCGTGTGTTACCATGAAAAGCGTGATGTTTTCTTTGGCAAAATAGACTTCCAACCACTCTATCATCTCCAGGTCCAAATGGTTTGTAGGTTCATCTAAAATGATTAGATCTGGTTTGTTGAGTAGTGCATTGGCTAGGGCAACTCGTTTTTTTTGCCCCCCAGATAAGGCAGACACTTTGAGTTGAAGATTGTCTAGTTTTAGTTTGGATAGTATTTGTTGGTATTGGGTTTCAAAGTCCCAAGCGTCATGCCTATCCATGGCGTCAAAGGCTTTTTGGTACCCATCTGCGTTGTCCATATCTAAAAGTGCCTTCTCGTATTTGGCTATGACTTTTAAGACCTCATTGTCTGAGGCTAGTATACATTCTTCAATGGTGCTGTCTTCAGCGAGAATAGGTTCTTGGGCTAGAAAAGATACCTTGGTATCTTTTCGGTAATTAACCATGCCTTGGTCTGGCTGATCGAGTCCAGATAGAATATTTAAAATAGCTGTTTTTCCACTTCCATTCTTGGCGATTAAAGCAATTTTTTGATCCTTATTGACCCCAAAAGACAATTGCTCAAACAAGACCAGTTCCCCATAGGATTTACTAATATTTTCAACACTTAAAAGGTTCATATAACTGCGCTATTTTGAAGGATTCATTTGAAACGCCAAAGGTACGCTTCTCATCCATAAAGCACCTATGATTGGGAAAAATAAGGGATCGAATTTTTGTATTCCAATCCAGTGAACGAAAGGTGTTGCACTAAGAGACAAAACAAATATTATAGCGATATAAGACTCCACTTTTGTGGGCTTCCTGAATCTGGTTTTAATTTTTACCCAAATCACTAAAAAGGCCCATGGAGAAACCCATAATAAGTTGAAATTGTTCACAGTAGGGTGGTGGTTGGTCAGAAACCACAAAAAAAGTAGCAGCAGACTGCCCAAAGCACTTAAGCCAAATAATATTAAATCAAATCCCCACAATTTTACCCCCTTAAAATACGTCATTGTTCCTATAATTAAGCTAAGGATTAGTACTGAGAAACTCATGAAAGCTGGTGTTTTGTACAATTTTTCTTGAATTTTTTTTGTAGGTTTAGAATCGTAAGACATACGATCATTTTCAACAAGGGGTAAGCCATTAATTGTATGCATTTTCAATGATTCAGAGAGATAGTTTGGTAAGAACTGGTATTCTCTTGGCGTTATTGTTTGATCTACTTTGCTGCCTAATGCAAGATTAATGCCAAACAAAGCCCAACTGTTTAAGGACAAGTTTTCTGCGATGAGACCTCTAAAAGTTTTAAGTTCGTTAGCCCCTAGGTTTATTTGTACGCCACTAATCAGATTCTTGTCCTCTATAAGGTCTCTGATTTTTGTTGCACAATTGTTGAAGAAAAAGTCGTAAGAGTAATCTCTATTTTCTGGACGGTAGTTTTTTTCTAAAAAATTAAATAAACGGTTCCTATTTGTTTTATCTAATCGAAGTACTTGTTCTTTAACCCCCCTGTTTTCCATTTCATATTCAAATAGAAAGTCACTAAAATATTGTCTTCCTAGGGTGTAAGTAAGGTCTCCTTTAATGAAGTTTGTATAGAAATTTGGTGCGTAAAAATCGAAAATCCCATAATTGTAAATAATGTCTAGTTGTATCATGGGGTCTTGAACTCTTATTGCTGAATGTCCAAAGGAGGCATACAAATCCGTACCGGGTTCACAGGTCAATACGCTTATAGAAGCATATTCACTTAATTTGAAATCTTGTGCTTGCGTGAGGTTTCCAAAGAAAATAAAAACAAGAAAGTAACAAAATAAATTGGTCTTCATGTACGTAGTTAATATTTGTGTAAATATATACAAATCCCATTTCTCAACCAGCTTTAGTGAGATGTTGTGTTATTATTGTATTTTTGACGCGTGAAAAGTATTAAAAGTTTTATTCCAAATGCGATTACCGCATTGAATTTATTATCTGGCTTATTAGCTGTAATTGCTGTTTTAGAAAATGAGATACTTTTAGCAATGCTGTTTGTTTTTACGGGTATTGTTTTTGACTTTTTTGATGGTTTTGTAGCTCGAATACTACATGTGAAAAGTGAAATGGGGAAGCAGCTAGACTCTCTTGCAGATTTAGTGACTTCTGGCGTCGTTCCTGGTTTGGCTATTTATAAGATGTTAAATCCCTCTGAATTTACACTAGTAGAGGTACTCCTATTTAATCAGCTACCATTGGTGGGTTTAATTATTCCAATTGGCGCAGCTTTCCGATTGGCTTTTTTTAATATTGATACGAGACAAACGGATCATTTTATAGGCTTACCCACCCCTGCTGCAGCATTACTGGTACTCTCTATTCCCTCTATGCTTATTTTTCATACCTCAGATGGTTTAAAAGAAGTATTATTGTCACCCTATTTTCTAGTCGGTTTCTCCATTTTTATGGTAACAGTAATGAACGCACCAATTAAGTTATTTTCTTTGAAATTTATAAATTTTAGCTGGCAAGATAATAGGTTGAGATATTTCTTTATTGTACTATCAGTATTGCTGTTGTTTTGGTTAGAATTTATGGGATTAGCCTTAGTTATTTTGACTTATATTTTGAGTGGCTTATTTTATAAGCAGCTTCATTAAAAATCGAGTTTCTTTTTTCTAAGCTCAAAATTTTGTCCTAAATATACTTTTCTGACCATTTCATCCTTAGCTAAATCTTCTGGAACTCCAGCTTTTAGTATGCCTCCCTCGAACATTAAGTAAGATCGTTCTGTGATAGCCAAAGTCTCTTGAACGTTATGGTCAGTGATTAAAATTCCAATATTTTTATCTTTTAGTTGGGCTACAATTCTTTGAATATCTTCTACTGCTACAGGGTCTACGCCAGCAAATGGCTCGTCTAAAAGTATAAATTTTGGATCCGTGGCTAATGCTCTAGCAATTTCTGTTCTTCTTCTTTCTCCACCTGAAAGCAAGTCGCCCCTGTTTTTTCTAATGTGTCCCAAACTAAATTCTTCAATAAGGGACTCCATTTTCATTTCCTGCTCTTTCTTGGAGAGATTAGTAAGTTGCAATACGCTCATGATATTTTCTTCAATGCTTAATTTTCTAAACACAGAAGCTTCTTGAGCCAAATAGCCAATACCGCTTTGAGCACGTTTGTACATGGGGTAATTGGTAATATTTGTTTGGTCCAAATGTATGGCACCACTATTGGGTTTTATGAGGCCAACAATCATGTAGAATGAAGTGGTTTTACCTGCACCGTTAGGCCCTAGTAAACCGACTATTTCTCCTTGATTTACTTCCAGGGAAATACCTTTAACTACGGTGCGACCGCGGTAAGACTTCATGATATTTGTGGCACTTAATTTCATATAAAGTTGTTTGGTGATGGTTATTTATTTTCTTCTTGAATAGCTTCCCAATATTCGTAAGCCCTTCTTAAATGAGGAATGACAATAGTTCCACCAACTAAAGTAGCTATTCCTAGTGTTTCCATAACTTCTTCTTGACTGGCACCAGTCTTTGAAGCCCCTTCTAAGTGGTATTTTACACAGTCGTCACATCGCAATACAGCAGAGGCTACTAAGCCTAGAAGTTCTTTTGTTTTTACATCTAGAGCTCCTTCTGAAAAAGCATTAGTATCTAAATTAAAAATACGTTTGATTAACTTATTATTGTCAGCTAAAATTTTGTCATTCATCTTAGCCCTGTATTCATTAAACTCTTGAACTTTATTTTCCATTTTTGCGCATCTTTTTTAAATCTCTTTTGATCACTATTCTAGAAATTACAATACTAATTTGGTATAGTATCATAATGGGCACAGCAACAACTATTTGGCTGGCCACATCTGGAGGTGTAATAATAGCAGAGAGTATTAAAACAACTACCAACGATATTTTACGGTACTTTTTGAGTATCTCAGGGGTCACCAAGCCCACTTTAGTTAGAAAATAAACGACTATTGGTAGCTCAAAAATAAGTCCACAGGCCAATACAGAGGCCCTTACTGTGGCTACATAGGAATTTAAGTCAATATCGTTAAAAACCTCTTTACTGACGGTGTAGCTTCCTAAAAAATTAATGGATAATGGTGCTACAATAAAGTAGCCAAAAAGTACTCCTGAGAAAAATAAAAACGAGGCTACGAATATAAATCCTCTGGCATTTTTTCTTTCTGACTCATGCAAGCCAGGACCAATGAATTTCCAAATTTCATACAATACGTATGGGAAGCCTACAATCAGACCTGCCCAAATAGAAGTCCATATATGCGCAGAAAATTGGCCTGCCATTTCCCTGCTTTGAATTCTGAAAAGCGGTTCAGAGCTACAAAATGCGTCGCTAAAGCCTAACAATTGTGATAGGTTACAGAACATCTTATAGGTAGGGAAATCTGGTTTTTTCGGACCGAATAAGACCGTTTCAAAAACAAAGTCTTTCATTAAAAAAGCTACAGTTCCTATAATAAGAACACCCATGGTAGCACGTATAAGATGCCATCTGAGTTCTTCTAAATGGTCTAAAAAAGACATTTCATTTACATTCTTTTGCTTTGCCATTATACCAGTCCTTCTTGAATTAAGTTATGTAAATGAACAATTCCCACATAATTATTTTCATGAACTGCTAATAATTGTGTGATGTGGTTTTCTTGCATGATTTTTAGTGCCTCTACCGCCATAGCGTCTTGAGAAATAGTTTTAGGAGAATGACTCATGATGTCTTTTGCAGTGAGCGCAGCAATATTATCGTGCTTATTGAGCATTCTTCTGATATCTCCATCTGTAACAATACCCACAATCTTGCTTTCATCTACTACAGCTACAGCACCAAGAAGTTTCTCAGATATTTCCACAATGACCTCCTTGACCATACTGTTTGGAGCAACCATAGGAGTGGCATTATTTTTGACCAGATCAGCCACCCTTAAATATAATTTTTTTCCCAATGCTCCTCCAGGGTGGTATTGGGCGAAATCTTTGGATCCAAAATCTTTGAGTTCTAAAAGGCATATAGAAAGGGCGTCTCCCATAACCAGTTGCGCAGTAGTACTGGTTGTAGGTGCTAAGTTATTTGGGCAAGCTTCTTTAGCTACATAGGTATTTAGTACATAATCTGCTTTTTGGGCTAAAAATGAATCTGGATTTCCAGTAATAGCTATTAAGGGGTTTTGCCCTCGCTTTATCAGTGGAACCAAAACTTTAATTTCAGGAGTATTCCCACTTTTTGAAATACATATCACAGTGTCTCCATTTTGGATGGTACCTAAGTCTCCATGAATGGCATCAGCAGCGTGCATAAAAATAGCAGGTGTTCCCGTTGAATTCATTGTAGCAACTATTTTATTGGCTATAATAGCGCTTTTTCCAATACCCGTTATTACCACTCGTCCAGTAGATTGTAGGATGGTTTCAACGGCCTTTTCAAAAGCTTCATTTAAAAGAGGTATAATGGCGTCTAATGCATCCCTTTCAATTTGAAAAGTTCTTATGGCGCTCTCTAAAATTTTTGGGGTAGGATTCAACTGAAAATTATTTTTTATGGTTCTTTTGCAAAAAGAATGTATTATATTTAAAAAACAAAATTACACAAAGATACCTATATGCGGTGTTTTTACTTAAATTATTAAGATAAAAAGACCCACCCCAAAAAAATGACGGAACAATCTTATGGAAATGAATGATTATGACTTGCGTGCTGCCCTGAAACAATATTTTGGTTTCTCGGAGTTTAAAGGACGTCAAGAAGCTGTGATTAAGAATGTATTAGCTAAGAAACATAGTTTTGTGATCATGCCTACTGGTGGGGGTAAATCTATGTGCTATCAATTGCCCGCTTTGCTTCAAAAGGGAACGGCCATAGTGGTGTCTCCTTTAATTGCATTAATGAAAAATCAGGTTGACGCTATTAGAGGTGTTTCTGCCAATCCAGGAGTGGCTCATGTTTTAAACTCCTCTCTAACTAAGACAGAAATAAAGCAAGTAAAAAGTGATCTAACCAATGGAATTACCAAACTTTTATATGTAGCCCCGGAATCCTTGACTAAGGAAGAAAATGTAGCTTTTTTAAATACATTAACAGTTTCATTTGTTGCAGTAGATGAGGCACATTGTATTTCAGAGTGGGGTCATGATTTTAGGCCTGAATACAGAAATTTACAAAGAATTATTGAAAGGATTGGGGTAAATATTCCAATCATTGGCTTAACAGCAACAGCAACGCCTAAAGTTCAGGAAGATATTATTAAGAATTTGGGTATTACAGATGCAACAGTTTTTAAATCATCCTTTAATAGGCCTAATCTTTTTTATGAAGTGCGGCCAAAAACCCAGAATGTAGAGGCAGATATTATTAGATTTGTCAAACAACATATAGGTAAATCAGGGATCATTTATTGCCTCAGTAGAAAGAAGGTAGAGGAATTGGCTCAGATTTTACAGGTTAATGGGGTAAGTGCAGTACCTTATCATGCTGGTTTTGATACTAAAACAAGGTCAAAATATCAGGACATGTTTCTTATGGAAGAAGTAGACGTTGTAGTGGCCACCATAGCCTTTGGAATGGGTATAGATAAGCCAGATGTGAGGTATGTTATTCACCACGATATTCCAAAGAGCATTGAAAGTTATTATCAAGAAACAGGAAGGGCTGGTAGAGATGGAGGAGAGGGTCATTGCTTGGCTTTTTACTCTTATAAAGATGTAGAGAAGTTAGAAAAGTTCATGGCGGGTAAACCGGTTGCTGAGCAAGAAATAGGCAACGCTTTATTACAAGAAATTGTCGGTTTTGCGGAGACTTCCATTTCTAGAAGAAAATTTATACTTCACTACTTTGGAGAAGATTTTGATGAGGTACATGGTGAAGGCGCAGATATGGATGATAATTCGAGAAACCCTAAAGAAAAAGAAGAAGCCGGAGAACAACTGGTTAAATTGTTAACTGTTGTTCAAGAAACCAAGGAGAAGTTCAAGTCTAAAGAAATTGTAAAAGTACTCATAGGTAAGGCCAATGCATTGATCAGTTCTCACAGAACAGATGAGAAGCCTTTTTTTGGAATTGGTGCTGAAAAAGACAAAGGTTATTGGATGGCATTGATACGCCAATCTTTGGTAGCTGGTTATCTCAAAAAAGAAATTGAACAGTATGGTATTCTCAAATTAACTGCTCTTGGAAAGTCTTTCTTAGATAGCCCAGTTTCTTTTTTAATGACAAAAGACCATATTTATAATGCCGCTAATGATCAGGCTATTGTGAGTGCGGCTAAAGCTGCTGCTGGTGTGGCAGATGAAGCCCTTTACAAAGTATTAAAGTCACTTACTGTATCACAATCTAAGAAACTCAAAGTACCTCCATATGTGATTTTTCAGGAACCTTCTTTGCAAGACATGGCGTTAAAATACCCTTTAACTCACGAGGAACTTGTTAATATTCATGGAGTTGGAGAGGGTAAAGCTAAAAAGTATGGTACACCTTTTATTGAGGCTATAAATCAATACGTTACAGATAACGGTATTCATAGACCCCAAGACTTAGTGGTGAAAAGTACTGGCGCCAATTCTGTTTTAAAACTCTATATCATTCAAAATATTGATAGA
>Ga0213861_10002491_pt1 | contig 15728 bp, 15 predicted proteins | sample PICome_4_FD_160110 | JGI IMG/M metagenome (GOLD analysis project Ga0213861, IMG submission 160110) | Coastal seawater microbial communities near Pivers Island, North Carolina, United States - PICO131 | ecosystem: Environmental > Aquatic > Marine > Coastal | place: USA: North Carolina... | reverse complement strand
CTCCGTGCCAAGCAACGTGCCAACAGGCGCATGGGCAGACGCCACGGCCTGAGCTCCATGCAAGCTGCCATTGCGGGCACTGCCGATGACGGCATGATCCACCTCAACATCGGCCAGCGCATGCTTCGCTGGTTGACGGCCCTGATGCTATTGCCTTTGTGCGTCATAGCCACAAGAGCCCTACTTAATGTCGGAGTGGCTTCGGGGGCAGAGGAAACCTTTTGGCGAGATTTAGTCACATCGGAGCACTTTCTCTATTTTGGCATTGGGTGTGTCTTGATGATGGGTTGGTTTTTCACTGGCCTCCTGGAGCGTCTGTTTCTTTATTTTTATGTTCTGGGGCACGAGCTCACCCACGCTGTTTTTATCTATGCATGTCTCGGCAAGGTCGGCGGCATTCATGTGACCGCTGATGGTGGCTACGTGATGACCAATAAGAGCAATGCGCTGATTGCCCTATCCCCCTACTTTGTGCCCTTCTGGTCCGCCGTCATACTCGGCATCGACACGGTGATCGGATTATTTAATAAGTTCGGATTATTTTATGAGATCCCTCATCACGATCACGCCCTCTACTTCCTGATCGGCTTCAGCTGGTCCTTTCACCTACTTTGGACATTATGGATGATCCCTCGGGATCAACCTGACCTAAAAGAAAACGGCGTCTTTTTCTCCCTCGTGGTCATCTACCTCGCCAACGTGATCGTCATCTCTATTCTTCTATGCCTCGCATTGGAGGATTTATCCTGGGATCATTGGTATAATGAATTGCTTAATTCCTGGGAATATCTAAAAAGTTTCATGTCTAAGATTGATATTTCATCGATATTAAACACGAAGATATGATAAATATCAAAAAAGTGTGACTTTTTAGTTGCGCTTTTGCAAAAACTTTGTATCTTGAAGACATCGCTCAGTAATGGGCGACATTTGGGGGGGAACAGCTCCGTCAGCAAAGTCTTCGGACAGCGTTGACGGGGCTGTCATTTTTTAAGCCCTTGAGCCCATAAGCCCTTAAAACTCTTGGGCCACCCTTAAGATTCCTAGGCCTCTCTTAGGCCCATTTAGGAAAAACCGTCATCATCCTCAGGCACTGGCGGGATGAGATCATCGCGTAACAGCAAACGCTCGACGGATAGATCATCCAACAAACTCTCTGGAGTCTGCTGAATAACTGCTGCGTAAGGGGTAATGCGATCCACCTCGGCAATAGCGGCGTGCACCATCGATGAGATGATATCGGCATCAAATTTATCACGCTCAAACAAATTCGTGATGCGGAACATTAATTGCTCCCGGTCCAGGTCATATTCCAAACTCCCCAGCGTGAGCTTCTTGTTCGCTCGTGCGAGCAGCTCGAGAATCAAGGGCTCATGTTCTGCCTCCACACTCATCGGCGCCTCCCCTACGATCGATAGAGCATTGATCTGAATAAACGCCTGCGCATGGAGATGCACTGAGGTGTGATAAGCTTCAAAAACGGTGCGGATGACGTCCTTGCCTTCAAGCGGCTCAAACTGCCAGCCTTGCTTACCAAAGGCATCCATGACGGACTGAATCTGAATTGATGTTGGGCGCATAGGTGAAGGTATTAGTTCCTGCTGGCCGGCGATTAGTCAATGCCCTTACGTCATTATTCGCACAGGCCATGACATCGATGGCTATTTCTCTATTTCTTGTTGTAATTGCTTGATCTGGTCACGCAAGTGAGCGGCTCGTTCAAACTCGAGCTTGGCGGCAGCTTCACGCATTTCCTCCTCGAGCTCTGAGATCACATTCACCACATTGTAGCTCTCCTGGTCGCTAGCTACGAGCCCCTGGTTCAGCTCGTCTGCCGTCTCCTTATTGGACTGATGTTGACTCAGGCTCTCCTGAACAGCCCGGACCACACCCTGAGGAGTGATGCCGTGTTTCTCGTTGTGTTCTAATTGCCGAGCCCGGCGATACTCGGTAATATCGATCAGCGCCTGAATAGAATCTGTGACCACATCACAAAAAATGACGCACTCACCATCGACGTGACGCGCAGCTCGGCCCGCCGTTTGAATCAGTGCGGTTTCATTGCGCAAGAAACCCTCTTTATCGGCATCAAGGATGCAAACCAGTGACACCTCTGGAAGATCCAATCCCTCACGCAGCAAGTTGATACCCACCAGCACATCAATTTCTGCAGCACGCAGTGAGCGCAGAATTTCGACGCGTTCAATAGCCCCGACATCTGAGTGGATATAACGCACCCTTAATCCTGTCTCTTGAAGATATTCGGATAAATCTTCTGCTGTTTTTTTCGTCAGCGTGGTCACGAGAATTCGCTCATTTTTCTCCACACGCGCACGGCACATATCGATTGTTGTATCGATCTGACCTTTGAGCGGTTTAAGCGTAAGAATAGGATCCAGCAGGCCCGTTGGACGGATAATTTGCTCAACCACCAGATTCGTTCCCGCTGCATGAACATCAAAGTCATCGATGTCTTCATCAGCACCACTGGTATGAATATGTTTGCGGATTTTCTTGAGCGCCTGAGCCGCAGATAACTCACCCCGTTTCCACGGAATGTATTTTTTATTATCAGGCCTGGAGTTAATGAACTCAAAAGGACCGGGGGTGGCTGACACATAGACACGCCGGCCCGTCACCTCCATGAACTCAGCAAACTTAAGTGGTCGGTTATCAAGGGCACTGGGAAGCCTGAACCCATGATCTACCAATGTCGTCTTGCGGCTCTTGTCCCCCTCGAACATACCTCCCACTTGTGGCACGCTGACATGGCTCTCATCCATCAGCAGCAGGTAATCATCGGGAAAGAAGTCCAGCAAGGTGTAGGGCCGGGCACCTGGATCACGCCCGGTAAGGTGCCGTGAGTAGTTCTCAATGCCCTGGCAGAAACCCATTTCCTGCATCATCTCAATATCAAAATCTGTGCGCATACGGATACGTTGAGCCTCGATAAGTTTCCCCTTCTCCTCAAACCAGTTCACACGCTCGGCGCATTCTTTCTTAATGTCATAGATCGCTTGGCTTAACTTATCCTTGTCGGTGACAAACTGCTTGGCTGGGAAAAAAGTATGACTGTCTAGGGTGTCAATGCGATTACCCGTGAGTGCATCGATCTCTGAAATGCGTTCCACCTCATCACCAAAAAACTCGACCCGGATCGCAGTATCCTCAAGATAGGCGGGGTGCACCTCGACAACGTCGCCACGCACTCGGAACTGACCACGGGAAAAAGCGATGTCATTGCGCTCAAACATCAAGTTCACCAGACCCGCAAGAAATTCTTCCCGGTCCAGCTCATCACCGGTTTTCACCGGCAGCATCATGTTTTGATAATCTTCAGGAGACCCTAGGCCATAAATGCATGAGACTGAGGCCACAACGATGACATCCTCACGCGTAATCAAGGAACCCATCGTGCTCAGGCGTAGGCGCTCAATCTCATCGTTAACCGAGCTATCTTTCTCAATGTAGGTGTCCGATCGTGGAATGTAGGCCTCTGGCTGATAGTAATCAAAGTAAGAGACAAAGTACTCAACCGCATTGTCTGGGAAAAAATTCTTCAGCTCGGAATACAACTGAGCCGCAAGCGTTTTATTATGACTCATCAACAAAGTCGGCTTACCAATGCGCTCAATGATATTAGCCATGGTGAACGTCTTCCCCGAGCCCGTGACACCTAAGAGCGTTTGATGCCCATTGCTGGCCTCGATTGATTTCACCAGCTTTTCAATCGCAGGCGCTTGATCTCCTGATGGTTGGTAATCGCTATGGAGGGTGAAGGGCAAAGGTTTAACTGTTGGTGAATGCTCCCGTCCAATAACACAGGATTACTTATTGAACAAATGCTGATATCGGCACACAAAAGAACTCGTGACGGCCAATGACGATAGATCAATCAGAGAAAAAATACGCAGTGCATTACTGCCCTCTGGCCCCAAATCAATTGCCGAGCCAGAAAAAGAGCTGCGCTTCACTCGTGCTGGCCAGGCACCCCTGTTTTACATCATTGCCGCGCTCACGGTCGCCGCAGGCATTGGTCTTCTCATCTTATCCACCCAAAAATGGGGCATGGACGCCCCTCCCCTGCAAAGCTGGTGGTGGCTCGGCATCCCCGACCTCCTCATCGGGTTTTGGTTTTTCCGTCTAGGAATGCGCTGCAGCCAGCATGCCTATTTGATACTGACTCCTTTGGGCATCGAGATTTTTCCCTTTTTCAATGCTCAGAAAAACCTGCAAGTCATCTACTGGACTCAGATCGCTGCAGCCGAGGTCAAAGACGGCAAGCTGGTGCTGCATTTCTCTGAGCAAAAAAATAGCGGTGTCGTTGCTTCACTCCACCCGATTCCGCCACAGCAAAGAGAGTTACTGAAGAGGGCCGTCGAAGGCCGCATAGAGCAGCGTCAGCCGGTCAACGGCTAGACACACCCACAAAAAAACCACGTCGAGGACGTGGTTTGCAATAGGGGTATTTAATGGGGTCTTTGAATGGTCATGATCCCGTCCATTGACACAATGGCAATGGACGGGTGACAAATAGTTCAGATTGCTCTGCTAGTTGACGGCAACAGCATCGTTACCCGTTTCGCCGGTACGAATGCGGATTGCGGATTCAACTGGTGAAATGAACACCTTACCGTCACCGATCTTGCCGGTGTTGGCGCTTTTGACGATGGCTTCAGCAACAGTGGCTGCATCCTCATCATCAACGATGATTTCGATTTTCACCTTGGGAAGGAAATCGACCGTGTATTCACTACCGCGATAAATCTCGGTGTGTCCTTTTTGGCGTCCGAATCCTTTGACTTCTGTTACTGTCATTCCTTGAACGCCCACGTCAGCGAGGGACTCCTTTACTTCTTCAAGCTTGAAGGGTTTGATAATGGCTTCGATTTTTTTCATGATGGTCAGTGGTTGGTAATCTATGGTTTGTAGTTAATAAGGCAAGCAAGCATCGTGCCAATTTATACAGATATGATTAAAGTTGCTTATTTTTCGTGCTTATTTTTCCCGATTCTTATCAAATCAGGATCATTTTCTGGCGAATCGACCACCCGGCAACTGGCATACAAGACCTTGAATCTCAAGCTTCAGCAGCATGGCATTCACTTCTGGCAGCGGTAGACGGGTTTCCGTGAGGATTTCATCAACTCTCAGGGCATCATCACCAAGGGCATCATGAATGACCCGCTCCACACCGTCAAGCTCTGGAAATACTGGCACCACCGCTTCTGCGGGCTCAGAGGCAGGCCTCTCGCTCTGTAGAGGGAGTATGGAAAGATCATCGAGAATATCTTGCCCCCCCGTTACCAGGGTCGCCCCCTCTCGGATGAGCGCGTTACATCCAGCAGAAGAAGGACGGTCAATTTGTCCAGGAACGGCATAAATAGGCCGTCCTAACTCACCGGCAATATTGGCAGTGATACGGGCTCCTGACCACTCTGGACACTCAACCACCACCACTGCCTGCGACCATGCCGCTACAATCCTATTACGCATAGGGAAGGTTTTTTTACTCGGTGGGGTATTCAATGAAAATTCAGAGACTACCGCGCCATAGCCTGAGGCAATTTTTTCAGCTAACGCCATATTTTCCGGTGGATACACCTGCCCAAGCCCTGATCCGATAACGGCAATGGTGCGACCATTGGCTGCCACCGCCCCCTCGTGAGCATGGGTATCAATGCCTCGAGCGAGACCTGATATGATGGTGAATCCGCTCGTTGCCAATTGAAACCCAAACTGGCGAGCTGTCTGAATCCCGTAGTGTGATGTTTTGCGGGAACCGACGATTGCCAATGCATGACGATCGGCCTGTTCGATTGATCCCCAAACGTAAAGCACCAGTGGCGGGTCATAACTCTGCCTGAGAGCCTCTGGATATTCTTGATCCTCTAGGGTAATGATCGACAGGCCACGATCATTGACCTCACGGATCTCAGCCGCCAAATCAATTCGGTTTTCCCAATCGCTAATGATCTCCGCCGTCTCGGTACCAACGCCGTGCACCGCCATCAGACTGGCTGGCGTTTGGCTTAAAATTTTACCGGCACTGCCAAAATGATCTATCAAGCGCCTCACCCTTACAGGTCCTATCTTGGGTAGCATATTGAGCGCAATCAGCGCCTCACGACAATTCATAGATTTAATCTAACGGATTTTAACTCAATGCCAAATCCCAAATGAAACAAAAGTAATCCGCTTACCCTAAAACACAAAAAACCCCTTTCGCATAAAGCGAAAGGAGTCTTGAAAGGTCCGGATATATTCCGGATGGCAATGCTGACAAGCCGGTCCTGATTAGGCCTTGAGCTTGGGCTTGCCTGCTCGGCGTACTGAGCCGAAGCGCTTTTGAAATTTGTCGATGCGTCCCGCGGTGTCCACAAACTGTTTCTGGCCTGTGAAGAAGGGGTGCGAATCGGACGTGACGCCCATTGAGATAATAAAGTGGTCAACACCGTCGATTTGCTCAACCTTGGCGGACTTAGCAGTGGAACGCGTTACAAAACGTGTGCCAGTTGTCATGTCTTGGAAGGCGACGGGGTGATATTCAGGATGCAAATCTTGTTTCATAATTAATTTAAGTTACTGCCACCACGTTTCCGGCGCGGCGGGATGGGGAAAATGCATTATTTACGAGCTGTGTCAAGTCGTTACCTGAATTTTTGATGCCCTCGTGGAGCATCGATATGCCGGTTTCATGCTCTTTGTGAATACAATGACGCTCAGAAATGCCCTCGCTTATCGTGGCTTGAGCTTAGCGCTTTACGCTCAATATTTCCACAACTCATACTTATCCCATGACTTGCTGGCACGCTTGTTGCCGTTCACATAGGACTTGTTGATCCACTTTTTTGCCATCGCAGGGTTTTTCTCAACCCCTCGACCATGATAAAAAGATTCACCCAGTTCATGTTGGGCTTTTGCCTGATTTTGAATAGCCGCTTTTTCAAACCACTTGAAGGCATTCTCAGAGTTCTGCTCTGTGCCTATACCCTGCTGATGATAAACACCGACGCTGTATTGCGCTTCGGCGTGTCCTCCCTCTGCAGCCTGACCAAACCATTTAAACGCACTGAAAGGGTCTTTCAGAGTACCCTCACCATAGTGGTAACAAAGGCCCAAGCTGTATTGCGCTTGAGCGTCACCTTGCTGAGCTGCTATTTCATAAAGCTCGAGAGCGACATTGGGAACAAAGGTTTTAGATCCCAGTCTATCGTCATGTATCGCCGGCAAAGCGTCATTATCCAAGCCAGGCAAACCGTTTAACCCCGACTGGGTAGATTTTTTTTGTTGTCCTGAAGGCATTCCCATCGTGTCGAGGTGACGTAAGCGCTCTGATCGCTCGACCCGCCCTTCTTCTGATATTGGTGGGAGCTCCGCATTACGCTTTGGGGATTTTGCCTGCTGATTCTTAGACTTCATAATTTAAGGTGCTTCGGAGTCTAAAATAAATAGCCTGTCAGCGCAACACTCAATGATTAGCATTATGCCTTAGTTCAATCTAAGCCGCCTTACTCAGCCGCCGCTACAGAAACCACCTCGCCCTTCACGCTAATGGTCTCACTAGGATATTGGCCGACAACAAGGTCATCAAAAGCGACCTCGCCTGAAGCCTCGATAACATCATCAAAAGTGACCTCTTGTGCGCCTTTCAAATCAACATCTGATATATCATAAAATGAAAATCTGACGGTAATGCCCGTGACCGGGTAGGCATTGTGGTTAGTCATTTTGAATTTCACCACCATGTCCTCCACTTCGATCATATTGATGTCTTCGGGAGGATTCATCCATAAAGGATTGGTCAGCACAATTGAGTCAACCACTGGACTCAAAAAAATCTTCTTCTCAGGGGCCTCAACCTTAGGGGCCGCTACCTCCGCTGGCTCAGCGGGCTCATAGAGCACGAAGGCCATGGTCACTGCCAACAGCACAAAGCTCACAATAATGGCAATGGTGTTACTTTTTTGCTTAGGTATTGAAACCGCACCACCGGCAACCTGTGCATTGTATCTGTTCATTTCGGAAGAATTGCCGGAACCCTGATGTTTTTGCATGGCGATTAGTTAGCATAAGCTGATCTATTCTCACAACAAAAACATCCATTGATCAGGATGAGTTTCAGATTCACCATGTCCGCCATCGACAGGCTTGTCGACCATCGACAGGCTTGTCGACCATACGTGCTCGTGATGCGTGCGCACTGCGGGCAACCCCGCCAAAAAACAAATGCCTAGCGCTCTGAGTCCTCAGCACCCTCGGCCTTGGCTTTCTCTGCTGCTTCTGCAGCGAGCTCGGCTTCAAAATCTGCCTCCAACTTTGCTTGAATTTCGGCTTCGGTCATCTCGGAGACATCCTTTTCGGCCTCCTCGAAAGCCGCGTCCTCGGCGGCCTGCTGAACCGCGAGTTTTTCCGCCCTCGCATCCTCTTTAGCCAAACGCTTATCCAGCTTCTTCTGCTCTCGCTCGCGGCGTTTCTGATCTTTGCTTGGTGTGAAGGCCATGGGTCAATCTTGTTGTAGTTCTCGTGACAGGTGAATCGTTGACAGGTAAGTCCTGCTTGATAAAGCGGCGACATCCGCTGTTACGCCACCCTCATACATAGCGGAGGCCTTCTCAACCAAGAAAAAAGGAAAAATAAGCCAAAAAAATAAAATAAAGAACTCTGGCATAGCAACAATCCTATCCCGTCCCTCTTCTTTCCCCCAGCCCCACCATCTTTGATTCTTGTTCCTTGTGCCGGACATTCTTGTTCCTTGTGCCGGACATTCTTGTTCCTTGTGCCAAACCCGTCGTTGAACTAAGCATGTGTTCCCATGAATTCCTATTTTGAAAAGCTTGGTCATACTGTGCTCGAACGCTGGCGGCAGCAAAACTTCTCACTCGAAGCCTTTCCGCAGCTTGCCCAGATCGCTATCGATGAAGCCCCACCGTCTGAGAACGTCGACCTCGAGGAGATGATTCACGAGTTCCTCGCCAACGACGATCAACCTTTCCAGAGCCAATCTGGATTCGGCCAACCCGAGCTCCTGGCCTTTAATGACCCACGCTTTTACATTCAGATCCTCTTCTGGATGGAGGGAACCACGGAAATCCATCAGCACGAGTTCTCCGGCGCGTTTCATGTCATGCACGGATCCAGTGTTCATTCCGAATTCGAATTCGCGGCGGCCCAGTCCGTCACGCCACATATCCGCATCGGCGAGCTCCACACCAAAAAAATCGAGTTGCTGGAAACCGGGCGCACCGTGCCCATCAGCTCCGGTCGGGAATGTATCCACTCGCTGTTCCACCTCGATACGCCATCGGTCACCGTAGTGGTCCGCACCCATCACGATCCCGGCACAGGACCGCAGTATAATTACCTGCCACCCCACATCGCGCTTGATCCGATTCATGCCGATGCTCTGACCATGCGCCGCAAGCAACTGCTCGACGTGCTCGAAAACCTCGACCATCCCGAATACGTCACACTGGTGAGCGAAATGATCGGACGCTTGGATTTCGAGCGAGGTTTCAGCACACTGCTGCACACCATGCCGCGGCTGCAGGACATCGACGAGTGGCAACCCGTCCTCGAGACCTTCCAACAAAAGCATGGCGAACTCGCCAAGGGAGTTGCTGATACTCTGGAAGAATGTCTTCGCCGGGAAACCATCTCCCAGATGCGCCACCACATCGATAACCCGGACCATCGCTTTTTCTTAGCACTACTGATGAACGTCCAGAACCGCAGCGGTATCATCTCCCTCATCAGCGAACGATTCCCAGACCAGTCACCGACCGAGATGATCCTTGGCTGGGCAGAAGAGCTGCTTGAGCTCACCGACTTTGGTCTTGCTTTGCTCGACGCCGCCTTTCCTGAAACGCTCGACGTGGACATCGAGGATCAGGCCGATTTACTGATGGGCGCACTGCAACACGCTCTCGAGCAAGACCCGGAAAACCAGACCGCTACTGCTAGTGCAGAGCAAGCCGAGATCCACAGCGCCCTCTCCAGCTCCTGCCTGCGACCCCTGTTTGCGTGAAAGCGTAATTAAGGGGCTGACCATTTGTGGCGTGCACACTCCGCTTTATTAGCGCGATCTGTGATCAACCCTCAATCATATTGGCATTGACTTCCCTCTGTCCTGCCAGCTTATGGGCCTATGAAAATGATCATTAGAAACCTTTCTCGCAACACCACAGAATCTGAAATCAAAGATCTGTTTGCCAAGTTTGGCGAGGTGACGGCTTGTGATCTCGTCATGGATAAACAAACAGGAGGTTCCAAGGGTTTTGGCTTTGTCGAGATGCCCAATCCCAAGCATGCAAAGTATGCTATTAAGAATCTGAACGATAAGACCATCGCCAATAGCCGTATTCGTGTGAAGGTGGCTGAAGAGAAGTAAGAAGTAGCTAGCGGGCCTCAGAGGTCTCAATCTAGCCGTGCACCTCATTGACGGCCGCTGGATCAGCTTGGCAGGATTTCAAGGTTGCAGACCCAGCGGGAAAAATGGCACAAGGAGGCATGAAGTATTTCCTCTTACTCGTTCTGATCGCGCAGCCGCTTATGGCTCAATTTTCAAGTGATGTGGTCAGCGAAGACAGCGTGACCAAAATTGCCTTTGGCGCCTGCAATCAACCTCGTGCTAAGGATCAATCGATTTACCAGGCGATTCTAGACCAGAAGCCCGATCTATTCATCTTCTTAGGTGACAACATTTATGGGGACACCACTGACATGGAAGTCTTCAAGGCTAGGTATCAAGCCCTCGCTGATGCGGAGGGATACCAGAAACTGCAGGCGCAGACCAAAGTACTCGCCACCTGGGATGATCATGACTTCGGCATTAATGACGGTGGCAAGTCCTACCCCAAACGCGTCGAGTCCCAAAAGCTCCTGCTTGATTTTTTCAATGAGCCAAAGGACTCCGTGCGCCGGACACGCCCCGGAATTTACACCTCCTACTCCTTTGGCAAAAAAGGCCAGGTCGTACAAATCATCCTATTCGATACCCGTTATTTTCGAGACGAGCTACCTCATTTACCCAAAAAAGCGCCTAAGAAAAAAGGCACTGTCGGCTGGTATGAGCCAAGCAAGGACACCAGTAAAACGCTGCTCGGAGAAGCTCAGTGGAAGTGGCTCGAGCAACAGCTTCAGGTAAAAGCAGACGTGCGCATTCTTGCCAGCAGCATCCAGATGCTCTCCTATGAAAAAGGCATGGAAAACTGGGGTAATGTGCCTCACGAGCAAAAGCGCCTCTTTGATCTGCTCAAAAAACACCGCGCCAATCACACCGTGGCCATTTCAGGAGACGTGCACTTTACCGAGCTCTCCAAGGTCATGATCGACGATTACCCGTTTTACGATCTCACCAGTAGCGGCATGACTCATGCAAGCGCAGGCTGGGCAAAAGCAACGAACAGCTTCCGGGTGGGCAAGTCACATGCACAGCTCAACGCCGGCCTGATCGAAATTGATTGGGGAAAATCTCAACTCACACTCAGCTCATTCAACAACAAAGGCGAAACGCTCATCGAGCACCCGATCAAATTTAGCGAGCTGGAGTTCGCCGCAGAGTAAATGGTAGTTCTTAGTTCCTCGTTCTTGGTTCTTTGTTGGCCGCTGCGCGGCTATCGCTCACTTGGCTTGCAGGATTGCATCGCCCTCAAGATAACCGAGCGAGACTAGGAAGCGATCCAGCTTGATCATCGTTTCTGCCAGATCACTGCGGCTGACCCAGAGGTTAAAAAAGCCATGCGGTTTGCCTTCATAAAAATGTAAATCGCAGCGGCGCCCCTGCTCTTTCATCAGTCTCTCAAAGCGACGACCGGTATCCGCAGGAATGTATTGATCCTTGGTCCCGAGGAACACAATCGAAGGGGGCGCCTGCGCATCGATATGGTCAATGGGCGAGATCTCTTTCCAGTAAGCTTTTACCAGCGAATGCGCAAACCCCTTCGGGCCGTTATCAAATACCGGGTTATAGAGTAACAGCGCATTGGGCCTGCAGCTCACATGCTTATCTTCACCGGCCCCCTCGAAGCCATCAACCAATGCCGTTGCCGCCGCGATATGTCCTCCGGCCGAGCCGCCGCCCACCGCAATGCGCGCCGGGTCAATGCCCAGCTCGGAGGCATGCTGCCGCACCCACCTCACCGCTGACTTGCCGTCAGTCACGCACTCCTTTGGTGTAGTCTTGAAGGCCTTGATGGTGCGGTACTGCACTGAAAAGGTAACCATGCCCCGCAATGCCAGATAACGGCTCTGCGGATAAAACTGATCCGGGGTTCCCCCATACCAGCCACCGCCATGGAAAAACACAGCCGCCGCACGTTGGTCGCTGGTTTGATAGCCTTCGGGGAAAAAAGCATGCAGTGTGAGTTCAGCCGGCTCGCCCAGCTGATCGACCGTCTTGTAGACGATGGTTTTATCCGGTTTGAGGGAAAAGTCCCCCTGCCCGATCTCGGCGGGAGTGTAGGTCTTTCTCGCACCGATCTCGGAATCTGCAGCCTGCCCTAGAGCCTTCTGTGCCTCGCTTGCTGCGGGGCAAACAAGTAACAAGCCGGCAATAACCAGTGTGGTAATGTGAGCGTATTGGTTCATGGGATGAATCTATTGGGACAAAGGTCGTATTCCAAGGAGAGAAAGAGCTCATTGATTTGTTGAGCCTCGCCGCTAACCCTGACGCTGCTGGGGTTGATGGCTAAGGAATGATGGCTGATAGCGGAGATGGGCGCGTTGCGCCAGTTGAAGTTGAAGTAGCAACCAGCCGCATCACAGCTATTTCACTATTCTTCCATACCCCACCCGCAGGCTATGCCGTCCGGGCTGGGCGCTGAATTTGAGGGACTGTTTAGTTTCCTCGATGAAGGTCAAACCTGCAGGCAGGTTCTGGGTTTTGCCCTGCTGCCAGATGATTTTGCCATCGGCAAGCACGGTGGTGATCTTGGCCTGATGGCCGGCGCTGTGTTTGGGCAGGCAGATGATGGCGGTGGTATCTGTGGGTGAGTCTAGGTCGAGCGACAGGCTGTGTGCGTCACGGCGAAGCTCAATGTGGATGTCGCCCTTAACACTGGGCACGTTGGTTTTGATATGGGTGAGCAGTGTGCCCATCTGTGGAGCGATCTGATAGCTGCCATAGCCAGGGGTCAGTGGCGCAACACCAGCACCATACTGGGAAAGCAGGGTAAGAGCACCACCGCACCAAGCGTGGTTGATGGTACCACCACCGTAACCCTTGTTGCCAATGCCCCACCCTTCCCACAGTGTGCTGTAAGGGTGATCGGTCATCGCCTTAAAGCGTTTCTTGGTTCGGATGATGGCGTCGTCTTCGAGACCCATCATGTAGAGTGCCTCGCCGACGTATTTCTCCATGTAGGGGCTGCTGTGCTCCTGGGTTTTAAACACCTCACGAATTGCCGAGTATTGATCCGCTTTGGCGAGGCCGGATACTACGGCGAGAGCGTGGGCACGGTCGTCGGTCTGACCTTTGTAGCCAGGTGAGCGGTATTCTTTACCGTTCCAGAAGGTCTTGTTGAAGTTCGCCTCGATGCTCGCCATCTTGGTTTTGATGTCGGCAAGGTCACCCGCTTCTCCAAGGGCCTCAGCCATGTTGAGCTGGCCTTTAAGAGCGAGGTAATACCAGCCGTTGTAGAGAATGGTCATGTCCTTGTTGTTACCCCAGTCACCCCAAGTCCAGCCGCCTTTACGCGGCACGACCAGGCCGTCTTTGCCGAGCTTCCAGATGGAGAGGTAGTTTTTGACACGTGGGTAAACGGCACGAATGGTCTCGAGGTCACCGCTGTAGAGGTAGTAGGTCCAGAAGCCGAAGTAACCGACGGAGTTGAGCATCTGCATCGGCAGCTCATTTTTCCAGTTTCCAGATGGAATCGGTGAGTAAATGGTGTGGTCTGGGCGCTGCCAGTTGGCGAGCTCGAGGATGCCTTTTTTCGCCAGTCCATTGGCACGTGTATCGAGCGCGTAGAAGGCCTCGCCCATTTCATTGACCATATCTCCCCACCACTGCGCCCGCTCGCGGTCCGGGCAGTCCATGTAGGTGTCACGCATGGTGATGTAGAGGGTGCGCAGGGCTTTCTGACGGTAGCGGTTGAGGAAGTCATCGTTGCATTCAAAGGTGCCGGTGAACTCGCTGTTGTAACCCGTTTCACGATACTTCAGCTCAAGGATTTTGAAACCGGCAGGAATGGTGTAATGCATCTCGTGGCCGTTCATCCAGCCGAGGCTTTCATATTCCTGAACACCGTCTCGAGTGATGTATTCTGCACGGACATTGGGCGTGCCTCCCCCTTGGTAGTTGTCCATGCGGATGTCGATTTGCTTGCCTGCCGGGCCTTCGATTTTCAGATAAGGGGTGACCTGCGCGTTGTAGGGCAGCTTGGCCTTGATCACTGAGCCGTCAGACACCTTGGGAAGCTCGGCAGCATTGCTGTAGTCTTTCAGGCCGAAGTCTTTCCAGAGTGGCACAGGGCGCTCAACAAGTGCATTCCACGGCGCACAGGGGGCCTTGCCGAGCTCGCCTGCTACTGCCCATGCGGAGTCATCAAAGTCAGGAGCCTGCCAACCGGTTAGATCGTCTCTGGCATCAAAGCGTATGTTGGACTCAGGCAGGCGGAAATTGGGATGTGGGGCATCGGTATTACCAAAAGCCGGATGAGTGAGTGCCTTCCAGCTGGCATCACTGAGCAAGAATTTACCGTCGATGTCAGCATCAAAGAGCAAACCCGCCTTGCCACTGCTCTTGTGGCTGAAACCTTGTTTGCCAAAGTACCACAGTAACACGGCGATGGTATTGTCCCCCTGCACCAGATGCGGAGTAAGATCCACCACGTCGTAGTAGGTATCATTGGGGTTAGGCCCACGCTTGAGCTGACCTTCAAAGACGATCAGCTTACTATTAATCCAGAGCCAGTACTTGGAGTCAGCGGCAATTTTAGCTGTCGCCTTTTTGGGGGCAGCATCGAGCTTGATCTGCTTGCGATAAGCACTCCATTGGTTGACACCATCGCCACGGGCTGCCTTTTGCGGGGCAATCCCGGTTCCCAAATCCACGGTTTGTTTTTCCGGCAGGGAGAGTTTTTTGGCAACTCCATTAAGGGTGTATTCGATCTCGAGGGTTTTCTCGGTCAGATATAGCGGGTCTTTGCCGGCATACTCATTGGTTGCGGAAACCACATGGTTGCCTGCATCGACCTGTGATTGAATTTTACCAACAAGATCAACACGGGTGTCAGGTTTACCTACCGCTTGATAGTAAGCTTTCTGAATCTTAATATCTGCCGAAGAGCTGCCGCCGTTCACCCCAATCCATGAGGCTTGCCAGTCGGCAAAGGTTACATTGGTGAGCAGTAGGAACAGAGAGATGTATTTCAGGTATTTCATGGGTTGGCGGAGATGGGCGCGTTGCGCCAGTTGAAGTTGGCCGCGAGCGGCAGTTTAAGTTGAAGTGGGGGAAAGGAGCCGATCGCCCCGACAAGGTCGGTGGCTTCGCGGCAGTTCGAGTTGAGAGTTCGAGTTCAAGTAGGGAGAGCGGAGGGGAAAAGTTGAAAGTTGAAATGGGACGCAGTTGGCGGTTGGCGGTTGGCGGTTGGCGGTTGGCGGTTGGCGGTTGGCGGTTGGCGGATGACCACTGACCACTGACCACTGACCACTGACCACTGACCACTGACCACTGACCAATGACCAATGACCAATGACCAATGACCAATGACCAATGACTGATGACT
>Ga0213861_10002489_pt1 | contig 15734 bp, 14 predicted proteins | sample PICome_4_FD_160110 | JGI IMG/M metagenome (GOLD analysis project Ga0213861, IMG submission 160110) | Coastal seawater microbial communities near Pivers Island, North Carolina, United States - PICO131 | ecosystem: Environmental > Aquatic > Marine > Coastal | place: USA: North Carolina... | reverse complement strand
CAAGTCGGTATATCGTTGGGTAACGGCAACAATCTAAATATTGAGTAGTTGAATTTCGCCAAAAAATACGGCGTTTATTCCGTTTTTTATCTATTTTGACCTAGGTAGTTACTTTTTTTTTATAATCTAGCTAAATTGTAGCGTACCATTGATATTTAAAAAGGAGTAAAAAACCACGACTTGGGTTTCACTAACATATTCAATTTCGCTGTCCTAACAATTGGGGGGAGATCACTTTTTAACAAATGGCTATTTTGGGAAAAAATACACACCATCTTCCAGGCATTGTGCTCTTGGCACTTTTGCTTGGCTGCAATACCCCTTCCAGCCCTCCGCTTGCTACGGACACCAGCTCTCCTCCACCCTGCATCCTCTCCAGCCCCGGCAGTCACGTCATACGGGAGTATTTGCAGATTTTACCAGATCCGGACACCGGATATACCATCGGGGAGATCGTTCAGGAGGAGGTGCAGGACTTGTTTGTGGCATTTTCCAACAAGACGTTTGAGCCGCAGAGCCACCAGGTTTATTGGGGAAAAATTCAACTGCAAAACCGCTTGCCCGATGCGGAGACCCATCACGAATGGGTGCTGAATTTATCCAGTACTTTCACCCAGGTTACCTTGTTCACACCGGCGGAAAACGGGACATGGACCTCAGCGGTCAACGGCTCCTTTGTACCGCCACACCTGAAAAAATTTACCCCGACAAAATCCGGTATTTGGTTCAAACTGATCCTCCCTCCCCAGGAGGTGGTGACCCTGTACTTCCGGGGCGAGAGCGAACGCAGCGCCCTGCCACCCACTTTTTATGCGTATGTACAGCCCCTGTCGGTCTTTTACGATAAACTGGTGGCTGACAAGATGTGGAATGCCCTGTTCGCTGGTTTTTTGTTGATGATACTGCTCTACAACCTCATCAAGTTCTTCATCGTCAAAGACCGCAGCTACATTTACTACGCCGGGTACCTGCTGATGGTGGCGGTTTACACGGCTTACATCTCCGATGATTTGGAAGATTGGCTGGGCGATCTTGCTTTTTCGGAACACCCTGCTTTTTTCAGCTTTTTCAAATCCTCCATATACCTGGGGTTGATGTGCTGGCTGGCGTTTATCAGCAGCTTCCTGGATTTGAAACGCCTGCTGCCCAGGTGGGACCGGTATTTCCGCTTCCTGATTTGGCTCGGCCCGCCGTTGCTGGGGGTCTTCATTTTCCTGGCTTTCCGCTACCATTTCAGCTACGTGATTGACGACCGCCCAACCCTGTTCTACATTGCACTGGTCACCCTGTCGGGGGTTGTTTTTGTTTACCCCCTGTACCGGACCAAAGACCCGAAGGGCTACTTCATCACGGCTGGGATTGCCGTCATCTGCCTGGGTTTTTTACTGACCTTGTTTTCGAGGATTTACCAGACGACTTATACGGTTGATTATCTCAAAGTTTGTACGGCCGCTGAAATCATGATATTTTCGATGGGTTTGGCTTATCGCCAAAAAAAGCAGGTGGAGGAGAAACAGCAGGCCGATTTTGCCCTCCGGGAAAGCCAGTTGCTCCGGGAAGAACAGCAGGTGGAGACCTTGCGCCTCCGGGAAATGGACGATTTCAAGAGCCGCTTTTTCACCAACATCACCCATGAGTTCCGCACCCCGCTGACCGTCATTTTGGGTATGGAGGAACAGCTTCGGAAAGCAGAAAAAGACGCGCAAAAGAAAGGCATGCTGGGCCTGATCAAGCGCAACGGCGAGTCGCTGCTGCGGCTCATCAACCAGTTGCTCGACCTGGCTAAACTGGAGTCCAATACCCTGAAAATAAATTATATACAAGGCGACGTGCTCGCCTATTTGAAATACATCGCCGAAAGCCTGCACTCCCTCGCCAATGCCCAAAACGTGATGCTGCGGGTAGAAAGCGACCAGCCCTACATCGTGATGGACTACGACCCGGAGCGTTTTTTACAAATCGTCCATAACCTGTTGTCCAATGCCATCAAGTTTACCCCGTCCGGTGGGAAAGTGATGTTGCGGGCGGATGTGCACGACCACTGGCTGCACGTTTCGGTAACCGACTCGGGGGCCGGCATTCCGGCAGAAGAACTGCCGCACCTGTTCGAGCGGTTTTTTCAGGCCCGAAACCAGGAACACGCCAAAGCGGGCGGCACGGGCATCGGGCTTTCGCTGGCCAACGAATTGGCCAAGGCGATGGGCGGCGACATCTTCGTGGAAAGCGAGGTTGGCGTGGGCAGTACGTTCCTGGTGAAACTGCCGGTGACCAATACGAGCGCTTTCACAGAAAAAACGCCCCCCCTGGAGCCGGAAGGATGGGCATCTTCCACCGCAACGCTGCCCGTCAGAACGGCTTCGGATCCACAAGATGCCGACACGTCGCTGCCGCAAATCCTGCTCATCGAGGACAATCCCGACGTGGTGGAATACCTGACGGCCTGCCTTGGCTCCCCTCTCCTCGGAGGAGAGGGGCTGGGGGTGAGGTACCGCCTCGACTTCGCCTACAACGGTGAGGCCGGCATCGAACATGCCCTCGAAAACGTGCCCGACCTCATCGTGAGCGACGTGATGATGCCCATCAAAGACGGTTTCGAGGTGTTGGGGACGCTGAAAAATGAGGAGCGCACCAGCCACATCCCCATCATTTTGTTGACCGCCAAAGCCGACGTGCAGAGCCGCCTGTCGGGCCTGCGGCAGGGCGCCGACGCCTACCTGGCCAAGCCCTTCAACCAGGAAGAACTGCTGGTCACCGTGAGCAACCTGCTCGAACTGCGCAAGAAGCTGCAAGCCAGGTATTCGAAATTAGTTATTGGAAATTTAGACATCGGGAAACAGCCGGACGAGGACGCTTCCTCCCTCCTCCCTCATCCCTCGTCGCTGGAAGACGCCTTCCTGCAAAAACTCCGCTCCGTCGTGGAAGCCAACCTGTCCGACATCGACTTCGAGATGCCCCAGCTGGAGCGCGCCCTCGCCATGAGCCGCAGCCAGATTTACCGCAAGGTAAAAGCGCTGACGGGCAAGTCGCCCAGCCTGTTCATCCGTTCCATCCGCCTGCACCATGGCCGGCATTTGCTGCAAACCACCGACCTGACCGTTTCGGAAATTGCCTACGAAGTGGGCTATTCCGCCCTCAACAATTTCTCCGATGCGTTTTTGGAGGAGTTTGGGGAGCGGCCGGGCAAGGTGCGGGGGTGACCCGCATTAAAGGGTCACCTTGATGTGTCCGCCACATTTTTTTCAAGGATAAAAATTTGCCAAACTCACCCGCCTTCCTTTTAATCTCCGTTTTCTTTAGAGCAAGTCAAGTCGCATCACCTTTCTGTCTATGCGACATCTTTATCCCTCATTGTCAATGAATTAGGCGGATGTTGCCCCCCGTGCTGCAACATAGCAAGTAAAGAAAAAAAGCATCCTGCAACCTGAGCGGTAGTCGTTGAACGATGAGAGGTAGCCTTTCGGCACTGTTCTCCCACATCTTTGTATCAGTCATTAGACAAGTAATTATTCACCACCAAAAAAACATTTCCTATGAAACATTTCCTCACGGCCGCAGCCTTATTGCTGGCCACCATCACCAGCGCACAACCCCAAATCGACCGCCTCCCCGTTATGTACCTATCCGATTGGGACGTGTACCTGGAACCCGATCACCAACCAGGAAAGGTCTTGAATTCCATTCCACCCGCTGCTACTCAGTATAGTAGCACCAACAATACACCCCAGGCGACTGACCCCCAGGCGAACACCCTAACCGTCGCTACCTACCTACGCTACCAGCAGGTATGGGAGGACGTCTATCCTGGCAAGTTCTATGAAGAGTTGGGTTATCTGTACGGTACGGAGATACCGCTCACGCCCCAGCAGTTCGAGTACCTGTTCTCACGTGCAGGCATCTGGCAGTACGCCATGGAGAAGTAGTGCAGCGGTGCATCCAATCCCTTTGAGTCACCCCTAAAAAAAGCAAAGTTTATCATGTCAACAGTAAATTTCATTGCTATGAAAACCATATTCTTTTCTATCGCCCTGTTGCTGGGCATCATGACCAACGTAAACGCACAGGACATTTATCTGCCCGTCAACTACTACGCAGAATACGCCGACCTCCTGCACACTGAAATGGCCGCCAAGGCAGCTCCGGTTGGCGCTTCTCACACCAACCGTTTTCCCGCCTTCGTCCACTACCGCGAGGTGATGAAGGGCAAGGCGGAGGACTTCCTGGCCTATTATGAAAAAATAGCGCCTCGCAAGGTGCCTCCTACCAAGACGGCGTTTACCACCTGGCGGCTCGGGCAAGGTTGCCCCCACGATGCGCCGGTGTTCGACTACACCGTTTTCACCAACCTACCTGCCGAAGATTGCAGCGGCAGGTAGGCCGGGAAATGAATGCTACAACCACACCATTTTTTATCTAAACAACATCAATTATGAAAACAATACTTTTTTCCGTAGCCCTTATTTTGGGCTTTCTGACCCCCCTGTCTTCACAGGACATCTACCTGCCCGTTTCCAGCACCTCGGAAACAGCAAAGGCTGAATATTTCGAAGCCCTCCAGGCAATCGAGAACGCAGACATCCCCGGCTTTTTTGACGGGATGAAAGCAGCCGTGAAAACCGACCCCAACTTCTTCATGGCATACGTTAATCTGGCCTTCAGTGAAACGGCTTTTGGGCAGTACGAAAAAGCCGCTGCCTTCATCAAACCCGCCCTGGCCATTGACCCTGCCGACTTCAACGAGTGTGAGCGAATCCATCGCCAAGCCCTGCAAGCATGGGAAAAAGATCCGAAAGCCGACCCGGCTGAATACATGGAAGCCCTGACCGCCGCCTACCCCAACACACCTGAAGCATACGACCTGGCGGGCAGGTCGGCCAAATGGATCAGCAATGACACTAAATCATCCGTCGGGCACACGCTGCGATTGCTGGAATTGCGCCCCGATTTTGGCGGCGGCTACAACACACTGGGCTACAACTACCTGGCGCTCGGGGAGATGGACAAGGCCAAAGCCGCCTTTGAGAAATACATCGAACTGGCACCAAGAGAAGGCAATGCCTACGACAGCATGGCGGATTATTTTATGGCCAATAAGGAATACGCCAGGTCGGTCGAATATTATGACAAAGCCGCTGCGATGGGGATGAGCAATGCAACGTAACGGGCAGACCAGGCACGGGCAGCGATGAAGGGCAACGTGGCTGTCATTGATGGCCTGTATCAGGGATTTGCCAAGGGCGACGTGCCAGCAGTGCTGGCCGCCATGGATGCAAATATCGTCTGGAACGAAGCCGAGGGTTTCCCCTACGCCGACCAAAACCCCTATAAAGGCCCGGAAGCCGTGCTGAACGGCGTGTTTGGCCGCATCATGGCGGAGTGGGAGTACTGGAATTTGACGGACATCCAACTGCACGACATGTCGGGCAACATGGTGCTGGCCACCCTGCGGTACCAGGCAAAGCACAAGACAACCGGTAACGTAATTGACTCGCAAACGGCGCATTTGTGGACGCTGTGGGATGGTAAAATCACAGCTTTCCAGCAGTTCACGGATACGAAGCAGGCGGCGGAGGCGTACAACAACGACCAGCCGCCCGCCCCAGCCGTCCGCAAGAGCATCCACCTGTTCGACCTGCCAGCGGATGTAACGGAGGCGGAATGGTCGGCAGTGCTCAAGGATATGAACAGCACCATTGCGAAGATGGGCTACCCCGGCGCTGGCTATTTTTTGTACAAAACAGAAAAAGCTGATACCAAGGACTACCGCTACTACTTCGAAGGAGTCTGGCCCAGCGCCGAGGCTTATACGAAAATCCACGAAGACCCGGCCTTCAAGGCCCTGGACGAGAAATACGGGCCACTTTACAAAAAAATCCAAGCGCTTGAAATCTACCGCCGGGTAGGCCTGGTAGAGTAAGAAAAATTTCTTTCACCAAATCAAGGTGATTCTTATTGCGGTTGAAAAATAACCGATGTTTTCCACCGCAATAAGAATCACCCGGATTTACAAACTAACAATACAATGAAAACAGTAGGTATCATCGGCGGCGCCGGCTTCATCGGCAGCTACGTCACCCAGCAATTTTTGGAAAACGGGTACCGGGTCAAAGTCTCGGCCACGGACATTTCCAACAAAGAAAAATATGCGCACCTGTCCGCACTGCCCCATGCGGAAAACATGGAACTCACCCCTTTGGACGTGCAGAACCTCGACCAACTGAAAGCATTTGCCGCAGGCTGCGACCTCCTCGTGCACGGCGGCACGCCGTTCCAATTGGAGGTGGAAGATCCGCAGCGTGATTTGTTCGACCCGACTATCAAAGGGACGGAAAACTTTCTGCAGGTGGTTAGCGAAACGCCCACGGTTAAGAAGGTGGTGTTCATCGCTTCGGTGGCGGCGATTAATACCAATTTCCCACTGCCGCCGGAAGGCTTGGCAGACGGGCAGGTGTTTTCAGAAAACGACAAACCCTATTTCAACCAGGAAAACCATCCGTATGCCCAGGCGAAATTCCTCGCCAACGAGGCCGTCAATCGGTTCATCACTGAAAATCCTGACCTCGGTTTTGAAATCACCAGTGTTTCGCCAGTGGGCGTGATGGGCATAGCCATGTCGGCACGGGAAGACTCCACTTCGATGGGTATACAGTTTTTATTCAAAAATAAAATCGCTCCCAATCCATTTATCCAAATGTTTTACGATTTGGATGTGAACTAGGCGGTTGTGGACGTAGCGGATGTTGGAGAATCGGTGTACCAGGCGGCTACCCGCCCAAACCTGCATGGCAAGCATTACCTGATTACCAGCGAGAGCTACCGGGTGTCCGACGTCTCGTTGATGCTCAATGGGAAAGAGCCTGCCGGGCAACCCAGTACGGTGTACAGCAATGCGCTGGCCACCAAGGATTTGGGTGTGCATTTCAAGCTGGCCAAAACACCCCTGCACCAATATGCGAAAGCGATGGAAGGGGCGGCTGCAGGATGAGCCATCTGGAAAAATGGAAATTGTTCAGAGATATTTTCAATTCCAATTTACCCGCCGAATAACTGGTGTCGCGCCCAGCAGTTGGTCAACGGAAATTCATTTTTAATTCATCATTGGTTAGTGGCGGCCTGCCTTGCGGATGTGCCGCCGCTTAACCTCAAACCATTTTCAACCATGAAACGGACTCACATTAATGGTTCGGCGAGATTTATATCCTGTGCGCTGATTCCCCTGTTCATGGTGTTAGCGGCACCCGCCATCCTCGCGCAACAGCTAACAGGCAACCTCCAGGACGCAGCTGGGCAGCCAATCTACGCAGCCAACGTGCTACTGCTGGCACCCGCCGATAGCAGCCTGGTAAATGGTGAGCTAACTGATTCTGACGGGCATTTTACATTTGAAAATGTGGCCAACGGCAGCTACTTGCTCTCCTTTTCTATGCTGGGTTTTGAAACGGTGTTTATCAATAACCTGACCGTTGATGAGAGCCACCCCCTCATCGACCTAAAGACGACCACCCTGCGCGAAAACGCAACGCTCCTGGCAGAGGTGTCGGTCGTAGCGAAACGCCCTTTTTTGGAACAGAAAATTGATCGGATGGTCGTCAACGTCAGCAATTCGATCACCAATGCAGGCGGTACGGCCTTGCAGGTGCTGCAACGTTCGCCAGGCGTACAGGTCAATGCACTAACAAAGTCCATCTCGTTGGCCGGAAAGCAGGGCGTAGTGGTGATGATCAATGGAAAAATATCGCGTATGCCCAGCGAGGCTGTGGTGGATATGCTCGCCGGCATGAACGCCGACAACATCGACCGCATAGAACTCATCCACACGCCACCGGCCAACTTTGAAGCCGAGGGCAACGCGGGCATCATCAACATCGTGCTGAAACAGTCCGGCGACAAGGGGCTGAATGGCGGCTATACCACGAAAATCGGCCAGGGCCGCGGCGCAAAAGCCAGCGCGAGCGGCTACTTCAACCAACGCAGCGGAAAGGTCAATCTGTTTGGCAGCTACGATTTGGACTACAATCTGAACCCCCAGACTTTCACGAACTACCGCCGGGTGGCCACCGCCGGCGATGTGCTGGAAACAGCATCCATCAGCGACCGGTCACATACCCCGACGACGACCCAAAACGCACGGATCGGCGCCGACTTGCAAGTGTCGAAGAAGACGGTAGTGGGGGTTTTGGGTACTTTTCTCGACCGGAATTGGTACATGGAGGCCGAAAACGCCATTACCTACTCCCGGAATGGAAAAGTGGAAAGCCTGCTGCGGATGCCCAATACCGAGACCAATCACAGCCAGTCCCTGGCCGGAAACCTGAACCTGAGTCACCAGTTTTCAGACAACCAATCGCTAAGTGTGGATGCGGATTACATCCACTATACCATCTCGAATCCATCCAGTTACAGGCTGCTGAACCAGGATGCTTCAGGAAATCTGACCACTGAAAGCGAGCTTAGGATTGCCAAAGAAACGCCCATCCAGGTAGGCGTGGCCAAAGCGGACTATACCAAAGGCTTTGGGGAAAATACACGGCTCGAAATGGGGGCGAAACTGACCTCCATGCGCTTCATGAATGATGTACAGGTGGACGAACGCGCCGGTCAGGAGGCCTGGCAGCAAATCCCGAACCTCACCTCGGTTTCGCAGATGAAAGAAACGGTGGCAGGCGCGTTTGTCAGTGTCAGTACGAAATTGGGCGATAATATCGACTTAAAAGCGGGCTTGCGCTACGAGCATACCGATACGCGCCTCGACTCGGGCACAGCCGTCGTCATCTTGGACCGGAACTACGGCTCCTGGTTTCCCACGGTATTCCTGAGCCGCAAAATATCGGAAAACCAAACGTTCAATTTTTCTTATTCGCGCCGCATCTCCCGCCCGAGCATCGGGCGACTTGCTCCTTTTTTAATTTTTTCCGACCCCACTACGCTATTAACCGGAAACCCGGCTTTGCAGCCTGCCTTCACCAACGCTTTCAACCTGAGTTACAACGTGAAATCCTGGCGGCTGGGTGTCACTTACAGCATCGAAGATGCACCGCAACGCTTTATTCCGGAAGTGGATGCGCAGACGAACCGGCAAGTTCTTTCTTTCGGGAACATGGGGCAAGAAAGGACATGGAGCGCGAATTTGTATATACCGCTGCAACTCGCCGACTGGTGGGAGATGAGCAATAACCTCTATTTCAGTTCACTCGCGCTTGATTTTGAACTGGAAGGCGAACCCCTAAAGGTGAAAAACCTGGCTTATGGATTTAATTCCAACCACAGCTTCAAATTGCCAAAGCAGTTTTCCCTGGAAGTTACCGGGAATTTTGACTCGCCCAGTTACTGGGGCATTGCTTACTGGCGGGCGACGGGAAGCTTGAACATCGGGATAGAAAAGAATTTCGGTGAAAAGTGGGGCAAAGTCCGCCTCACTGCCAACGACCTATTCCGATCTTCCAACTGGTTCGGCACCACCGACCAGCCGGAAATCGACTTGTTGACGAAGCAATCGTTCCAGTGGTCAGAGCGCGTGTTCATGCTTTCCTGGTCGAACACCTTTGGCAACAAAAAGATAAAGGCTGCACGCCAGCGCCAGACGGGGGCGGTAGAGGAGTGGCGCAGGTTATAGGGCTTTTCCCGAAATGCCCCCTGGAGGGCACTTACGATAATTTTAAAAAAATTTCATGTTTACCAAACCATTTTCAACTATGAAAAAGCTTCTCATCGTAACATTCCTTTTTTGCGCAGCAACCTTCGGCAACCTGCACGCCCAATCGGCCACCGACGAACACGATATGCAGGAGTTCGCCCGCAACTTCATGAATGCCTACAACCAGCAAGACGCTGCCGCCATGCAGAAAATGTACTTTGCCGATGCCGTCCGCATTGACCAGGAGGGCAAAGAAACCAAGGGCGCTGACAACATCGCCGCCTACTTCGCCGACCAGTTCGTGAAGAACAATGCTACGGTTTTCGTCCGGCAGCTGAGTGTCAACTGGTCGGACTACGAACAGACCTGGGTAGCCAGCGGCACCTACGAGGTGAACGGCAAGACCAATGTGTACGACATTCCCATCCATTTATCCGGCAGATACGCCAACGTAATGCTGAAAAAGGACGGCCAATGGAAAATCGTCAAGTCCGTACATACCCCCCTGGAACATGCCGACCCCACCGTAGCCGCCAACATCAAAATGTACACCGAAACCTGGGACGCCATCATCAACGAAGGCCGGTTCGAACTTTTTAACGAAGATCACTTCACCGAAGATGTGGTCATGCACGCCGAACCGGAAAACGTGGTGGGCATCGAGGGCATGGCGGGATACTACAAAGCGTTGGTTTCGGCTTTTTCCGATGTCGAATTTACCATCAACAACATCTTCGGCGAAGGCAGCCAACTGGTGAAACACTGGACGTTCAAGGGCACGCACACGGGCGACTTTTTTGGCATTCCGGCCACCGGCAACTCCGTCGAGATAAGTGGCAGCACCATTGTCCGCATGAGTAAAGACGGCCGCATTGCCGAGGAGCAGGATTTCATGGACAACATGGCGCTGCTGGCGCAAATGGGCGTCGTATCCGCTCCGGAAAATGTGGCGGTGATCGACGGGCTGTACCAGGCATTTGTCAAAGGCGACGTGCCAGCAGTACTGGCCGTCATGGATGCCAATATCGTGTGGAACGAAGCCGAGGGTTTCCTCTACGCCGACCAAAACCCCTACATCGGCCCGGAAGCCGTGCTGAACGGCGTGTTCGCCCGCATTGGCGCCGAATGGGAATACTTTAACCTGACGAATATCCAACTGCACGACATGTCGGGCAATATGGTGCTGGCCACCCTGCGGTACCAGGCAAAGCACCAGACAACCGGCAAAGTAATGGACTCGCAAACGGCGCATTTGTGGACCCTGCGGGATGGCAAGATTGTGGCTTTCCAGCAGTTTACGGATACGAAGCAGGCGGCGGCGGCGGTGCGGTGATAAGGACTATAAAAATATACACGCACATAACGCGAGTAGGGAGGGAACGTGTGCAAATCCCATTTGACCGTTTGGATGTGTGACTTAATTTTAGAGCGTAATTGCCTATTCGAGAAATGCTACTATATTTGTAACAGAGGCACTTGTTTACCTCCAACGTCCTTATGGATTTAGACGCAATAGTGACTAAGTAAAACATGCAATGCGGGTTTTGCTTAGCTAGTCGGGGTTGCGTCAATGCATGAGTTGTACGAAATGAAAACAAATATCATTATGAAGAATTTAAGGAAACAGCTATTGACCTTAATGTTTTTATCAATTTGTCTTAGTATATCCACACAAGAGTCAGTGACAATTGAGTTCACAGAATCATACATGAGATCAAGTTCAAAACTTGGTTATTTTATACATACACTTAAGGGTGAAGTTCTATATCACGAGGTATTTAGTAAGAAAGCTATCAAAAAAGGTACTATTTCAGAACTGAAAATAGAATATCCTGATAGTGCCATTATAACAATAGTTTCTGGAAATTTGAGCCATTCATTATCTCCTTTGAGAAATAATATGAAATTTGATCAAGATGATTTATTTCCATATTCCATTTCTAATTCTGGAGGTTCTTACAGGGTAAGTTTTGAAGGTGTAGAAGACGATGAGATTAAATTTCTGCCTGATGGTCTAAGTAACTCTCGAATAACAGAATATAATAATCGTGAATTGAGGACGTGGTATAATTTTCTTCATCCATTATTTTTTCCCTATAATTATAATAGCGATACAAAAGAGTACAAATTATTTACATACAAGCCTCGTCCTGATTTTAACTATAATCAGCAAATAGTACTTGAAAATAAAAATATATTTTCTTCTGGAAAATTTATAAATATCGAACTGCCAGAAGGGAATAAGTATAAGTGTGATATTCTTCTTTTTTCAGAAGAATATAAATATCCATATCTGCTATATCAAGAACCTTTAGTCGGTCAGTTTTCATTGTCAATACCTATACCTGAGATATTGGGAATATATAAAATCGGGTTAGTGTTAAAAAATGAAGATTATGAAATTTATTCTGAGTTTAATAATATAGATACATTTTTGAGCCAAGATATAGAACGAAAAATAGTTTCTAATTTTGAGGTAGATGAAAATTACATAAATTTGTGTGATAGTGAAATAGATTTTTTTCACTTATTTTTAGAGTCAAGTAGCTATGATGGTAAAGATTACAACTGGGTAATGAATGGGCTAAATGCTGATAATTGCGAAATTATTTTTCCAGAAATACCAAAAGAATTAGCAGAATTAACAGTGTTAAAAGATGCACCAAATTACCCAGAGTCTGCTATTCTATATGCAATGAAAATACCTGATGAAGTTGAACTACATAAATTAGATAATAGATCTTTTTATGATATATTTTGGAGGCTATCTAATAATGTGGTAATTCAAAAGATTCATTATGAATGGTGATCCAAATCTTCGTACAACTTTGCCTAGGACGTCCATGCTCCCTGTGGTCGCACGTCGCCTAGGCTTGAGTTATGCTCAACCCTGCGGGTGCAAAAAAGATAAAACACAAAAAGAATTTCTCGCGACCCAGTACAATAGTGGTTTAAGAGCCATTGATTGTCATTTTCGTTTAGAAAAATAAATGTCAATAGGGATGTGTAATGCCATCATGATGAAATATTGAGGTTGCGCGCTGCCCAGAACTGCTGCGATTTAGAGTTATTGATTGGCATTAGGGCTTAGAAAATAAATGCCAATAGGGATGTGTAATGCCATCATGATGAAATGTTGAGGTTGCACGCTGCCCAAAACTGCTGTGATTTAGAGCTGTTGATTGGCAAAAATATTTGGTGAGCAGCTACCGCCAATTATTCTCCAAAACTTTATAAACGAGAAAACGGAACGGGGCAACTGAAAAAGATGTCCGAAATGATCTACGAACAGCGAGACAGTACCCAAGCCATTATTGACGCAATATCCAGAAACGTCTCTCTAGTAGAGAAAACCTGAGACGTGTCCGTGTCGATAATAGTGGTAAGGTAATGGTTGGTTAAAATGCTATAAACACCCAAAACGCAATGCTTTGGGCGGTAAAATGCGTAGATTACAACTTTCATAGAGATAGTGTTTTAGGTGTTCTTAGGTATGGTCATTCATTTGGCTGCCCAGTCTTTTTTTACCTAGAGATAAACTTGTAGAAAAAAGCAAAGTAGTCTGTTACCTCTTTTTTATACTTCTGTTTTTCTGGCTCAAACTCTAAGTAACCGTTTCTTGTCTCTAGCCTTAACTTTGATACATTAGAGGAAGACAACTGCTTCAACTGCTCAGTACTTACTTTAAAAAGCAAACTAAACCCAAGTGCTTCACTTCCTCTGAATTTATGAGCACCTGCGCCCCTTGATGTTATTTGGTGTTCGTTTACAGCAAATTCTAATATTTCTCCATTATTTAGTTTAATAAAAAAAGAATCCCCTTCGTCTACAGAATTAACTTTAGAAGACGTGACCTTAAAGTGTAATATTGATTGACCATCTAATTGGTATAGCTTGAAGTAAGAAATTGGCCCCGACTTCCAAACGGGATCGTTCAATGTCACCCAGTCGCAACTAACGATAGTGTCTCCTGTAAATTCGTCGATCTCGCGAGCAATACCGAAACTTTGCGCGTTACTTAAACTAGAAGCGAGGATCAAAGTGAAAAGAATGATAAATTGCTTAGTGTTCATGTTTTTATTGTTTAAATACTGTAACTAGTCAGGGGTGTAAATTAGGTAAAATAAAATAAAGTTTGTATTTTTTCGGATGACATTCGCAGAACTCAAATTTCAGATTGAAAAAATTGAACCTTCTCTTAGTGCAGAGGGCAAGATGCTAGTGGCACTTTTCATGCCTTTTTGCGAGTCACAGCAACAACGGATCAAAGAATTGGAAGATCAATTGGCTAAGCATAGCGGTAATTCTTCCAAGCCCCCGAGCCAAGACACTTTCCGATCTCCTAAAGATCGTTCGATGCGCAAAAAGAGTAACAAGCTGGCGGGAGGTCAACATGGGCATAAAGGGCAAGGAGGGAAATTGAAAGACCATCCAGATGATACTATTCTTCTTACGGTTGACCATTGTCCTGATTGTGATTTCGACCTCCGCCCAATACCGGTAGAGGAGTTGATACGCCGCCAAATAGAAGAACTTCCCCCGATTAAGACTACGGGCAGTTTGAATAACTTTCGTCGGGCAGCAGCTAATGAACTGGCCGATTTCAAAGCGGCGATAACGCAAACCCTGAGACAGGCTGATGCGGCACACTTCGATGAAACAGGTATTAAGGTAGATGGCGAAAACCACTGGATACATGTCTGTTGCACTAAGTTGTTTTCTTTATTCACGATTCATCGACGACGGGGAAAGATAGCTCATGATGAGATGGGTATTTTACCTCACTTTACAGGGACCGCTCACCGAGATGGTTACAAATCATACGATGATTATCTCCAGTTTCTCAATAGTCTATGCAACGCTCATCACATTCGAGAACTAAAATTCGCAATCGAACGAGATGGCCAAGAGCAATGGGCAAAACCCATGATTGAATTGTTGCTCAAGATTAAAAAGCAAGTTGATGCAAGTCCTCAAGCCATCGCAGATATACGCTGGCAAGGCAGATACCTTATCGAATATCAGCACCTTGTTGATCTGGGACTAAAGTTGAATCCAGCAGCCCAAAGGCCTGATGGTCAAATTAAAGGCAGAACCAAACAGTCGAAAACCCATAATTTGTTGATTCGCTTGCGAGATCGACAGGATGATACCTTGCGGTTCATGACTGACCCTATGGCTAAATTTGATAATAATCAGGCAGAACGGGACTTACGAATGAATAAAGTTCGGGCAAAGGTATCAGGTGGCTTCCGCTCCATAATTGCTGCTGAACAGTTTATGATCATCAGGTCTCTCGTTAGTACCGCAGTCAAACAGGCTTTTTGCCCAATGCAAATATTGATGCACGTTTTTACACCAGGCAATAAAGAATATTTAAAATTAGCTACATACCCCTGACTAGTTACCATCTTTTACTCCCAAGCTATTTGTGTTGTCTTTTATGATACTACATATACTTGTTTTTCTATGTTTTTCCTCGACTCCTTTTCTTCACTACGTGGTATTACTTATAAGTTTTTTAGTCATAGCTTACTTGGTTTATTTTCAATTTAAAATTAAGTCATTTTGTAAAATCTGCTTGGGACTCTCTTTGTCTATTGTTCTATTTACTATTTGTTATTTAAATGTTAATAAGAAATATCAATTAACGCTCAACTCTTCTTTTGAATATTTAATTATTACAATAGTATCAATTTTTGTTGCTTATGTAATTGATAAATGGCATAAGCTAGGAGTAGAGAAAAAAGAATTGAACCAAAAAATGCTTAGTTTTCTGTTAGATACAAGGTTGTTTAAAGCCTATCTTAGTCAAAAAACAGATATTATTTTGGGATCTTCCCAGTTATATAAACAGCATATTTGTGGAGCTGATAAGATAGATGTAGAAATTGATATAATCGTAAGTTTACATTGTCCGCACTGCTGTGAAGTTATAAGTGTCTACACCCAGTTAGTCCAATTTTATGAGTGTGTTAGTTTACAATGGTACGCTACAATATTAGCTAGATTATAAAAAAAAACGGTAAGTCCGTAGTTTGTGGATATCTACAACACACAGACTTATGACCTACCGTACGAAAATCGAAATCCTCGCAGAACA
>Ga0213861_10002488_pt1 | contig 15738 bp, 14 predicted proteins | sample PICome_4_FD_160110 | JGI IMG/M metagenome (GOLD analysis project Ga0213861, IMG submission 160110) | Coastal seawater microbial communities near Pivers Island, North Carolina, United States - PICO131 | ecosystem: Environmental > Aquatic > Marine > Coastal | place: USA: North Carolina... | reverse complement strand
AGCTTTAGGGTCATAAAACAAAATTCTAATATCAGCTTTTTTTAAACTATTTCGGTATTCACCAATAAAATCTTCATTTAAACTACTAAAAGTGTGTAATTCAAGAAGGGCAATTAATTTTCTGTTTTTAAATTGATTTTTTAAAGCATTTGTTGTTGCACTAACTTTGCTAGGAGAATGAGCAAAATCTTTAAAAAATGCTCTATCATCCATTTCTAACAAAGATTCTAATCTCTTGTCAGCGCCTGCGAAGGATACAATAGAATTATTGAACTCTTCTTCTTGAACACCCATTAATTGGCATATTAATTTAGCTCCCGAAAGATTACTTAGATTATGATTACCAAATATCTTTAATGGTAGATTGCCTTCATCGGTTTTTAAAAATGAAATATCGTTTTCAATAAAAAATTCAGGTAATGAATACTCTAGTTTTCTAATAGAATTTGAACATTTTAAAACCATTTGATTTAATTCTGAATCTAATTCGTTGTAAACAACAGATCCCCCTGAAATTATAGAATCAAGAAAAATTTCAAATTGTTTGGAATAAATCTCCTTTGTTGGAAAGACGTTAATATGGTCCCATGCAATTCCACTTAACAGAGCTATATTTGGTTTGTAAAGGTGAAATTTAGGTCTTCTATCTATTGGGGAAGATAAATACTCATCACCTTCCAGTAATATAAAATCATTTTCATCAGTTAAATGAACCATCGTGTTAAAACCTTTTAACTGAGCTCCAACCATATAATCTACCGAAATATTATTATCATTTAAAACATGTAAAACCATTGCTGTAATTGAGGTTTTACCATGACTTCCTCCTATAACAACTCTAGTCTTATTTTTAGACATTTCATAAATAAATTCTGGATAAGAAAATATTTTGATTGATTTATTTTGTGCTTCGATAAGTTCTGGATTATCTTTTTTTGCGTGCATACCCAGTATAACATAATCTAAATCATCTGAAATATTTGAAGAATTCCAACCTATTTCTTGTGGAAATAAACCGTGGTGAATCAATCTTGATTTAGAAGGTTCAAAAATTGAATCATCACTTCCTGAGACAATATATCCTTTAATGTGTAATGCTATTGCTAAATTATGCATTGCACTTCCTCCTATTGCTATAAAATGAATTTTCATGAAATAATACTCTAATTTAAGATTAAAATCTATTCATTTAAAACCTTCCACAATAGATCTTTTATTTCAACTAATCCAATATTTGAAACAGATGAAATAAATTCAAAAGGAACATTTTTAATATTTTTAGAAATATTTTTTTTGATTTTCAATTTTGCTTTATCATCAATCAAATCTGATTTAGAAACAGCAATAATCCTTTGTTTATCTAATAATTCAGGGTTATACTTCTTTAATTCATTTAAAAGAATATTGTATTGATTTACTAAATCTTCCGATTCAGTAGAAAGCAAAAAAAGAAGAACTGAATTTCTTTCGATATGTCTAAGAAAATGATGTCCAAGTCCTCTACCATCAGACGCTCCTTCAATTATTCCAGGAATATCTGCCATAACAAATGATCTGTAATCTCTATATTGAACAATACCTAAATTAGGTTTTAGGGTAGTAAACTCGTAATTACCAATTTTGGGCTTCGCGGAAGTTATAGTTTTTAATAATGTTGATTTTCCAACATTAGGGAATCCAACCAAACCAACATCAGCTAATAATTTTAATTCTAATGTTAATTTCCTTTCTTTTCCTTTAATTCCTGGTTGAGAATATCTAGGTGCCTGATTAGTTGATGATCTAAAATTCCAATTGCCAAGACCACCCATTCCTCCTTCTAAAATAATTTTATGATCACCATCTTCGATAGTTTCGTATATAATATTATTAGTTTCAGTATCTCTAATAACAGTGCCTACAGGAACTCTAATAAGAGAATCAGTTCCGTCAGCTCCTGTACTTCTACTTCCACTTCCGTCTCCACCATGACCACATTTAAAATGTTTTTGAAATCTAAAGTGATGTAGTGTCCACAAAGATTTGTCAGTTACAAAAATAACATGTCCTCCTCTACCTCCATCACCTCCATCAGGCCCTCCTTTGGTTATGTATTTTTCACGTCTAAAATGAGCAGAACCTTTTCCCCCATTTCCTGAAAAGACATTAATCTTTACATAATCAACAAAATTACCTTCAGTCATTAAATATTATTATCGATAGTATTAAAAATTCTAGTACTTATATCATTAATATCACCTACTCCATTTACTTTAAAAAATTTATTTTGAATTTTATAAAAATTTATAAGGGGAGAAGTCTTCTTATTATATTCGTTAAACCTGTTTTGAATTTTAGATCTATCTTGATCGTCGGCTCTACCACTATCTTTTCCTCTACTGATTAACCTATCGATCAATAAATTTTCATCAACCTCCAAAGCAATAGTCAAAGAAATACTTAAATTAAGCGTACTTAAAAACTGATCTAAAATTTCTGCCTGTACAGTTGTTCTTGGAAAACCATCAAAAATAAATCCGTTGGCATTAGGATGTGTATTTACTTCTGCCTCTAACATTTTAATAGTTACTTCATCCGGAACTAAATCTCCTTTTTCTATATAAGATTTAGCTAATAATCCCAAATCTGTATTATTAGACATATTATTTCTAAATAAATCTCCTGTTGAAATATGAATTAAATCGTATTTCTTTTTAACAAACTCAGCTTGAGTTCCCTTTCCAGATCCTGGCTTTCCAAACAATATCAAATTAATCATAGTAATTAAAAATATAAGAAAACAAATATAACCCCAAAATCAATAGTTAAATAATTTTATACCAAATAACATTTTAGTGTATTTTTGCCAAACAATCTTTTTAAATGAATTATTCTAAATCAGATTTTACATTAGGTATTTTGGGAGGTGGTCAACTAGGTAAAATGTTATTACAAGTAACATCCAGGTTAAGTATAAAAACTAATGTCTTAGATCCAAGCAATGATTCGCCTTGTAAAGAAATATGCTCTGAATTTACAAAAGGGCAATTAATGGATTTTGATGCAGTATATAATTTTGGTAAAAATTGTGATTTAGTTACCTATGAAATTGAACACATAAATGTAGATGCATTAGAAAAATTAGAAAAAGAGGGTGTAAAAGTTTTTCCTAATTCATCAACTCTTAGAATTATTCAAGATAAATCAATCCAAAAACAATTTTTCATTGATAATAATATTCCAACAGCAAAATTCAAATATTACAACTCATTAAAGGATTTAAATGTTGAGAAACTTAAGTTTCCATGTGTATGGAAAAAAACTAAGTTTGGATATGACGGCTATGGTGTAATGATCTTAAAATCTAAAAAAGATCTCAACAATTTGCCAGAAACTCAGTTTATAATCGAGGAAATGATTCCTTTTAAAAAAGAATTAGCTACAACTGTAGTTAGAAATCAAAATGGAGATATTGAGATTTTTCCAATAGTTGAAATGATGTTTAATGAAATTTCTAATCAAGTAGAATTTGTTGTTTGTCCAGCTCAGGTTAGAGATGAGCTAAAAGCTAGGGCAGAAAAAGTTGCGTTAAAAGTTTCCAAAACATTTAAACAAGTTGGTCTACTTGCGGTTGAAATGTTTTTAACTCATGACAATACTATTTTAGTAAATGAAGTTGCACCCAGACCCCATAACAGCGCTCATTATTCTATCGAGGGTTGTATTAACTCTCAATTTGATCAACATATTAATGCTATTTTAAATTTACCCTTAGGTTGCTCTAAATCGAATAATTATGCAATTATGGCTAACTTAGTTGGCGGTATAGGTTATAATGGGGATGTAATTTATGAAGGAATAAATGAAGCCATGAACTTTGATAATGTAAAAATTCATATTTACGGTAAAAAAGAGACTAAACCAAACCGAAAGATGGGTCACATAACAGTGATAGATACTGATTTAAAAAGTGGATTACAGATAGCTAAAACTATAAAAAATTTAATTCAAATTAAAACTAATTAAATATGGCAAAAGTTGGTATTATAATGGGAAGTAAATCTGATCTCCCAATTATGCAAGAAGCAATTGATATTTTAAATGAATTTGGTATTCAAAACGATGTTGATATTGTTTCAGCTCACAGAACACCTGAAAAAATGATGAAATATGGTGAAAATGCTCATAAAAACGGATATTCTGTAATTATAGCTGGCGCCGGAGGAGCAGCACATCTTCCTGGAATGATGGCCTCATTAACACCCCTTCCTGTAATTGGTGTACCAATTAAGTCAAGAAACTCGATCGATGGTTGGGATTCAATTTTATCTATACTTCAAATGCCTAGTGGAGTCCCAGTTGGAACAGTCGCTTTAAATGGAGGAAAAAATGCTGGAATTTTGGCTGCTGAAATTATTGGAAGCAGTAATGATGAAATTTTAAATAAACTATTGAAGTTTAAAGAAGATCTTAAGAAAAAAGTTTTAAACGACTCTGTTAAATAGGATAAATTGAATAATTAACCAATATATAGGTACAGATTCAACCCAAAAACTAGAAAAATACTTTGTTTGATTTTCCTTTGTTATATAGATAATAAAAATCAAAACAAATGATATAAATAAATCAGAGATTAGATCGAGACTTATTCCATTAATAACAATAGAAATAGAAAAAAAAATAAAAATAATTAAATAACATATATACTTTGATTTATCTATTCCAAAAATCTGAGGAATAGTCCTGAGATCATTTGAGTCGTATTTTAAATCCCTTATCTCAAATGGCATAGTGAATGCTATTACAAATAAAAAGAACTGAGCAAATAATAATACGGAATCAGTATAATCTGTTCTATTTGATTCAATAAAAGGAAGTATTACTGTTGAACCAGCCCAACATATTGCAACTAAAAAAATTTTAATCTTACTTCTATTTCTAAAATTAGAAATAGAATGATTTATTGGAAAAACATACAAAAGACAAATTAAAAAAAGAAAAAAACCAAAAAACAATCCTTTCCAACTTAAAAAAAACAATGAATAAACAAGAGGAAATCCAATAAAAAAACTTAGTATTTGAATTTTTTTTATTGGTGCGTTTTGAACAAAAAAATAATATGGTAAAGTTGAAGCGTATTTTATAAAATTATAGACAACAATAGTAGAAGAAAAAATACAAAGTAGTAAATAATAATTTAGATCTATTTCAAGTTTGAAAATAGAAACTAAATAAAGTGAAACCACACATAATCCAAGATGAAAACTTGACTTTATATAAAAATCAAAAAGCTTTTTTATAAATAGCATTTAATTAAATTTTCGAGTTATAACATTAGTTAATTAATAAGTTAAAAACTTTTTAATCTTAGTAATAAATTTATGTAATAATTGTATTTATATTAATTATTTTTGATCCTTATTCTTAAATAAAATATGTACGATTTTGCTGACAGACACATTGGTATAAATAATTTGGACAAAATCAACATGCTTGAGTACGTTGGTTCAAAAAGCATTAAAGAATTAATTTCTGAAACAATTCCTGAAAATATAAGGTTGAAAAAAGAAATGAATCTAAAACCTGCTCTTTCTGAAAGTAAATACTTGTCTCATATTGATAAATTAGGGAGCAAAAACAAAATATATAAATCTTACATTGGATTAGGTTATAACGAAGCTATAGTTCCATCAGTTATTAAAAGAAATATTTTGGAAAATCCAAGTTGGTATACAGCTTACACGCCTTATCAAGCAGAAATCGCTCAAGGCAGAATGGAAGCACTTTTAAATTATCAAACTATAATATGTGATTTAACAGGAATGCAATTAGCTAATGCTTCTTTATTAGATGAAAGCACTGCCGCTGCAGAAGCTATGACTATGTTGTTTAGCTTAAGAAATAGAGAGCAAAAAAAGAGTAATGTTTGTAATTTTTTTGTTTCAAAAAACACTCTTCCACAAACTATTAGTTTACTAGAAACAAGAGCAGAGCCTTTGGGTATTCAAATAGAAATTGGTGATTTTGATCAATTTAACTATGATTCTAGTTTTTATGGATGTTTAATGCAATATCCTGGAGTTTATGGAAGTATTGAGAATATTGAAAAACATTGTTCTCAAGCAAAAAATAACAATATTAAAATAGTTGTTGCCGCAGATTTGTTTTCACTGTGTTTATTAAAAAAACCTTCACTGTTTGGAGCTGATGTAGTAGTTGGAACCTCTCAAAGGTTTGGAATTCCACTTGGTTATGGTGGTCCTCATGCCGCATATTTTGCTACTAAAGATGAATACAAAAGATCTGTTCCGGGAAGAATTATAGGACTCACAAAAGATTCTGATGATGATCCTGCTCTAAGAATGGCACTGCAAACAAGAGAACAACATATAAAAAGAGACAGAGCTACTTCAAATATATGTACCTCACAAGTACTCTTAGCGGTTATGGCTGGTATGTATGGAGTTTTTCATGGACCAAAAGGTCTAAAGAAAATTGCGGTCAATATTCATAAAAAAACAGCAATACTTGAAAGGAATTTGACCAAAATGGGGTTAAAACAATATAATAAATATTTTTTCGATACTCTACTATTAGATGGTCCTACTGACAAAATAAAAAAAATTGCAGAACTAAATAAAATTAACTTTAATTACATAAATGAAAACAAATTTTCTATTTCATTAAACGAAACGACATCTGTAAAAGATGTTCAAAAAATTGTTGATACAATTGCAAAGGCATTAAATATTGATCTTTTTGAAATAGATTTAAATAATTCTACAAATAGATTTCCAGATCAACTAAAAAGAGGCTCTAAATTTATGGATTCTGAAATTTTTAATAAATATCATTCAGAAACTGCTTTAATGAGATATATTAAAAATCTTGAAAGAAAAGATTTATCATTAACACATTCTATGATTTCACTTGGTTCATGCACAATGAAATTGAACGCAGCATCTGAAATGCTTCCAATTAGTTGGGCCAAATGGAATAATATTCATCCATTTGTTCCCTTAAATCAAGCAAGGGGATATCAGAAACTTATTAAAAAACTTGAAAAACAATTAAATGAAATAACAGGTTTTAGTGGAACATCATTACAACCAAATTCGGGTGCACAGGGTGAATATGCAGGCTTAATGGTAATAAGAGCTTACTTAAAAAGCATTTCGCAAGAACACAGAAATATTTGTTTGATTCCTTCATCAGCTCACGGAACTAATCCTGCTTCTGCTGTAATGGCAGGAATGAAGGTTGTAGTAGTTGGGACTGATAAACATGGTAACATTAACGTTGATGAATTAAAAGAAAAAGCTACTCATTACAAAGATAATTTAGCAGCTTTAATGATCACTTACCCCTCAACTCATGGAGTCTTTGAATCTTCCATTCAAGAAATTACCGAAACCATCCACTCAAATGGTGGTCAAGTTTATATGGACGGTGCAAATATGAATGCTCAAGTTGGACTTACAAATCCCTTTATAATTGGCGCTGATGTTTGTCATTTAAACTTACACAAAACATTTGCCATTCCGCATGGTGGCGGGGGACCTGGAGTTGGGCCTATTTGTGTAGCAAAACATCTTGTGCCATTTTTACCAAATAACCCCATAATTAATGTAAGTTCTAATGAAAGTATTAAATCAATTTCTGGAGCGCCTTGGGGATCGGCCTTAGCCTGCGTTATTTCATATGGGTACATATCTATGTTAGGAGCCAAAGGATTAAGATCATCTACTGAATTTGCTATTTTAAATGCAAATTACATTAAAAACAGAATTGAAAATCATTATGATATCCTGTACACAGGAGAGAAAGGAAGAGCAGCTCATGAATTAATTATCGATTGCAGATCTTTTAAATCAAATGGTATTGAAGTAATGGATATAGCCAAAAGATTAATTGATTACGGGTTTCATGCTCCAACTGTATCGTTTCCTGTCCCTGGAACTATGATGATAGAACCAACTGAAAGTGAAAATATTGAAGAAATTAATAGGTTTTGTGATGCTATGATTCATATAAGAAAGGAAATAGATGAATGTGCAGAAACAGAAACAAATAATTTATTAAAAAATGCTCCTCACACTATGAAAATGATAATGCAAGAAAATTGGAATTACCCCTATTCTAGACAAAAAGCAGCATTTCCAACATCATATGTTTTAGAAAATAAATTTTGGCCCTCTGTGAGAAGAGTGGACGATGCGTATGGTGATAGGAATTTGATTTGTACATGTGAGCCAATTGAATCTTATCAATGACTTTCTTAACTTAGTTATATAATTAACGATATATGTCCATTAAAATTACTGGAACTGGGTCCTACATTCCTTTATTAACTAAAAAAAATTCTGATTTTTTAAATACCAATTTTTTAAATGCTGATGGTACTGCTTTTAAAGTCAGTAATGAAGTAATAATAAAAAAATTTAAATCAATAACAGGTATTGAAGAAAGAAGATATGCTAAAGATCATCATAATACTTCAGATTTAGCATTTTTTGCAGCTGAAAAAGCTATTAAAGATGCTGAGATGGATCAAGAAACAATTGATTATATAATAGTAGCTCATAATTTCGGAGATATTAAACATGAAACAAAACAATCAGATAGTTTACCGAGCTTAGCCAGTAGAGTGAAATTTAATTTAGGAATTAAAAATCCAAATTGCGTTTGTTATGATATTATTTTTGGATGCCCCGGTTGGATTGAAGGTGTTATTCAAGCCTACGCCTTTATCAAAGCTGGAATGGCTAAAAAATGTTTAGTAATAGGAGCTGAAACACTTTCCAGAACCTATGACGTCAAGGACAGAGATTCTATGATTTATGCTGATGGAGCTGGTGCATCAATAGTTGAATCAAAAAATGAAATAAAAAGTAGTGGAATTTTATCTCACAAATCTTGCACATTCACAGATAAAGAAGCTTTCTATTTGTTTTTTGGAAAATCATATGATTTAAAATCTGATTCAAAAACTAAATTCATTAAAATGCATGGAAGAAAAGTATACGAGTTTGCAATAGTTCAAGTCCCTCTAGCATTAAAAGAATGTCTTGAATTAACCAATTACTCTATTCATGATGTTAAAAAAGTTTTTCTTCATCAAGCAAATGAAAAAATGGATGAAGCTATAGTTGATAGATTCTACAAGTTATATGATTTAGAGACTCCAAAAGGGATCTTGCCTATGTCAATTAACAAATTAGGCAATAGTTCAGTAGCAACTGTACCTACATTATTTGATCTTGTGAAAAAACTAAAACTAAAGGACCATTCATTACAAAAAGGCGATATAATTATGTTCGGAAGTGTTGGTGCTGGAATGAATATAAACGCTATTACTTATAAAATCTAATAAATAATTTACTATTATGATTTTTATATCTTTAACTTTAGACATATTATTTTGTTATGCTCTATATTGATGATATTGGAAGATATTTTTTAATGATAAAAATGTCATTTTTCAAACCAAGTAAGTGGAAAATTCAAAGAAAACTAATTTTTAAAGAAATTAATGATCTTATAATTGAATCCATACCAATTGTTGCGATATTATCTTTTTTTATTGGTGGAGTGGTAGCTATACAAACTGCTTTAAACTTAAGCAGTCCTTTCTTATCAAAATCTTTAATAGGATTCGCAACGAGACAGTCAGTTATTCTTGAATTTGCTCCTACTTTTATGTCTATAATTATGGCTGGAAAAGTTGGTTCATACATTACTTCAAGTATTGGAACAATGAGAGTAACTGAACAAATAGATGCATTAGAAGTTATGGGAATTAATCCATTAAATTATCTGGTTTTTCCCAAGATTATAGCTTTACTATTTTATCCTTTTGTAATTACTGTAGCAATGTTTGTTGCGATTTTTGGTGGATTTATAGCAATGACATTTGCAGGAGTACCAAGTGAAGCTTTTATCTCAGGCATTCAGATGGATTTCGATCCCTTTCACGTTAGTTATGCCTATTTAAAAACAATTTTATTTGCATTTATTTTAGCAACGGTACCATCTTATCATGGATTTTATATGAAGGGTGGAGCGCTTGAAGTAGGGAAAGCAAGTACATTATCTTTTGTATGGACTTCTATTATCATTATAATAGTAAATTTCATTATAACGCAATTATTATTAAGCTAATGATTGAAGTTAAAAACATAAAAAAATCATTTGACGGAATCAAAATCCTTCAAGATATTTCTACAACTTTTGAAAAGGGCAAAACCAACTTAATAATTGGCCAAAGCGGATCTGGGAAAACAGTATTATTAAAATGCTTGTTAGGACTTCATCAACCTGACAGCGGTGAGATAGTTTATGATGGTGTTTCAAACCTAAATATGAATGAAAGCGATAAAACTTTACTAAGAAGAGAAATGGGCATGGTTTTTCAAGGAAGTGCTTTGTTTGATTCAATGTCTGTATTAGAAAATGTAATGTTTCCACTTAATATGTTGACAAACAAAAATGAAGAAGAAATAAGAGAAAAAGCTAAATCAGTTATCGAAAGAGTAGAGCTAGACAATGCAATCAATAAACTACCCTCAGAAATTTCTGGCGGAATGCAAAAAAGAGTTGCTATAGCCAGAGCTATTGTTATGAATCCAAAATATTTGTTTTGTGATGAACCAAACTCTGGATTAGATCCTAAAACTGCTATTGTAATTGACAAATTAATTCATGAGATTACTAAAGAATATAATATCACAACAATAATAAATTCTCATGATATGAATTCGGTTATTGAAATTGGAGAAAAAATTATATTTCTAGTAACAGGAGAAAAAAATTGGGAGGGTACTAATAAAGAAATTTTAAAAACAAATATCGAGTCTGTTAAAAATTTCGTGTATTCTTCAGAGCTTCTTAAAAAAGTAAAAAAGCATTTATAACTATCTAAATCTTATTAATTCAAAAGATTCGTCGGAAAGTTTAATTCCCAACCAAGTCTTTATTTTTTGTTCTTGTTTGATAATTTCATTTTCTGAAATAGAATCACTCCATTTTATATAAAAAAGTAATTTTGAATTTTCTTTAGTTTGATTTATATCGAATAAATTTTGAAGATTAAAATCTGTAATTTGATCATAATTTAATTTTACATCCTCAATAAGTGTTCTGTATAAAATATTTTTAGATTCAATTTTTTCTAAATTGTTAAGTCTTTCGGTTAATAATTCAATTTCTTTTGTTTTATTCGAAAGGTCTAGAGAATCTCTTCTTCTAAGTTCACCTAAAAAACGTTTTTGTTCCTTAAAATCGTTTTCTGTTTTTTGTTGATTGAAATTTATTGAGGTTTTAGATAAATGTGGATATTTTTTAATTTTAGCCTTTAGTAAATTAATAATGTCAATTGATATTGGATCTAATCCAAAACTATTAAATGTAATTTCAGAAATCTTATCTTTCCAGGGAAAAACATAAATAGTATTATCAATATCATATTCTATTTTAGAGTTTATTATTAAATAATCCTTATTGTCAATTCCATCTAATTCAAAATCTAAAAATTGTGTTATAGAGTTATTAAACTTATTCTCATATAATATTCCAATAAAAGTATAAAACGCTGGTATTAACATTAGAATTGAAGTCAAAGTAACTAATCTAGAAACAAGTCTTCTCCTTTTAGAGTTAACATAATCTATTAAAGGGAATCGAAGTAGTTTAATTATTAAATAGGTAGCTAATACAATATATAATGTGTTAATCATAAACAAATACATTGCACCACTAGCAAATTCAAATTTTCCGATAGCTAAACCATAACCAACAGTACATAACGGAGGCATTAAAGCAGTAGCTATTGCTACACCATAAATAACAGTTGAGATAGTTCCTTTTTTTGTTTTAGCTATAATAAGTGCCAAACCTCCAAAAAAAGCAATTAATACATCTCGAATATCAGGATTAGTTCTTGATAAAAGTTCTGAAGATTCTTCTCTTAGAGGAAAAAATGAAAAAAACAAATAAGCCGTAAAAACACTTAAAACAACCATTACTGAGAAATTGAGAACTGATTTCTTAAGAGTTTCTAAATCATTAATAGCAATAGATAATCCAAAGCCTAAAATAGGACCCATTAAAGGAGAAATAAGCATTGCTCCAATAACAACAGGAATTGAGTTTGCATTTAAACCAACTGATGCAACAAATATTGAACATATTAAAATCCAAGCTGTTGGGCCTTTAATTGAAATATCATTTTTAATAGAATTTAAGGTAGCTGATTTATCTGTTTCATTTCTAAAATCTAAAATTTCTTTAAAAAAAGATAACATTGACGAAAACAAACCTTTTGCATTGACAGAAATTGAGTTATCGGATTTTTTAAATGATGAATTCTCATCAGAAAAATTAAACTTATTTTCCATAAATTATATTTGTTTTAAGCCTGTCAAATCAGATGAACTTCGTATTTTATCTCCGAGTCCGTCAGTCATTTGTATGTTGTATTTTTTACAAATCTTAGATTCAGGCACCTCACCAACAGATCTATCTCCACCATTAGCAAAAATATCAGGCTTTATAGCTTCCAAAGAAGAACAAACAGTTTTATCTTTATCTATAGATAAAAAAACTTCATCTACCATTTTTAAAGACTTTACAATCTCTAATCTATCTTTTTCGTCCATAAAGGGTTTGCCTTTTTTCAAAACACATTGATCATTATTGTTAACGATGACAACCAGTTTATCACCAAGTTTTTTTGACATTTTCAAATATTCCAAGTGTCCTACATGTATAGGGTCAAAATATCCACTTACAGCTACTATTTTCATTTATTTAATTTAACTCTAGCAACTGGTGAAAACAAAAACTTTCGACCAGTTAAGATGTTTTTACAAATATATCTTTTTCTTCGTTTATGTAATTTGATGAAACTTTTATTTTCCTGAAATACAAATAAATCATTAAATGGAACTTGAAAAAGAAAAATTTTATTGTCCTCATTTGGTTCATATTTTTGTAAAGCTATCACAAGATCAATATCAGAGTCAGTTGTTGCAGGTGGGTTAACCATATGTAAAGCCAAAAATTTTAAAATATCATCGGGGAAAATTTTATTGTTTAAAAATGGTAGCATTAAATGTTTATAATTTTTTTTCCATTCTATTCCATGAGGATTAACTCTATATTTAAAGGATTGACTCACTTTAAAATGAGCAAGCTCATGAATAAGAGTTATTAAAAATCTAAACTTATTATCAATATGATTTAAAGTAATTTGAAATTTACCATCTTTTAATGATCTAAAATCTCCATGTTTAGTTTTTCTTGATTTAACAATTTTGATTGACAAATTTTCATTCTTAATTAACTCAGATATTAATTCTTTAGAACAAACTGGAATTAAATCAAACAAGCTAATCACCTTAAGGGTTTGAAATTGATACAGGTAATATTTTACCATTATAATACTTATGACCATTAACAGAAAAGTCATAAATATAATTTGCCATTTCAGTTGAAGACAATGGGGCTTTATAACCAGGAAAAGCTTCTTCAAGCATTTCAGTTTGAACAGCACCTAAAGCTAAAGTATTGATAATTGGACCTGATGTTTTAAATTCTTCATACAACATTTCAGTCAATACATTTAAAGCAGCTTTACTGCTAGAATAAGCCGATAAACCAGCAAACTTACTAGAACCTGCAATTCCTCCAATACTACTAATATTAATTATATGTGATGTATTACTAAATGAGGGTAATAATAATCTTACCAATTCAGCAACTCCAAAAACATTTACACTATACACTGAAATAAAATCTTCTTTAGTTGTTTCAACAAATGATTTGTTTATTAATTTTCCAGCATTATTTATTAAAATATCAACAGAATTAAATTTGTTTTTTATGAATGATACAGCTTTATTTATTGAATTAGAATCAGAAAGATCTGTAGAACATGTAAAAACATTATTCAAATTTAATTTTGAGATTGAAGAAGTATTTCTGGAAAGAGCTATAACATTATAATTATTTTGATTAAATAAATTGACTAATTCAAATCCTATACCCCGACTTGAGCCTGTAATAATAACATTTTTCATTAAATAATTATTTTAAACTAACATAGTAACTGGATTTTCTACAAAACCTTTTAGGGTTTGTAAAAATAAAGAACCTGTTACGCCATCTACAGTTCTGTGATCACATGCTAAAGTAAGTTTCATTGTATGACCTATGGTGATTTTATCTTCTCTTACTACAGGTTTTTTAATGATACTTCCAACAGATAAAATTGCTGAATTTGGTTGATTAATAATTGAAGTAAATTCTTCAATCCCAAACATTCCCAAATTAGAAACTGTAAATGTACTTCCCTTCATTTCGTCAGGTGATAGTTTTTTATCTCTTGCTTTTGAAGCGTAATTTTTAACTAAATTTCCGATTTCTGGAATTGATTTTTCATTTGCAAAGCGAATAACTGGAACCACAAGTCCGTCAGGAACACCAACTGCAACACCTACATGAACATGATTGTTCAATCTCATTTTATCTTCAAACCATTGTGAATTTACTCTTGGATGTTGTTTTAGAGCTATAGCGCAAGCCTTTACAACAATATCATTAAATGATATTTTAGTTTCAGGAAGAGAATTGTATTGATTTCTAAAAGCAATCGCATTGTCCATTTCGAATTCTACACTCAAATAGTAATGAGGGGCAGAAAACTTAGATTCTTTAAGTCTTCTTGCAATAGTTTTTCTCATTTGAGAATTTTCTATTTCCTCAAAACTTTCAATTCCTGATTCAGGAATTTTTGAATCTATATTATCTGTAACAGTTGTTGGCGTAGGTTTAAAGTTTTCAATATCCTCTTTAATAATTCTTCCGTTATCTCCAGAACCATCAACTAAACTAATGTCTATATTTTTTTCTTTTGCAATTTTTTTGGCTAGTGGTGATGCTAAAACTCTTGAGTTTGGATTATTTGAAATTGGATCTATAATTAACTCGGAATTTGTATCTGGTGTTTCAGAAACTAAATCAGAAACATCAGTTTGATCAGTTTTATCAACTAATACTGGATTTAACCCAAAATTATCAACGGCAGTTTTATAATCAGAATTAGCATCTCCAATTACAGCCAATAAACTATCTACTTTTGCAGTCTCTCCTACATTTATTCCAATATATAACAAAGTTCCCTCATGAAATGATTCAAATTCCATAGTCGCCTTATCTGTTTCAATTTCAGCTAAAATGTCACCTTCTTTTACAATATCACCAACATTTACAAGCCAAGAAGACACTGTTCCTTCTTCCATTGTATCACTTAGTCTAGGCATTGTAATTATTTCAAATGATTCATTTGAAATAGAGTCACTGTTATTTAAAATTGGTTCATCTTCAACAATTTGAATTAAATTTTCAGATTCATTTATCTGGTCTACTAAATCCAATTGTCCAGAGATTGTGGATGGATTTAATAATCCAGAAATATCTTCTTCCTTTTCTCCAACAATTGCCAAAAGAGTATCAACGGCTGCAGTTTCTCCCTCTTTAATTCCAACATGAAGCAAAACCCCATCATGAAAAGATTCAAATTCCATTGTTGCCTTATCAGTTTCAATTTCAGCAAGAATATCACCCTCTTTAATAGAGTCACCTACATTTACTAGCCACTTAGCCACTACTCCCTCCTCCATTGTATCGCTTAAACGAGGCATATTTATTATTTCAGCCATTTACTTTAATTTATGAGATATAAAATTATAATCTTCTTGT
>Ga0213861_10002481_pt1 | contig 15769 bp, 13 predicted proteins | sample PICome_4_FD_160110 | JGI IMG/M metagenome (GOLD analysis project Ga0213861, IMG submission 160110) | Coastal seawater microbial communities near Pivers Island, North Carolina, United States - PICO131 | ecosystem: Environmental > Aquatic > Marine > Coastal | place: USA: North Carolina... | reverse complement strand
TGATCCTCAAGTAATGCCACATGTTTATAGGCAGCTGCATGAATAACGATATCTATATTATTATCATTAAATAATTTTGTAATTTTTTTTCTGTCTAATATGTTTAAGAGATAGAATTTAATATTTTGATAATTGGTTTCTTTTATCTCTTTTTTGATATTGAATAAATTCAGTTCATTATTATCTACTAAGATTAATTGTATATCGGGTGTTTTTATTAATTCTTTAGTTATTTCACGCCCTATACTACCTCCTGCTCCTGTTATAAGAATAGTTTTATTTTGATAAAATTTATTATTAATTTGAAAATTGGTCTCTTTAAATATCACTGGATGATAATCTACAGGACTTAGAGATAAACTGTCTTCACCATTTTTAAATTGCAAAAACCTCAAATCACAATTTAATAATCTATCCCAATACGGATCAATATCCCTGATTATATTTTGATCAATAATAACCAGTCCATTAGGGTGAAGTGAAATGATTTCATTTAATTCTTCAATGGGTCTTATTTTTTTACCCATTATAGGTCTTCCCCACTGACTTTTATTATTTGAAAGAAGATGATGAATGTAAAAATTTTGTCCAAAATTATCTAAGACCTTATATATGGAATCTACATCGCCAACAATGATCAGGCTATTTTCAAGTGACTCTGGATTTTTTCTTTGCAGATATAGTCTCGCTACATATCTAGAAAAAACTAATAAAGTATAAAATAGAATTGGTTGAATTATTCCTATTGATCTTGGTGTTGATGGAAAATGAAAAAAGAATAATAATGATATAAAAAAAACTGTATAGAGACCAAAACCTGTGAAGTAGTTCGTTAATGATTTTGAATTAAAATATTTAAAGAAATAATTTTGATATTTAAATACATTAAAAATAAACAAATACAATACTACTGCTATAACAGCAGGTTTGCTCCATGCTTCCCATAGAGGCCATTTGTCAGTACGAATTACTAAAGAGAATATAATTGTTAAAACGCACAATATTAAATCATTTAACAATAAAATTATATATCTTAAATGCTTGTTCATTTTAATTATTATTTTGCATGCGCTCTAATATCTAAAAACTATTTTTATAAAAATGATAAATTTAGCATTAAATAAAATACTTATCAAAATTATTATCTCTTAATTAAAAAAAAGGTTACTTGCATAATTTTTGTAAATCTCCTTCAAGTTGGTTTATGAATTCATTTATAACTTCTTCTTGTGTATAATTTTTTTTAACAAATTCTCTTCCTTGTTTTCCAATTTTTATACGGAGGTTGTTATCTTTTAATAATAGTTTTATTTTTTTCTTAAATCTTATTTTATCATTATAGGGTACAAGATATCCAGTTTCATTATGACTGATTGAGTCTCTGAGACCAACTACATTAAAGCCAACAACTGGAACCTCGCAAGCACTGGCCTCAATAGCGACCTGACAAAATCCTTCTCTAGAACTGGGTATCAACACTATGTCTGCTAATTGAAAAAAAAATTCAGGTTGGTCAGTATATTCAAAATATCGAAAATATTGATTAAAATCAAAATTTTTTGCTTTATAATTTATTAAAATATTTTTTTCATCTCTACCAACAATAAATCCCTTTATATCAAACCCCTCTTTTGCAAGTTCTTTTACCGACTCTATATAAGTTTCGATTCCTTTCTCTGGTGATATTCTTCCTAAAAAAAGTAAAATCAAAGTCTTTGAAGAAATATTGTATTCATTTTTCTTAATTTGAATATTAGCATTCTCATGTTTAAATTTTATAAGGTTCACACCTTTCATGGACCCTTTTTTACCTATCAAGCAAAATTTGTTTTCTGGAAAATTATTTTTCAACAAAAAATCAATTTGAGATTTACTATCAAGATATATTTTTTTTGAAAATTTAATAATCAAAGTATCTGTATATTTAGCAAATATATTTAGTAAGCTGGTTTTTTTTTCAGAACACATAAAGCCGGTAAAAATATGAATACGTGGAATTTTAAAAAAAAAATTTGCTAAAGTAGTTGGCAATCCACCCTTTGGAGTTGAGCTTATAATGATATCTGGTTTAAGTTTTATTATGTGTGATGCCAACTGGAAAGAAGTCAACAAATCTTTTATAAGATTAAATGAGCGAGAAAAATTAATATTTTTTAAATGTATATTATCAAAGTTAAATCTTTTATTTTTAATATTGGTTGCAATAAAAACTTGATTATTATTTTTTAATTTAGTTAAGGTTTCGTATAGAAAATTCTCATAAAACTGAATACTCGATGAAACAAATAAAATTTTTTTTTTCAAAGTAAAAAATTATACCCTATAAAAATTAATATACCCATTTTATATTTCAATTTTTATCAACCATTTTGTTGTATAAATTTTGATATTGCTGGTTCGAATTAGTTATAATTTTATTTGTTCTAATACCTAAAATGTAGCAAATAGATGAAATCAAAAATATGAATATAATTATAGGTAAAAAGTGAAAAAATTTATTAATGTACATAAACTTGAGACGAGCTAAAAATAACACATAAATTTGTTTTAGTTTGTGATTGATCTTAATTTTTTTTGGTTCATTAACAAAAACCAGAGGTTCTTCTAACAATGAACATTTAAAAGATTTAAAAGATCTCAATAAAAGATCTTGGTCTATAGTTACTAGTAAGCTTGGATCATATTTAAAATTAACAAAAAAATCTTTTCTTGCCATCCATGTAACATGAGGTAAGCCGATTGGTCGTAAAAAAAAATTTAAATTTTTTGGACCATGTATTTTGACATTTGATATTCCTTTTACTTTATCATCTGTAAAAAAAATAATATTAGATGCAACTAAATCAATTTTTGGGTTTTCTATTAAATATTTTAATTGCTTGCTAAGTCTATTAGGTACAGAAATGTCATCACCATCCATAACAGCAATAAAGTCTCCTTTAGCAATCTTAATGGCTATATTTCTTGATTTTGAGCGTCCGATATTCTTATCATTTTCCAAATAAATTATTCGATTATCATCAAAAGAGTTTATAATTTGTTTAGTTTTGTCAGTTGAACAATCGTTAATAACTATTAGTTCAAAATCTTGATGACTTTGATTTAGAATTGACTTTATGGAATTAAAGATGGTTCTTTCATTATTATAGGTTGGAAGAATAACAGATATCATTATTTCAGCAAAAGTATTTTATTATATTTAAACCTATTGATTATTTAAAAAAAAATTTTATATTTTTTCTTATATTTTTTGATCTCGGAAAATTGTCATTATATTTAATTTTTATTTTGTTGAATTTTGAAAGATTCTTCAAATCATTACTATCATGTTCTGGATGAAGCATATAAGTGAGTCTAGATGGCATTACTTCAAAATGAGAAACTTCTACATAAGCTTCTGAATTATTTTTTGCATCTTTGATTATATTCATTCGTGCATCATATTCTTTTTTATATGCATAATTTGTTAAAGCACCTAAAAAACTCTCAAGAAAAAACAACATTACAAAAATATAAAAACCAAAATTTTTGATTTTAAATTGATAATTAGGATCATAATTTAAAAAAATTATTTTTAAAAAAAAAATTGTTAAAAAAAATATTGGAAAAAAAATTACTCTTGTAGTTATTGTATTAATTGCCGGCACCATACATATTAGTGAGAAAAAAAAAGCAAAAATCCAGATGTAATGGGATTTTTCTTTTAAAATATCAATAGAAATTTTTTGTGAAAAATAACAAAATAATAAAATAATTAATAAAAAATAAATTAATGAAGATTGTATATCTCCCAGATAAAAAACAGATGTAGTAATAAATAATACTGATTTATAAATAGTCGAGATTGAAGATGTCTCATAACTAACAACTCCTAAACGTTCAAAGTTTCCAGGTGCAGTTATAGACAAAACCCCACCAAGAAAAAATAAAATATAAAATAATAAAAGTTGTCTAAATTTTTTAACGTTTGTTTTATAATATAAAAACATCCAATACGAACTAACCACAAAGCATCCAATAAAAGCCTGGATGTGAGATGAACCTGCTAAGAAACTTGAAATTAAGTAAAAAAAATTTAATAGAATATTTTTTTTGTCATTTTCATAATTTTGATTAAATATTCCTAGATAAAAGATAGAAAGTATTAAAGGTATTAGATATGAGAAAGATCCAGCAGTCCAAAAAATTGTTTCATCTATTGCAGGATAAATAAACCATAAACAGATAAATAAAATAATAAAATCTACAGAAATAAACTTGATTTTAATATTTATGATATTTCTTAGAAAAAAATAGAATGCTAATATAAACAATGGAATTATAGAAAATTTATATAATAGTAAGTTTAGATTATCAGAATAAATCCAATAAGATATAAATATGGATAAAAATCTACCTGACCAATTAGAGTATATAAGATTAAAGTATTCAATGAAGTTGATACTGTTTAAAACAAACTCTTCTGTAATATGATCATCTCCTGCCAAAGGTTGAAAATATATAGCTAAGAAAACAACAATTAAACTAGCAAAGAAGAGAGTGTAAAATAAATAAACTAAATATTTGTTTAATATTAAATTAATTAACTTCTTAATTAAAGCAGGATTCATAATGATTATTTATCATATATAATAACTTTTAATTATAATAAATTAATTTAATTTATTTAATTAAATCTTTTATCGAATCTGGCATAGGTTTTGAAAATTTAAAATTTAAAAAAGACTCAATTTTTTTTGTTGAGTATTGTGTCCTATATACAAATGGATCTAATCGTGGGACCTTAATGAACTTTCCAAAAGTTAATTTAATTAATTTTGCAGGAATTTGAATAAGCTGGAAAGGTATGCGAATTGTAAACATTTTAACATTTAACAAATATGATATTTTTTTTAATAAATCTTCCCAGCTACAATCGTAACTTATATTAAATATTTCATTTTTACTATTTGGGTTACAAGATATAATCATTAATGCTTGCACAACATCATCTACATGAACATATGTGCTTAAAGCATCTTTTTTTCCAATAAAAAAAAAATATCCAGAATTTACTAATTTTATCAACTTATGAACTGATTGATTTGTCATTGATGGGCCTATAACATTTGAAGGTCTTAAAATAGTGTATTGAAAATTATTATCAGATGACTCGATTACCATCTCATCAGATTTTGTTTTTGTTATCTCATACTCATTTGTTGGATTTGTTTCACTAGTTTCTGTTATTGTTCTTTTAATTTGAACATCCCTATTATTTGGGGGACCATAAGCCCCACAAGAACTAAGTTGGATCCAATGAATTTTTTTTTGAGAAGATTTAAACTCATCTTCTACAGCTTGAATTAATTTTCTAGTCCCATTAATATGTAATAAACTCATCTGTTGCTCGTAATTTATCTCTCCAGCACAATGATATAAAATATCACAATCTTTTATAAAATTTTTCAAAGATAAATTAGTATCAGTTAAGTCGCCGATAAATACATCTACATTGCTGGGAAATATTGCATTTTTTTTTCGTGTTATTGCTCTCACACAACATCCAATTTTACTAAGTTTTTCGATTAACTTTTTTCCTATAAAACCATTTCCTCCGGTCACACAGATAATTTTTTTTTTTAAACTTTGATAATCTAATAAATCTTGTTGTTCATTCATATTTTAATTAAAAATAATTTATACTTTTTAAAGTTTAACAAATATATTTTAGCTTTTTTCTAAGCACCTCCATACTTCTAATATACAATTATATATATTCTTTATTATATATAATTTTGATCAAAAACATTTGTCAAAACTTACAACCCTAAACGCTCACGTCGATATGAACCATCTTGAACATTTTGCCACCAGGTCTCATTATCTAAATACCACTGTACGGTTTTACGAATGCCAGACTCGAAAGTGTCTATTGGTGTCCAGCTAAGTTCTTTTTGAATTTTGCTGGCGTCTATAGCATAACGCATATCATGACCTGGGCGATCTTCTACAAAGGTAATTAAACTATTAAAATTTGGAATATTTAGTGATGATTTTTTAAGTGGTGCCAGCTCTTCTAAAATTTCACATATAGCTTTTACAACTTCAATATTTTTTTTTTCGTTATGTCCGCCAATATTATAAGTTTCACCAACTTTTGCCTTTGTTGCAACTAAAACCAAGGCTCTAGCGTGGTCTTCAACATACAACCAATCACGAATTTGATTACCTTTACCATAAACAGGAAGTTTTTTACCCTCTAATGCATTTAAAATTGTTAGTGGTATTAATTTTTCTGGAAAATGATATGGCCCATAATTATTAGAGCAATTAGTAATAATTATTGGCAATCCGTATGTTCTAAACCATGAACGGACCAAGTGATCTGAAGAAGCTTTTGAGGCACTGTATGGAGAGCTAGGTTTATAAGGTGTAGTTTCTGTAAATAAAGGTAATTTAATTTTTTGATCATCAGGATGTGGTAAATCACCATATACCTCATCTGTTGAAACATGATGAAAACGGAATTTATTTTTTTTTTCTGTTTCTAAGTTTTTCCAATAGTTTCTTGTTTCCTCAAGTAAGGTGTAGGTGCCAGTAATATTAGTTTTTACAAAAGTGCCTGGTCCATCAATAGATCGATCTACATGAGACTCTGCTGCTAAATGCATGACTATATCTGGTTGATGTAAATTAAATACTCTATTCAGTTCATTTGAGTCACAAATATCAATTTTTTCAAAAGCATAACGATGATTTCCACTAATAGTTCTTAATGATTGTAAATTCCCTGCATAAGTTAGTTTGTCAACATTTACTACGGAGTAATTTGTATCATTAATAATATGACGTATTAATGCGCTACCAATAAAGCCTGCACCACCTGTTACAAGAATTTTTAAAGATAAATTTTTAGTATTTAATGTCAAGCTACAAATTTTTTGTATTTTTTATTTCTGATAAACAATTAATTAGGGAATCTCTCCAATGTGGTATCACAAAGTCTGGAAGATGTTGTTTAATTTTACTTTTGTTCATCACGTTATAATTGGGTCTTTTGGCTTGAGAAGGAAAATCTTTGGTTTCGACTGGATTAACCTCACATGGCATATCACTTATCTTAAATATAGCCTTGGCAAAATCATACCAAGTACATGTGCCTTCATCTGAAAAATGATAAATATTTAATTGTGAGTTTAAAATTTTTATTGATTGGTTTTTATTTAACATGGCTAATATGACATTTGCTAAATTTACTGCATAAGTCGGACTTCCTACTTGATCATTAACAACACTTATACTATCACGCTCTTTTCCCAGATCCAGCATAGTTTTTACAAAATTTTTACCGTACTCGGAGTATAGCCAACTAGTACGAATAATTGCACCTGTACAACCAGATGAAATTAAACTTTGTTCTCCTTTTAGCTTAGTAATCCCGTAAATATTTTGTGGATCTGTTTTGTCTGTTTCCTTATAAGATTTAAATTGTTGACCAGGAAAAACATAATCAGTTGAAATATGAATTAAAGGAATATTTTGATTTTTTGCAACTTCAGCTAACTGCGCAACAGCAAGATGATTTATTTTATCAGCTAATTCTATATCGCTTTCAGCTTTATCAACTGAGGTGTAGGCTGCACAATTTATAATACCAGAAAATATTGGACGTTGAAAAAACTCTTTAATTTTTTTTAGATTTGATAAGTCAAGCTCATCACGTGCTATATAGCTAAAATCCCAATTACCAACTTTAGGCTTCATGGTGTTTTCTGAAATAACTTTTAGGAATGACATTCCAAGTTGGCCATTTTTGCCAATCACTAAAATTCGTTTACTCATATAGGTTTTTTTTATAATCAAACCGAAGACATTGCTTATTTATCATTTTTAAAGATGGCTGATTTAAATCTTTATCTGACAACTTTAATTGATCTGGTGGCAAAACCCAATCAATACTAAGAGTGGAGTCATCAAACGCTAAGCCTGCATCACATTCGGTAGAATAATAATTGTCAACTTTGTATGAAAATATTGCCCATTCACTTAAAACTACAAACCCATGAGCAAAACCTCTCGGAATAAACAATTGATGCTTGTTCTCATCACTTAAAAGCTCTGATACATGGTGCCCGAAAGTTGGACTTCCATGTCTTATATCTACACATACATCTAATACCTCACCTTTGATTACACTAACCAATTTTGATTGAGCAAAAGGGGGTAATTGAAAATGTAAGCCACGTAAAACACCTTTTTGAGATTTTGTCTCATTATGTTGACAGAAATTTATTTTATGCCCAACTGTATCATCAAATTCATTTTGACGGAATGTTTCAACAAAATAACCACGTTGATCAGTGTGTACCTTGGGTTTAATTAAAATTATATCTGGAATCGATTTCTTGATAAACTTCATTATATATCTAGATCTTGCTCAGCTATTTTTATTAAATACTGTCCATATTGACTTTTGATAATTGGTTTAGCTAAGTTAAGAAGTTGTAATTTAGTTATATAACCTTTTGTATAAGAAACCTCTTCCAAACATGCAACCTTCAAGCCCTGACGTTTTTCAATAGCCTCTATGAAAGTTGATGCTTGAAACAAAGCTTCAGGTGTACCAGTATCTAACCAGGCAAAACCACGTCCCATAATTTCAACTTTCAAACATTCTTCTGCTAAATACATTTCATTTATGGAAGTTATTTCAAGCTCTCCTCTATTAGAGGGTTTTACGTTGATGGCTTTTTGAACAACATTATTTGGATAAAAATATAGACCAGTAACAGCATAATTTGATTTTGGTTTTTTGGGTTTTTCCTCTAAGGAAACTACTTTGCCTCTTGAGTCAAACTCTACCACTCCATACCGTTGAGGATCGTTTACATAATATCCAAATACAGAAGCGTGGTTTTTTTCACTGGCTAAATCTTTAGCAGAATTTAACATATTAACTAAACCTTGGCCATAAAAAATATTGTCACCTAAAATTAAACAGACATCATCATGACTGATAAAATCTTTACCTAGAATAAATGCCTGTGCTAGTCCATCTGGTGAAGGTTGAGATATGTACTCTAACCTTAAACCTAAATCTAAACCATTACCTAATAAGCGTTTAAAATTAATTTGATCTTGAGGAGTAGTTATTATCAAGATATCACGAATTCCTGCTAACATTAAAATTGATAGCGGATAATATATTAAAGGTTTATCGTAAATAGGAAGTAATTGTTTTGATGCAGCTTTTGTAGATGGAAATAAACGTGTACCAGAACCACCAGCTAAAATTATTCCTTTCATAATTCCCTCCAACTTCTATACAAGTCTTTATAAATTTTTAAATGAGCTTCTACAATGTTTTCAATAGCAAACTCTTTTCTCGCTAACTTACGACCTTCAATTCCCATTTTTTTACGTCTTTCTGGATTGTTAATCAAATCCTGTATCGCTTTTGCAAGAGCTTTGCTATCTTTTACGGGAACAATTAAACCAGTTTTATTATGAATGATAGCATCTCTACAACCTGGAACATCTGTTGTTACAACTGCCCTACCAGCTGCCGCGGCCTCCATTAATGCTTTGGGTAAACCCTCACGATATGATGGCAGACATATAATGTGTGATCTTGAATATAATGAAGGAATATCTTTTTGATATCCAAGAATTTCAACAAATCCTTCTTCTCTTATTTTATTTACGTCATTAATGTTTAATCCATTAGGGTTTTGAGTATCTAAATCTCCTGCTAAAAAAAAACGAGCTTGTATCTTTTTTTCATTTAATAGTCTTGCAGCAGCAACAAACTCATTAACTCCTTTGTCAATAAGCAATCTGGCAGCAAAACAAACCACGGGTATCCCACTTGTATCTTCAATGTTATTAAAATTTTCTAATTTTATGCCTGATCCTTTTACTAGTCGAACTTTATTGTATTTAAGAACACCCCATTTAGTTAACATGTCTGCATCTTCTTGATTTTGAAGAATAACAACTTGGTTAAAGTGATTAAAAGCCAGACAATAGATAGGATAAAGTAAAAATTTCAAAATTTTACTTTTTATATCTTGATGAATAAACAAAGTACCAAGTCCCGAAACAGCAGAGACTAAGGCTGGTACAGATATCAAACGTGCAATAATGCCCCCATAAAGATAAGGCTTTATAGTTACTAAGTGAACGATATCAGGCTTTTCTCTTTTAAAAAAAAGCCATATATAAAATAAGGATTGCAGATCCTTTAATACATTTATACTGCCCCGCTTCATTGGTACAAAACTTGCTTTTATCCCTTTTTTCTCTAATATCTTTGGATCAGCACCCCCTAATTCACCATAACCAACAACGATATCGAAAGATTTATTTATTGCAGCTTCTGCAATGGGTAACCTATGAGAACAAAAAAAACTTAAATCATTAATTAGAATAACTAGTTTAACTATCTTAGCACCCATTTTAATTTTGTTAAATTTAAATAATTTTAAACATCTTTTTTAGATTTAAGATAATGATATATCATTGAACTTCATTTATCTCTTAAATATTTATATCTATAATCTTAAATCTACCTCTTCTTTAGAAAACAAATATTTTAAATCAAAAATAACATGATTTTCTTTACACAAATTTTTGATTTTCTTTATTCCCATATTTTTAAAAACTTCATGCGCTACCGCTATAACAATTCCATCATACATATTTTGATCAAGTTTATTTTTTAATTGCATGCTATATGTTTCATAAATTTCTTTATCATTAGTCAGTGGGTCAAAGAGATCCAGATTACAATCAAATTTTTTTAATTCTTTTATTACTTTTTCAACACCAGAGTTTCTAATGTCTGCACAGTTTTCTTTAAATGTTAGACCCATAATTAAAACATTAGAGCCTTTAATGGGGATATTTTTTTTATCCATTTCTGCAATTAATTTTGATGCTACATAAATGCCCATGTTATCATTCGTATCTCTACCTGCTAAAATTATTTTAGGATTATAACCTAAACTTTCAGCTTTATAAGTAAGATAATATGGATCGACTCCAATACAGTGACCACCTACCAGGCCTGGTTTAAATGGTAAAAAATTCCATTTACTCTCTGCTGCATCTAGAACTGCTTTAGTATCAATATTCATTTTGCTGAACAGCATTGATAGTTCATTAATAAGTGCAATGTTTAAATCACGTTGAGTATTTTCAATTACTTTTGCAGCTTCCGCAACTTTTATACTAGGAGCTTTATGTGTACCTACGGTGATTATTTCATTATATAAATCATCAATCAAGTTAGCAATATCTGGTGTTGAGCCAGATGTAATTTTTTTAATATTTGAAATAGTGTGTTTTTTATCTCCTGGATTAATTCTTTCGGGACTATAACCACAAAAAAAATCACTATTGATTTTTAGTTTAGAAAACTTCTCTAAGATTGGTATACACTCTTCTTCTATACACCCGGGATAAACTGTAGATTCATAGATTACTACATCTCCCTTATTAAGAATTCCACCAACCATTATGCTTGCTTTTTTTAGAGCTCCCAAATCTGGCTTTTTTAAATCATCAACTGGTGTTGGAACAGTAACAATGTAACAGTTTGAAGATATTAAATCTTGAACTTCATTAGTAAATTTTATTGATGAATTTTCTTGAATTTCCTCTTTAGTAAACTCTCGATTTTTATCAATACCTTCATTTAATTCTTTAATTCTTGATTCATATATATCAAAGCCAGTGACTTTTCTTTTTTTTGCAAACTCTAAGGCTAATGGTAAACCCACATAACCTAGACCGATAATTGATAGTTTAATATTTTTTATTTCAGAATTCATAAATAATAAAAAACTTTATAGCATATAAAATAATTTTGAATACACTCTCAATAAGTAATTAGTTTGGTCAAACATTACAAAAATAATTAATATCTTCAAAGGACTTGTGTAAATAAGACTAAAAAATGAAACTTTTCACGAACAAAAAGTATTTAAACAGAATTTGAAAAATAATAAATTTAACACTAGGCTTTTTACGATATAGTGTTTAAGTAATAGGTTTAAATAAAATTTAGATATTTTGACTAAAGATATACATATTACTAAAATAAGCACAATGGTGCTTAAGGGTGAGGACGCTCATGGATTGGGTGGTGTACCTAGAACTTGGCATTTTATAGTCGTAAAAATAGAGACTAATAATGGATTATATGGATATGGTGAATGCCCCCATTGGCAAAGAGGATATTTTGGAGTCAGGGAAACTATAGACTATATTGGTAAACGATTAATCGGTGCTAACCCATTTGATGTTAAAAAAATAATTGAAGAACATTTTAATGGTGCTCGACCTCCACACCAACCAAGAAGTTTGCCAGCAACAATATTGCCTGTTGGTCCAATAGTTTGGGCTATGTCAGGAATCGAAATGGCTTTGCTAGATATTATTGGCAAGCATGCTGGACTTCCAGTCTATGCATTACTCGGCGGAAAGTTTAGAAACAAAGTGCCTGTATATCTTGATCGAAGTGGCCCTACTGATGTTACAAATCTTGACGAATGGCGTAAACTTGCAGAGCAAACTATTAAGTCTGGTTTTACAAAATTTAAATTTGATATTGATTATGTGGCTCCAGATCTTGTTTCAGATGTATGGTCACGGTCCATAAATAGAGAGCAAATGTTAGCAATATCAAAACGGTTAAGTGCAGCGAGAGAAGTAGCAGGAAGTAATGCTGAAATTTCAGTCGATTGCCATATGCATTATGATCTAGTTTCCTCAATAGAATTATCTAAAGTGTTAAACTCTATAGGAATTAGTTGGTTAGAAGACCCTGTTCCTGTTATGGATTTAGTTTCTCTCTCAGAAATAAGAAATAAAAGTCTAGTACCCATTTGTGCAGGTGAAATGTACACATTTGACTTAGCTAAGCTAGCAATAAATAACAAAGCTGTTGATATTTTACACCCAGATATTCTTTTTGCAGGAGGTTTGCACGAAACTAAAAAAATTTGTGAACTAGCTAATTCAAATGGCCTACCTGTTGCCTTTCATAACAATTCTACTGCACTGGGGTTTACAGCAACAGCTCATTTAGCATCCTCAATACCAAATATTATTGCCTCAGAATATCATTTTTATAATGCTGAATGGAGTAAAAAATGGATCAATCGGGCCAACGGCAAACCATTGATACTTGATGGTTATATCGAATTAGATGATACACCAGGACTCGGATGTGAACTAAATAAAGAGGTATGTGAAGAATTACTTGCGCCGGGTGAAAAATACATTGGCTAAAAAAAGTGATAATATAGTATTTCTTGACTCAAAAGAAATTCCAGATTTAGTTTTTAAAAAACTATCTATTTTAGGTAAACTAACTCGACTCGACATGAACCATCCATCTGAACGAGAGAGTATAAAAAAACACATTAAAAAGGCTACAGTTTTATGGGTAGCTTTAGGTCAAAAAATAAATGAAGATTTATTAAAATTCTCACCAAATCTAAGTGATGTTGTGAGTGTCACCACAGGATCCTCACATATTGATTTAGATTATCTTAAAAAAAGAGATATTAAATTTCATTATTTAAGAGGTGAAGATAAATTTCTAAAGAAACTATCTGCAACTGCAGAACACACATGGGCCTTGTTGTTAGGATTACAAAGAAAAATATTTCCAGCATACCAAGATGTTATAAAAGGGAAATGGCGTAGAGATGGTCTAAAGGGAAGAGAGCTGGCCAATCAAACCCTAGGCGTAATTGGAATTGGACGTTTAGGAAAAAAGGTTGCGAGCTATGGTAATGCATTTGGCATGAATATTGTTGGTTATGATAGAAATCCAAAAAAAATTCCAAAATATATTTCCTTAGTATCTTCTGTTAAGGATTTAGTTAAAATCTCTGATATTATTTCTATTCATATACATGCAACTACTGAAAATTATAAACTTTTATCAAAAAAAATACTTTCATTTTTTAAACCTAATGCTTTCTTAATTAATACTTCTAGAGGAGAGTTGATCGATGAAATAGAATTAGTTAATTTACTAAAAAAAGAAAAAATAGCTGGCTATGCTGCAGATGTTGTTGGTGACGAGTTATCTAAAAATAGGACACCATTACAAAAATATGCTATGTCTGCTCCAAAAAATATGATACTAACTCCACATATAGGTGGATTTACTATAGAGTCTAGATTTAAAGCAGAAATTTTTATGGCTGAAAAATTTCTAGATGGCAGAGCAAAAAAATGACCGAAATTAATTCACAATTCTCAAAAAAACTTAATGACGAGTCTACTCCAGTAATAATTGGGGAAATTGGACAGAACCATGATGGTTCATTGGGTATGGCTCATGCTTACATTGATGCACTGGCAGATATAGGTGTTGACGCTATAAAATTTCAAACACATATTGCCTTGGATGAGTCTACTTTAGATGAAAAATTTAGAATAAATTTTTCTTACCAGGATAAGACACGTTTTGATTATTGGAAACGTATGGAATTCACAGAGTCACAGTGGATGGAACTTAAAAAACACTCCGTGGCAAGAGGTATTGAATTTCTAAGTACACCTTTTTCTCTTTCTGCTATCGATTTACTTTCCCGTATTGGTGTTGAGGCTTGGAAGTTAGGTTCAGGTGATACAACATCAAATGGCATACTTGATGCAATGATTTTAACAAAAAAACCAATTATAGTTTCAAGTGGAATGAGCACCTGGGATGAGCTTGACACAATAGTAAATCAGCTTTCTAATACTGACACTGACTATTATCTAATGCAGTGCACTAGCAAATACCCTACTCCACTAAATGAAATTGGATTGAATTTATTGCCTGAAATAAAAAATCGTTATAAATGCAGGGTGGGTTTATCTGACCATTCTGGCTTAACGTCTCCTGCAATAGCAGCAATTGCAAGAGGTTTTTCTCTTATAGAGGTTCATGCAACATTTGATAAGCGCATGTTCGGTCCAGATATAGTTGCATCTTTAACTATTGAAGATATTAAAAGTTTAGTCCAGTTTGCTGACAACCTAAATTCTATTGACAATAATCCAGTAGATAAAGATGCTATTGCTATAACTTTGAATGATCAGAAAAAACTTTTTGATCGAAGCCTAGCTTTAGTAAGAGATCTTCCATCAGGACATGTTTTGGCTGAATCTGATCTTACCCTTAAAAAACCTGGGGGTGGCTTAATGTGGTCTGAAAGAGATAAATTAATCAATCGACCACTATCACATAACATGCCCATGAATCGTTTATTAAAAATTGAGGACGTATCTTGAAACGTAAAATTTGTATTGTAATTCATAGTCGAGCAAATTATGGGCGTATTAAGAGTGTTATGAATGCTATAAATAATCATGCTCAATTAGAGTTACAACTCTTAGTTGGATCTTCAGCTTTACTTCATAGGTTTGGCTCCGTTATTGATATTATCCGCCGCGATGGTTTTAAGGAAAATGCTATAGTTCATTCTATTTTAGAAGGTGAAACACCAACCACTATGGCTAAATCAACTGGAATGGCCATTATAGAACTTGCAACTCATTTTGAAAATCTAAAACCAGACGTAGTTTTAACAGTAGCTGATAGATTTGAAACGTTAGCTACTGCGATAGCAACAAGCTATATGAATATACCTCTTGCTCATTCTCAAGGTGGTGAGGTTACAGGTTCAATTGACGAGTCTGTAAGACACGCCATAACAAAACTTTCTCATATACATTTCCCAGCCACACAAAGAGCAAAAGAATATATTTTGCGGATGGG
>Ga0213861_10002478_pt1 | contig 15787 bp, 13 predicted proteins | sample PICome_4_FD_160110 | JGI IMG/M metagenome (GOLD analysis project Ga0213861, IMG submission 160110) | Coastal seawater microbial communities near Pivers Island, North Carolina, United States - PICO131 | ecosystem: Environmental > Aquatic > Marine > Coastal | place: USA: North Carolina... | reverse complement strand
GTTTGGCAATAGTTGTTTGAGTACGGCGCTGTTCCGCGGCGGCGTCATGATATCTCTGTTGCCCAAAATCAGTAACGTTGGCACATTCACTGAGGGTTCCTGGTCCGCATCAATTCGATATTCGTTACAAGCATTGAGATCGTTGTGAAGCACGCCGGGCGCAGCATTTTCAAGCAAACGCATAGTGCCGCCCACCATCCACATTCCGGGAGACTGGTTGCCACCCATTTGAGCGGCTTTGCTATATCCCCAGTATGTCAGCATATCAATTGCATCGTGACTATTAGCCTTTGAAGAATTCAGCAGTGGATCACTAACCGCCATTGGCAGCGCGCTGCCAACCAGTGTCAAACTGCGTATTCTGTCGGTGTAACGCCGAGCCACGTCAAAAGCGACAAGGGATCCCATGCTGTGGCCAACAATAGCGGTCTTTGCTATACCAATTGTATCCAGTACTTCTATAACCCAATCTGCCATTCCTTCAATAGACGTCTCTGGTTCTCCCGTTGATCGTCCGTGACCGACCAAATCAATTGATAGAACGTTAATGTTGTGTCGTGCGAAGTAACGGCTGGGCAATACCCAAACACTGTGGTCCATGGCTGCACCGTGAATGAATACCACACTTTCCAAATTAGCATCGAATGCACGTGCACCAGTGTAGATGAAGGTCTTTTCTTTGCGGATTTCTATATGTAGGTTAGTGCTCATACTCTTGATGCCGCCTGCAGTGCTTGATTTAGATCTTCAATTAAATCATCAATATCTTCGATGCCGACGGATAAGCGGATTAAACCTTCCGAAATACCTGCGGCTTTTAGTGCATCTGCATCCATGCGGTGATGAGTAGTGCTCGCTGGATGGATAACGAGTGATTTTGCATCACCCACATTGGCAAGATGAGAAAATACGCCTAGTCGCTCAATAAGTCTCTGTCCAGCGGGTCTGCCACCTTTTACTTCAAAACTGAAGACGGCACCACACCCACGCGGAAACATTTGCTTGGCAAGTTCGTGGTCTGGGTGATTGGGTAGCTCTGGGTAGGTCACATGGGCAACCGTATCGTGATTATTCAAAAATTCAACGATGGTGCGAGTGTTTTGAATATGTCTGTCCATCCTTAAGGAAAGGGTTTCCAGGCCTTGGAGTATTAAAAATGAGGTCATTGCGCTCATACAAGCGCCAAAGTCCCGCGCACCTTCCTTACGTGCTCGTGTGATATAGGCATTGGGCCCGAACTCTTCAACGAAATTCATATCGTGGAATCCTTCATACGGTTCCGTTAGCGTAGGAAACTTTCCAGACCCTTGCCAGTCGAACTTACCGCTATCAACGACTAGACCCCCAATTACGACGCCATGGCCACTCAGAAACTTGGTTGCCGAATGAAAAATGATATCAGCACCATAATCGAAAGGCTTGCATAAATAGGGTGTTGCAAATGTTGAATCAACAAGTAGCGGTAAACCAGCCTCGTGAGCAACATCTGAAATTGACTTTACATCAAGCACCTCTAGTCCGGGATTACCCAGAATTTCCCCTAATACAAGCCGGGTATTATCTTGAATGGCATTGCGAAAAGCTTCGGGATCTCTAGGGTCGACAAAAGTGGTGTGTATTCCAAAACGGGGTAGGGTATAGGCCAAAAGATTATGTGTGCCGCCATATAATGATTGTGAAGCGACAATGTGGTCTCCGGCTCCAAGTAGGGTGGTAATGGCTAGAAAGCAGGCCGCTTGGCCGCTTGCGGTTGCGATGGCACCAACACCACCTTCCAGTGCCGCTATACGTTCTTCCAATACGGCGTTGGTAGGGTTTGTGATTCGTGAGTATACGTGCCCTGCACGTTCTACATTAAATATAGAGGCGGCATGATCGGGGCTTTTAAAAACATAGGAAGCAGTTTGGTATATTGGCGTCGCCCGCGCACCTGTTGCTTCATCCGGTTGTTGTCCGGCGTGCAGACTTAAAGTGTCGAAGTTATATCCCTTGGGAATAGATACCATTGGTGTTCCTCATTAAAATGTTTTTGTGCAAAACCTTGGTGCGTTAGAAAAGCTTCGCTGATATTAATGTTTTTCGTTGCTTAAACGAGGCGCTTTCATGACTAGACTAGGCTAACAAAAAGTAGCTTAGATGATACAGTGTGCAAGGTGTGACGATGATTTTACGGAAAAACCTGAGGTATGCATACTGTTTCACATCCAGATACTCACAATATTTTTTTACTGGGGTCGTAGTGGCTGACTTGTTGATCTATCTTGCCAAAAATACTTTGTCCGGCGGTATCAAACATCTCAATTTCGATACGATCGCCAAAACTCATGAACGGAGTTGTGGGTGTGCCGTCGGCAATAGTCTCAAGACAGCGGATTTCGGCTATACAACAAGAACCATCTTTATTGCCTTGATTTGAAACCGTACCCGACCCGATTACTGATCCAGATACTAACCCTCTTGTCTTCGTGGCATGTTGAATTAACTCAGTAAAGCCGAAGGTCATATCTACTCCGGCATTTGGCTGGCCGGTCTCTTTACCATTGAGTGTGGCATGCAGGGGCAAATGCAGTCGTTCGCCGTCCCAATGTTCACCAAGTTCATCCGGTGTCACTGCAACTGGGCTAAATGCGGTTTGTGCTTTGGATTGGTAGAATCCAAATTGTTTTGATAATTCTGCGGGAATCAAATTACGCAGAGATACATCATTAACTAAAGACACTAACTTTATATGGGATGTAGCATTGATACGGTCGGTTCCTGCGGGTACATCATCGGTAAAAACTGCAACTTCCGCTTCAAAATCGATACCCCATGATTCTTCTTCCAATTCAATATTGTCGGTGGCCCCGATAAAGGCATCTGAAGCGCCCATATACATTAGCGGATCACTCCAGAATGTCTCGGGTAATTCGACACCCCTGGCCCGGCGAACAAGCTCAACATGGGTTACGTAGGCACTGGCATCAGCCCAATGATAGGCACGAGGCAAGGGGGCGGCGACAGCAGAAGGATCAAAACGAAACGAGTTAGGGCAATTGTCATCCATAAGCTGAAGAAAAACATCTTTGAGTTTGGGTTCAAGTTCATTCCAGTTATCAAGTGCATTTTGTAACGTTGCGGCAATTTTTGGCACACGAACCGCACGCTGTAAGTCGCGATTGACAATAATTAACGTACCGTCTCTGCCGCCTTCTCGTAGGCTTGCTAGTTTCATTAATTGTTCCTATGATGCGTAAAAGTTGTAATTAGTTACAAATGTAACTATATTTGAATGACCGGTCAAGATAAGCCGTTGCGATGACTCAGGAGAATAAATTGAAGCCAACAAGAAAAATGACTTCGGAGAATGAATATCTTCGTGGTTTTAATAATGAGCATGAGTCTGAGGCCGTGCCCAATGCGTTGCCACGGGGACGATTTTCACCTCAAACAACGCCCTTGGGATTATATGCAGAAAAATTTAGTTTAACTGCGTTTACCGTCCCCCGACATGAGAACCGACGTAGTTGGTTTTATAAATTGCGCCCGTCTGTAGCTCATGGAATTTTTGAACCGATCCAGCATCGGTTCCTTAAAGACGAATTGTTTCTAACAAGCGTATTGAGACCGGACCAAACTCGTTGGAGTTCATTTGCTTTAGAACAAGATGATTCAGATTTTCTAGATGGATTAAGACCAATTGCGACAAATAGCAATGTACGGGCTCAGCAGGGCATATCCATATATATCTATAATGCAAATCAGTCGATGGTTGACCGTTTTTTTTACAACTCCGATGGAGAGTTATTAATCGTTCCCCAGCTCGGTAAGTTGTCAATCTACACCGAATGTGGATTACTGCATGTTGAGCAAGGCGAAATTGCGGTGGTCCCACGGGGCATGAAGTTTCGTATTGATGTTGAAAAATCGTCGTTTGGTTATGTAATGGAGAACTGCGGGAGCCTTTTAAGGTTACCTGAGCGGGGACCGGTTGGGAGTGATGGATTTGCTAATGACCGAGACTTCTTATATCCGTGTGCTGCGTTTGAAGATCGAAAGGGTGATTTTGAGTTAGTAACGAAATTGGGAAACAATCTTTTTAGCTGTCCTCTAACGCATTCACCCCTTGATGTTGTGGCGTGGGTGGGTCGAGCCGCACCATATAAATACGATCTAACCCTCTTTAATACAATGGGATCGGTGTCATATGATCACCCTGATCCATCAATATATACGGTGCTTACTTCACCATCCGATTCCCCAGGTATGGCAAATGCAGATTTTGTTATTTTTCCGTCACGTTGGATGGTTGCTGAAAATACGTTCAGGCCACCGTGGTTTCATCGCAATATAATGAGCGAATTTATGGGATTGATCTTTGGTCAATACGATGGGAAGCAAGCAGGTTTTGAACCTGGTGGTGCGAGTTTGCATAACTGTATGAGCGCTCATGGACCGGAGCATGGGGTATTTCATAAGGCAAGCCATGCTCAATTAACGCCGGAGTATTATGCAAACACCTTAGCTTTTATGTTTGAAACACGCTATCCCTTATCGATTACTGACTTCGCTTGGAATACAGACGGGCGTCAGACTAATTATATGGAATGCTGGGAAGGTCTTGGCAAAAATTTTGTGTCTGCTGAATGATGAATATTGTTAACAATAAACATGACCATGACGAAACTCTTAAGCTTGAAGAATTTTTACCTTATCAGTTATCTCGTTGTAGTGAACAAGTTAGTAGCCTATTTGCGCAACATTATTCTTGCCAGTTTTCATTAAGCGTTAGGCAATGGCGGATTCTTGCAGTGCTCGGTGAAAGAAGAGAGCTGATTGCAGACGATATTTGCAAGATTACAGGGATGGATAAAGTTACGGTTAGCCGGGCAATACGTGAGTTGCAGAATCAAGGGCGTGTTACACGTAGCCGAAGTACGAGTGATGGTCGGCGCGTTAATCTCATGTTAAGTAAGAAGGGTAAATCACTATACGACGAGATTATTCCCCTTGCACATGCGTTTGAAAACCGACTGTTAGAGGATTTTAGTTTGGCTGAAATTCGCCTATTAATGGGGCTTCTTGCAAGGCTGTATCACACAGAGTGTTTGTAATCATATCGACTGTTGATCAACCACAGTTTTGAGTGTCTTCTTCATGTTTAAAGGTTTACTTTAAAAACTATGTAAGCCTAGTTTGTCATACGATAGAAAAAATTATGTGAAGCTATGGGGATATGAATAAGGCTAATAACCCTGGCGGAATTAACTATTACGTATAAAAGGCCGATCTAGTCGGTTTCTGGAGGAGGTCGATTTATTGATGGCCATTTCCCAACTGGGCAGCTAGCATGTCCAATCTTTACTTTAAAGGGCATTATGCAATTGCAGCGACGGCAAAGCTTTACGGCGCCTTTAAGATGTCTGCATGATTCACAAACTAATAGTCGACTTTTCTGAATGCTTGAAGGTACTAACCAAAATTTTTCCGGAAATTCTTGCCACGATGATTTTCCGGAGTAGAGGCGCTTTGTCCATTCCCATTTTTCTGAGGTGTTTTCGTTCGAAGGTGAGTCTGAATCACTCATTTTTCAATTCCTCGTTACACCCATAAAAAAGCCGGAAACCCATGGGTTTCCGGCTTTTTAAAGCTAGACTTCACTCAAACTAGTTTAAATCTGCTATCCCAACTATGAAAAAACAAGGCTGATTTGCCTAAAGTTACAATTTAACCGCATCCTTCGGTGGTAATGGCAAGATCACGTTGATCAAAGAATGTAAAAGTTCCTTGAGCCTCGCCACATGTCGCGTAGCTGTCCGAGCTGTTATCGAATTTAACGTTAAAACTAGTTGAAATATTAACAAAATCTGCCCCACCCGGCTTGAGCATAATTTTCGCATCGTTTATTTCGCCGCTTCCGAAAGTCGATGAATTGACTTTGGAATCAGGCACGTTCCATTCCAGTGCTTCTGTTCCGTTCCATGGCGTATCGGGGAACGTGTGCTGATCAAAAACACCCTCGTCCATAAGCATCACTGACACAGGTCCGGTGCTTCCGTTACCCACAGGGCCTTTGGTGCAAATCACTACGCGCCACTCCCAAGGTACACTACATGTATTCGTAAATGGGGGAAAATCGGACATAAGTTTATTCTCTTGTATTAGGTGTTAGGTCGAACTTAATTAATCAAATGTTTTATTCGTATCTCTTGAAGCCTATGGGTTATTGAATAACCCGCCACCAAATAAACCTGCTCCTAAGACTGCAGCTCCCGTTGTTGTTTGAGCGTGTGCAGGTAAAACGATAGTTTCTACGACAGGCTTCGTCCACTGACTTAAGGTAATACCCCCAGCGCCAATAGTTATTCCCTTAACGACGTTTCTTCTATCGGTAGCTTGTTTTTCTTTATCACTCATCTGGCAACCTCTTTTAATACGATACATTCAGTTAAATCAAAACTTTAGGACATACATGTCAAAAAGCAGTGCAAGTGCGTTGATATCTATATAGTGCGTTGATATCTATATAGTGCGTTGATATCTATATAGTGCGTTGATGTCTATATATTTTACGAACACTACTTCATGTGTTTTTGAGTGTCAATACATTTGATAATGATGATAACCATTCTTTTCTAATCATATTTAGATTATGAAATGATACGATTTGTTCGAAGTTTTCTTTTAATTCTGTGACATGGGAGGGATAGGTATTCACTATAGTTGATAAAGTTTTCTCTAGGTTATCGATGTCAACAGAATATTCTCGACCGACTCCAGCATCTAAAAACGAAAAACCTCCTTTGGCTTCGATTTTCCCATTGGAATGAATTGGAATGATGCCGGGTAGGTGGCTAAATTCTCGATGCACATGAGCATCGAGTAATATAACCGGTTTTTTCATGTGCAGTGCTTCACGAGGCGTGACTGAATATCCCTCACCGGCCGATACGAAACAATAGACATCAAGCGAATTCATCCAGCTCGCATAATCGTCCTCTGAAAATTCTTCGATAACAAAATCAATATTAGTAAAACGAGCGCAGAGTAATTCTAGTTGACTTGAAATATCCCATGAATTATCGTCAAAAGGTTTGGTTCTAGTGTGGAGTTTTAGCTGTACCTGACCGTTGTTCCCCAAGACTTTTGAGAAGCTCTCCGCCAGCAGTAGCATATTCTTGCGTGGCCATAATCCTGCCGTCATGCCTAGGGTGAGCGGTTCTGTAGGTTTCTTTATTCGTGCGGGTAAATTAACTTTGTACTCATAAGGATGGGGTAGTTTAGTATACTGGACGTCATTCTCTTTAAAATACACATCAAGTAAGAAAGATGTGACGATTACTCTGTCGTATATTTTTACCAGATCTAACATGGGGGCCCAGAGTTGATCGGTTTCCCACATAAGGTAGAGCATGCAAAATGCACCTGTTTTCTCTTTGATCTTTTTGACTCGATCAATTTGTCGATAGATCGTATGCTCTCTTCCCTGAAAGCCGACTACATCGAGGTAGATTGCATCAGTGAATAAATCAGGGCGTTGCTCGTGTATGCCAGGTGTAAGATCTTGGTAAAACTCTCCGCCATAGTTTGAAGGTAATTCATCCAGACTCCTGTATTTGATCTCCGCAATATTAAATATATACTGGTCAAGCAGGCGCAAATGATTTCCAATCCCGTCTCGTGGCCGATCCCATCCACAATATATAATGCTGGAAAAGGGTAGAGACATGTCGGTTTTTTCTAAATTCTGTCGTTTCGTCTGGAAGCCGTGGATGGCTCGATGAGTAGATAATTCTCGATAGTGTGAGATTGCTTTTCGATCTTTGAATTTGCCGACAATTGCGAGAAATGACGTGCGGTTTTCGCAATGAATTGCAGAATCTAAAACTCCATTGAATTCTGTTAAAACACTGTCCCATGAGTATTTTCTTACGAGTTGATCAACGTGGCCTAGCAGCTTTGCTCGTTCCTTATCTATGTTATCTACGATAAAAAGCATTCTCTCGACCAGGTGCTTTTTGTCCACACTATAATAATTGCCGCGTTCATTAGGGTGGCCTGGTATTCGTTTTTTGGGTCCCATGTTTAGTAAAAGCGCGTACTCTTCGTCCAAATAGTCAGCAAGACCCGTAACGGCGGGAGCAATAACTGGTATTCCACAACACAGTGCTTCTAATGGTACAAGACCGAATCCTTCACTTTTACTTGGGTGAACAACACAGTCTGCAGCATGATAAGCGGCAACAGTTTCTTCCAAGGTCATCTTATCATTCGAGTCAAAAATGATTTGCTCGCTCATTTCTGATTTTATGCCAGATTTTGGCATTAACATTGAGTTTCCAACACGTAGCCTTAGTTCTACGTCGGTACGCCCTGCAAATGCCAATTGAAAGCACTCAATAGTTTCTTCAAAACTCTTACGCTCGTGGGCATAGTTACCTCTAAATGTATTATAAAATACGAACTTCTCTTTTGATGTAATGTTCTTCAACGGGACGTGAACCGGATGCACCCCGTGAGGTACTATCATGATTGCGGTTTCAACTCCGCATTCTAGAAAAACCTGTTTACAGTAGTCGGATGGCACTATTACGAGATCAATTTGGTTGCAGAACGCTACCCAAGAGTGGGGAATTCTGTCTCCTTCGCACACCATTATTGCGATACGAATTCGGTGAAATAAGAAATTCTCAGGAGCGTGGTTTGGCAAACCAAAGAAAACACCGACGGGCGCAGAGCTAACGTTGTTTTCTTTTTTGGCTAGTATAGGGTTTTCCAGCGACTCCCCGAGACTTGCATGATAATTCATGAAGCTTGAGTCATCGATATTATTAGCAATGGTTGTGGCGATGGTGTCGGCGACGTTTGAAAATGATGAATGTCCCCTTAAGGGGCCGTAAAATTGCAGTTTGCAATCCATAGAAGATTGCAAGTTGGATGGCAACATTGGTATATTCAGTGGAGTCGAAACAGTGAAAGTACCTTCTCCAGTTCCTCCAGTTTCGAGAATAGATTCGATTTTATCTGTCATAATTTTTAAGATTTCAGGGCTTTTGTCATTTTTGGTTCAACAAAACGAGCGGACATTGATATCGGGGGGCGTTGTGCATAAAAAATACTGTTTTAGGGGAGCGTTGTTCGCCCACCATCTATTTTTAAAATCTGTCCTGTGACGTAATTTGAATTCAAGAAGTAGTCTATCGCATCGGTAATATCTTTTGGTGACCCACATCGTTTTAACGGTATTCGACTTAATATAGTGTCCGTATCGGTTAGGTCATTCTCGGGCCACAGTATTGCACCAGGCGACACGGCATTTACCCTAATCTCGGGAGCTAATTCCGCGGCCATTGATTTTGTTAGACTTACTAATGCTGCCTTTGAGGCGCTGTAGACGCTGTGAAGCTGCAGGGGGCGATCAGCATATATGTCTGTGATATTGATTATGCAGCCATGTGATTTGGATAACGTGTTGCGAAGATGTTGGGACAACATATACGGAGCTTTAACATTTACATCCATTATCGTTGACCAGTGTTCATCCGATGTCGCGCCAATCGGGGTAGGATAAAAACAGGAAGCATTATTGATTAAAACACTAATTATCCCCCAAGAATCCAGTGCTGTTTTCGCAAGATTATAAACCGCTTGTGGATCGGTTAAGTTAGCTGATACGAGTCGAGTTGAGTCTGCTCGTTTGTACTCAAGTTTTTGTTGTAAGTTTTTAGCAGCATCGACACTGTTTCCATAGTGAATGACGATGTTATAGCCATCGTTATGAAGTCTATCTGCAATTGCCGCACCGATTCGTTTCGCTGCACCTGTGATTAAAGCTACTTTACGTTTTTTCATTTTGACAGTACGACATTTTCTATGGTTGCTTTAAAAGTATTAATATTGAATCCAAATCATCGATACGCATTTTTTAGTGCGTGTAGCTGATTGATTGAAAAGCTGAACGAGGCTAACATCCGGTTCCCTCACTTTATCTGTTTCGAATGTCACTACCGAATCGTAAATTCCCAGAGTTGGATCACGTTGAACAGGAGCATATGGAGTTTGTTACCCACATGCTCCAACAGCAGATTTCCTCTGCGCAAGGGAAAATTCCATTTAGTGAATACATGAACATGGCTTTGCATGCTCCTGAGTATGGGTATTATAACTCAGGTTGTCGGAAAATTGGCGAGGGTGGTGACTTTATAACAGCCCCTGAGCTTGGGAGTTTATTTGGTGCTTGTGTTGCAAATCAATGTAATGAAGCACTGCATCAGCTAAGTGGTGGTTCGATACTTGAACTGGGAGCTGGAAGCGGTGCACTATGCGCTCAGATTCTTGAACGTCTGAGCAAAGTAGATTGCCCACTTGATACATACTATATCCTTGAGACTAGTGGTGATCTTAGGCAGCGGCAACAAGAATTTATACGATCAACATGTGTCAATGCCGATAAAGTGTTCTGGCTGGACAATTTGGATGGCTTTAGTTTGCACGGTATCGTCATTGCAAACGAAGTATTCGACGCGCTGCCTGTTGATCGTTTTGAAGTCGGTATCGAGGGCTTTAGTTTTTTCGATGTGGAAGTTATAGGTAGTAATTTTGAGTGGGTGAAAACATTTCACAAAGCAACAAATCACGGTATTGATAAAATCATTGATCGATACGGTCTGACTGAAGGTTATTGTTCCGAATATTGTCCATCAGCATCGGCACTATTAAAAACCTTATCAACTATTCTTCAGTGCGGATACTGTCTGTTCGTTGACTATGGCTATTCGGGTTCTGAGTATTATCATCCGCAACGGAATGACGGCACATTACGTTGTCACTTTAAGCATCTTGCGCATAACGACCCTTTGATCTTTCCTGGGCTTCAAGATATTACAGCTCATGTTGATATGACAGCCTTAGCCGAAACGGCGATTGCGTCTGACTTAGACCTAATCGGTTTTATTGATCAGGCCAATTTTCTAGTAAATGCCGGGCTGATGGATGAATTATTGGATCTAAATCTATCGGTCGAAGCACAAATGTCGTTGTCTAACGAAATCAAGCGATTGACGTTACCATCCCAAATGGGCGAAGTGTTCAAAGTTCTCGCTCTGGGGAAATCTGTCGAACATGGTTTGAGCGCATTCCGAAACGGCAACCGTATCCACAGTCTGCAGCTGCAGGAGGCATGATGTTGACTACGTCACATGCTATTTATCTTGCACTACTGCAAGGTTTTACTGAGTTCCTACCGATTTCCAGTTCTGGGCACCTGATTTTGATTCCGTCGGTTCTGGGTTGGCCGGACCAAGGACAGGCATTCGATGTGGCGGTGCATTTAGGCAGCTTGATGGCGGTTATCATCTATTTCTTTCCCGATATGCGAGTTCTATGTGGTGCCGTGCCAAAGTTGTTTGCAGGTAGACGCACGACCGATACCCAGTTTTTAATTTACCTCATCATTGGGTCAATTCCGGTTCTTGTAGTTGGCAGTTTAGCTGCAGCCTGGCTTTCAGGGTCACTGCGTCACCCGCTTATAATTGCAATGACAATGTTTGGGTTTGGCCTATTCCTTTGGTATGCGGATTATCGTCGGGGCGAGAAACAACTGGCGGATATGGATATAAAGTCTGCATTGTATATCGGTCTGGCGCAAGTGCTTGCGCTCATCCCAGGCACATCGCGTTCAGGGATAACCATGAGCATGGCTATGTTGCTTGGGTATAGTCGGAAACAGGCGGCGCGCTTTTCCTTTTTGCTGTCTATACCGGTTATTGGGGCCGCAAGTGCTTACAAATTAATACAGTTTGTGAACCAGCCACCGGATCATTGGCCATTATTTATCCTGGCCTTGGTTGTATCATTTCTAAGTGCTTTGTTAGCCATAAGAATTTTTCTCAATGTTATTGAGAGGTTAGGTGTTGTTCCATTCGTTATTTATCGCTTTATACTTGCCATAGCGATAATCGCTTATTATTTCTAATGACTTAAAGATGGTCTTGAAGCTATTCTTGACCTGAGTTGTCAATATCTGTTACCCAGGATGTCTGTTTTTAGCGATTAGTGCGGTTTTATCTAGATGTGTTTTGAATACGTTCCAGTAAGAGTCGTAGGCGCGCGGGCTGTAGGGGCTTAAAAAGTACCTGAATCCCACTTTCCTTAGCGAGTAAAATGCGATCCGGTGACGTATCTCCAGTGATTATAGCTGAGGGAATAGGGCCAATTTTGCTATGTATTGCTAAAATAAGTTGAATACCGTTTAGTTCACCGGGTAATCGTAAATCAGCAATAACGATATCGGGTACGTATAGATCTTTATCAATAAACTTCAGTGCAGCATTGGCGTCAATTTCAACTGTAACGTCACACCCCCAACGTTCGAGTAACTCCATCATTGCTTCAGCGACCATTGGGTCGTCTTCAACTAATAGAGCTCGGGTCTGTAATTCAATTGATCCCGCAGTTATATCGTTAATGGTTTTCGATCTGTCTTCGATCGCTGAGTTGTCGGCCTCTGATAATTCGATGGAGACGGTCGTACCGTATTTAGACGATTCTAAGACCAGCTTGTGATCAAGTAAGTCACAAATACGTTTGCAAATTGACAGACCTAGTCCAATTCCTTTAGATCGATCTCGTTCAGGGTTATATTCTTGAAAAAACTCATCGAACACTCGACTAAGGTTTTCTTCACTAATACCCAAGCCTGAGTCGGAAATGATTAACGTAACTTTATTTTTGAGTATCCGCGTGCGAAGTGTGATTGAACCGTCATGAGTAAACTTTATAGCGTTTGATAGAATATTTGCAATGACGCGGTCTAGTAAGTCTGGGTCAGTTTTTACGCTTACAGAACTCGTTTGAACTATAAGGTTCAGAGATTGTTGATGAACTTCGGGCTGAAATCGTTCTACCACTTGCTCAATTAGCGGTTCTAGTTGTATCGTTTTCTTACTTGCTTTTAACGCTCCGGCGTCGAGTTTGGATATGTCCAATAGTGAATTTAGCAACTTAGACAAGGAATCGACAGCACGCGCCAGTTTTTGTTCCGTACTTTTTCGTTTGCTTGTGTTTTTCGTTCCCTTTAACGCCTCTAATAATAGATTAATCGAATGGATGGGCTGCCTTAAATCATGACTGACAGCGGCTAAAAATCGACTTTTAGATTCATCTGCTTTACGAGCGCAGTTTCGCTCTAAAGTGAGTGTTTCCACTAATTCGTGATTTTGCAGTTCTAGCAAAATTTCCCCAACAATTCGCCGATGTTGTTGTCGTCCTAAGAGAATGGACAGGACAAAGAAAATAATAAGTAAGACCGCTATGGTGGTGGGTAACCATCCAGTTTGAACGACTAAACCAAAGGCCGGAATCAAAGTTGCAGGCAGGGTGAAAGCGGCCTGTGCGGGTAGCCAACTGGAGGTATGATTTAGATTTGCAGAAACTAGTCCGACAACAAATATGGCCGCGAAAACAGAAACATCTGGTGTTCTGGAATCCACGAGCATTAACATCGAAACGCCAATAGCAACACCGGTTGCTGTCGACGTTAATGTAAATGAATGAGCCCAGATTAAAAAATTACTAACACTGTCCTTACGTCGATTAAACTCGAGATTGAGATATAAACGTAATATGCACAGAACATAGACTGCCAGCCCCCAAATTAGAGTGACACCAAAAGCGCTGGTGTTTCGAGTTACATAAAGCAGGGCTAGTGGGTAGAACAGCAGAAATACGGTGTCCTGTGGAAGTTGTTCGCATAAACGCTTGATTAACGCGGGGCGAATTTTTTGACGGTGTTTGTTGTATCCAGTTAGGACACGCCCCGGTTCCGAAAAATCAAACATTCGTGTCCAGCTAGCGCCGATTGATTCGTAATAGGAATCGTCGAGTATTGTTAATCGACGATATTTTGCCTTTTAACATTAGTAAATATTTCAGGCTTTAGTGATTATTCCAAGTCGAATCGCTTGGCTGACGCATGCTGTTCTTGTTCGAACGCCTAGTTTTTTCATTATTGCGCTTACGTGAATTTTAATTGTTTGTTCACTGGTGCCTAAGCGCTCAGCAATTTGTTTGTTTAAAAGTCCGTCACTAAGCAAAGCAAGAACTTCACTTTGTCTGCGGGTTAATATTTCAATATTTTTTTTTAACGACTGTCTTTCATCTGTTGCGGCCGGGGTTAAATCCGATAGATATTTTTCTCCGTTAAGTATTGAGTTGATCGCCTTTTCTAGCTCTTGACGATCTATGGATTTATGCATAAATCCGAGCGCTCCTGCCTTTAATACAGCATATATTTCCTGATAATTGCTTGTTGCGGATATAATTGCAACCGGCACTAGCATTTTGTTTGCAGCAATTTTATTAAGTACCTCAATGCCGTCCATATCAGGTAATCGCAAGTCGAGTAACACTAAATCAAACGATGAGTCCTGATTTAGTGTATTGATAGCCTGTTGTCCACTTGTAACGCTGATGAACTCGGGTTCAGTATAAATATCACTAAGTAATGTGCTTAAACCGTCAGAAAATAATTTATGATCATCGACTATAAGAAACTTCAATGTTGCTAACCTCAGTATGTGTAACTCTCAGTCATATCAAACGCAGTGTAGCTTAAAAAGGCGATATGTAGTCTGTGGATGAGTAGTTCAATAGTATTGGAAAGCCGCGATGGCTGCGATCCGACGTCTTTGTACTTCTTCACCAATTTGAGCGGGAGGCAGTGTTAGTTTACCTATATCAGATAAATCTATCATTGTAAGTCTGTTGTGTAATTTTTTCATATAGTCTGAAGGCGAGTTATCATAATCTGAACTATGGGTAAGTGAATTCAGATATATCTCGCTAGCCATAATAAATTGGAACATTTTTGTCGTATTTCGAAAACCGTCGAGATCTTTCAGCAATAAATATAATTCGTGCGGTTCTAATGAAGAAAATGTCGCAACTTTTAAATGATGGCGGCACATCATGAGTCCAAGGTTTTTGAAACTATTAGGAACTGCTAATCGTGCGCAAAATGAAATTAATCGAGTTATGCCTCTTTCTATCTCGGCGCGTGAGGTAACCCATTGATTATTATGAGTGCTGATTCGAACTAAACTTGCACAAAGAACGCCAAACATAACAATCGGTTCGCCGTTCCTATCGCCAGCTAGTTTAAGGCTTTCGAATAAAATGTGGTTAGCCGTGCCTTCGGGCGGTGCATTTGTAGAAGCCTTGCTGAACAGCTCATCGAACTCTGGTAGCAACTGTTGTAATCCACCACATTGACGCAAGCCTACAAAGAATAAATCGGGTCTTGGTGATTTAAATGCGCGGAGTAACTCTTGCCAGATTCGCTCTGGTGGCAGTGCTGCTAACTCATCGGATAACACAATTTGCGACATAATAGACAGGGTCTCTTCGCAAATTGAAAAGCCTAAGTTTCCCAATTTTGCCAAGAATCGAGCGGTCCGCAATACGCGTAAAGGATCTTCTACAAAAGCAGTGCTTACATGTCTTAAGTATCCTTTGCGTAAATCTGACAAGCCATTAAATGGGTCGATCAGCTTTTCGCTTTCGTCTAATGCCATGGCATTGATTGTCAGATCGCGTCTCTTCAGATCTTCCTCAATCGTTACGTCAGGGGATGTCCACACATTGAAACCGTTGTATCCTCTTGCCACCTTTCGTTCAGTTCTAGCTAATGCAAACTCTTCCTTCGTTTTAGGGTGCAGAAATACCGGAAAATCCTTACCAACTGGGATAAAGCCTCGAGCCTGCATCTCTTCAGGAGTCGAAGATATAACCAGCCAGTCACGATCTGAAT
>Ga0213861_10002476_pt1 | contig 15789 bp, 16 predicted proteins | sample PICome_4_FD_160110 | JGI IMG/M metagenome (GOLD analysis project Ga0213861, IMG submission 160110) | Coastal seawater microbial communities near Pivers Island, North Carolina, United States - PICO131 | ecosystem: Environmental > Aquatic > Marine > Coastal | place: USA: North Carolina... | reverse complement strand
CATGCCTCCTGGGCCCGGCAACCCATTGGGAACGCATGCAATGTATCTGGACTGGCCTGCCTATCTGATCCACGGCACGCACGATACACGCAAGATCGGTCGACGGTCTTCATCTGGTTGCATCGGTCTGTTCAATGAAAAGATCGCCGAATTGTATGAGCTTACGCCGGTAGGTGCGCAGGTTCGGCTGGTATAGCGGCGCTGGCGGCGCACAACCTATTTCGCAAAAACCCCGGTCCAATGGCCGGGGTTTTTTGTTGCGTCAACTTGGGCCTTTGTCGCGCAGATACATCGCAAAGGCGTCAGCATAGTCCGGGTGCCAACGCGAAAGGGGCGGTCGATTTTCGATGATATCGCCCATGGCCCAGGCCATGCGTTTTTCATCTACGCTGCGCGGCACGTCATTGTCGGGACACAGGATGTAGAAATCCCCTTTGTTCAGGCTTTCGATCATGAAGTCAGCGGTTTGTTCCGGTGTCCATGCGGCATCCGGCTTTTCGGTGCGGTCGCCCATGGTCAGTTCCGTGAAAACAAACCCGGGGATCAACAGATGTGCTGTGATCTGGCAATCGGCAGTATTGCGCAATTCGTGCGCCAGCGCCTCTGTAAATGTTTTCACGCCACTTTTGGTAACATTGTACGCCGGATCACCCGGTGGGGCAGTGATGCCCTGCTTTGACCCGGTGTTGATGATCATACCGGGGCGACCACGTTTGATCATTCCGGGCCCGAAAGCCTGCGTGCCGTTGATAGGGCCCCAAAGGTTGACCCCGAAAATTCGGTGCCAGTTGTCGGTTGGTCCGAACATTTTGCTGCCGGGCTGGATGCCCGCGTTGTTCATCAAAATATCGGCGCCACCGGACCATGCATCAATGTCCTTGGCCAATTCCACCATGGCGGCCATATCAGCGACATCCGTTTCACTGATCAAAACGTCTTTGGCCCCGGCCTTGCGCAAGTGATCGGCGGCACGTTCCAGACGGTCGTGCCCCAAATCAACGATGGCCACGTTCATTCCAATTTCGGCAAACCGTTTCGCAGCGGCAAGCCCGATGCCTGACGCACCACCCGTTACGACTGCGGTTGATGAGGGGTTTAATGCGGGATGAACCATTTGCTCGTTCCTGTTTGTGGTGGGCACCCCGTTAGGATGCGGCAAACATACAGCAATGTCGAGGAACGGGCTTCCCGCCTACCGGGATTTTTCGTGATCAAACCGTAGGCGGGCGATAGATTCGTTCTTTTCGTATTTTTGCTGATCGATCAGCGCGTTTTTGACAAAGCTTAGATGTGCCTCCACAGCTTGGCGCGCCTTGATCGGGTCGCGGGCCTGCAATGCCTGATTGATAGCGCGGTGCTGGTCCAATAATGCGCTGCGCGTTGTGCGCTGTTTGAACATGATCTGGCGATTGTAAAACACGCCTTCACGCAACAACTGAAACATCGACCGCATCATATGCAGCATGACCACATTGTGGCTGGCCTCTATGATCGACAGATGAAATTCGGCGTCCAGGTGTGCCTCTTCCGCAGGGTTGCGTTTGGAATGGGCAGCTTCCATTTTTTCGAACAACTGGTTCACCACTTTCAAGTCGGTCTCAGATGCCAGCCGTGCTGCGCGTTCGGCCGCCAATCCTTCCATGTCACGGCGAAATTCGATGTAATCGAACACGGCCTCTTCATGGCTGGCAAATAGTTTGATCAGGCTTTCCGAAAATGCCGATCCCAGAACATCCGCTACAAATATCCCGGCGCCGGCGCGGCTGCTTAGCAATCCGCGTTCCTGAAGATCGGAAACCGCATCGCGCAAGGATGGGCGGGACACACCCAGCTTTTCCGACAACTCCCTTTCCGACGGCAGGCGTTCACCCGGTCGCAAAATGCCACGCAGGATCAGCAGCTCTATCTGTTTCACGACAGAGTGGGAAAGCTTTTCGGATTGGATTTTCTGGAATGGCATTCACAAGTCCTGATTTGGTTCGGGCAAAATAGGCCTGCAACAGCATTTGAACAACAAAAAAGGCCGGGCAGACATGCCCGGCCTGATTTCATGTGTTCGAAGCGGTTTAGGCGTTGGGACGAATGATGATTTCAACACGGCGGTTTTGTGCGCGGCCGGCTGCCGTCAGGTTCGAAGCGATCGGTTGATCTTCGCCAGCGCCGATCGTTCTGATGCGCCCTGCGGACACGCCATTGTTGATCAACACGCCCGCAACAGCGCCAGCGCGGCGTTGGGACAGGTCCTGATTGTACGCGGCGCTGCCAGTGTTGTCTGTGTGTCCAGTGATTTCAACTGTCGAACCGGGATAACGTTGCAGGTTGTTGGCCAGTGCGCCCAGATCAGACCGCAGCGTTGGTTGCAGCGCAGCACTGTCAACTGGGAACAAAATGTCCTGCGGCATGCGCACGATTAGAACTTCGCCGGTGTTGATGATCTGAATACGATCATCGGAAATTTCAGCCTGCAACTCAGCCGCTTGTTTGTCCAACTGGCTGCCGATCAATCCGCCGGCAATGCCACCAACGACCGCGCCTTTGATGATGTTTTCGCTGCGCTCTTTCTTGCTGTCGGCGCGTGATGCCCCCAGCAAGGCGCCCGCGAGCGCACCGATGCCAGCGCTGGCTGTCGTGCGCTGGTTCGGGTTGGTTGTTGGCGTGTTGACGTCGGCACAGGCGACAAGTGCAAATGCACTGGTTGTTGCCAACACCAGTAGTGTTTTCGATTTAGTCATGACTGCCTCATTGGGATTTGGTTACTTTCGGTTCCCTATAGCGTGAAACCCGATTGTTATTAAATATCACAATGAAGATCGGCGTGAAATCGCCACACGTTTTTAGGCGCTTGCGTCCATTCTGGCGCTTTCGTAGGCCAGCATGCTGCGTTTGACGGGCAGGCCCCAATGGTAGCCGCCCAGCCCCCCTGATTTGCGCATAGCACGGTGGCAGGGGATCAGCCAACTGACCGGATTGCGACCAACCGCCGTTCCAACCGCGCGCACGGCCTTGGGGTGCCCGATGGCCCCGGCGATTTCTGAATAGGTTGTGACGTGGCCCGATGGGATGGCCAACAACGCCTCCCACACCTTGATCTGAAATGGTGCGCCCATCAGATGCAATTTCGCGTTTCCGTCTTCGCCAAACGCACCGGCCACCCACGGGGCAATCGCATCGGGGCGTTCGACGAAATTGGCGGCGGGCCAACGTGATGCCATATCGGCAAATGCGGCCTGATCGCCGGTTTCATCGCTGAACGCCATGCCGCATAGTCCGCGCGCCGTCCCCATTGCCAGTACCCGGCCAAAGGGGCTGTCAAACCAGCCAAAGTGGATGTCGAGGCCTGCGCCTTTTCGCGCGTATTCCCCGGGGCTCATCGCTTCCCATTTCACAAACAGATCATGCAGTCGCCCGGTGCCAGATAAGCCCAGTTCGTTGGCCGTATCCAACGTGGTAAAGCGTTCTGCCAAAAGGCTGCGGGCATGATCAAGTGTCAGGTATTGCTGATAGCGTTTGGGCGACACGCCCACCCAGCGCGAAAACACCCGCTGGAAATGTGCCGGGCTCATATCAAGATGCGCAGCCAAGGAATCCAATGACTGGTTTTGTCCCTCGCTGGCATCAATCGCATCGATCGCGCGTCGCATAACGTTGTAATGATATCCGGTTTCGTCCGTCATTGGTTCGTCCTTTTGGTGCCTCTATCTTAGCCATACCAGTCGTTGGGTCGATCCGTTTCTTGCGCCTTTTGCGCGGGCAGGGCATAGGAGAAAGCATGGCAAAGCAAATGGACTACAAGACAATATACGAGGTGTTTTCGCGGTTTCGCGCCTCGGAGCCGGAACCCAAGGGCGAACTGCACCACGTGAACGCCTACACTTTGTTGGTGGCCGTGGCGCTAAGCGCGCAGGCAACCGACGTCGGAGTGAACAAGGCAACGGCTGCATTGTTTAAAATTGCCGACACGCCCGAAAAAATGCTGGCACTGGGCGAAGATGGCCTGATCGAACACATCAAGACTATCGGTTTGTACCGTCAAAAAGCCAAAAATGTGATGAAGACGGCCAAGATACTGGTCGAGGAATATGATGGCGTGGTGCCTTCATCCCGCGCGGCGCTGCAATCTTTGCCGGGGGTTGGGCGCAAAACGGCGAACGTGGTTCTGAACATGTGGTTTCATCAACCCGCGCAAGCCGTCGATACGCATATCTTTCGTGTTGCCAACCGAACCGGCATCGCGCCGGGCAAGACGGTTGATCAGGTCGAACGCGCGATCGAAGACAACGTTCCTGCTGAATTTCAACACCATGCGCATCACTGGCTAATTCTGCATGGCCGCTATATATGCGTCGCGCGAAAACCAAAATGTGGGGCCTGTATCATTCGTGATCTCTGCCCGTTTGAGGAGAAGACACAGTGACGAAACGGTTTCAGGTTGTCGGCATCGGCAACGCTATGGTCGATGTTTTGGCGCATTGTGATGATGCGTTTCTGGTGAACAACAACGTCGAACGCGGCATCATGCAACTGATCGACATGGACCGTGCGGTTGAACTTTATAGCCACATTGGACCTGCCAAGGAAATCAGCGGTGGCTCTGCCGCCAATACGATTGCCGGAATCGCCCATCTTGGGGGCAACACGGCCTATGTCGGCAAGGTCAAGGACGATCAGTTGGGCGCGATTTTCTCCCATGATCTGCGCGCGCAAGGGGCAGTTTATGAAACCAAACTGGCCCCGAAGTCTGAAAATTCAGAAACTGGGCGCTGCATTGTTCTGGTGACGCCAGACGGTGAACGATCAATGAACACCTATCTTGGCTGGTCCGAATTTCTGGGCCCCGATGACATAGACGTGGCCATGATGGCCGATGCCGACTGGATATTTCTGGAAGGCTACCGCTTTGACGGGCCAGACAGCCACGCCGCGTTTGCAAAGGCTATTGATGCGGCGAAATCGGCGGGCGGCAAAGTGTCAATCACACTATCGGACCCGTTCTGTATTAACCGCCACCGTGCTGCGTTCGCCGCTATGCTGCGCGATGACGTGGATCTGTTGTTTGCAAACCGCGCTGAACTGCTGTCGATGTACGAAACCGATGATTTGGACAGCGCGCTGACAGCCGCCGCAGCAGATGTTGAAACGGTCGTGTGTACCGATTCCGCCAAAGGTGCGCACATCGTCACGGGCGGCGACCGTTGGCATGTGCCAGCGGTGCCAACCAAAGTCGTCGATGCAACGGGTGCGGGCGATCTATTTGCAGCGGGGTTCTTATGGGGGCTGGCCAACGGCCGTGGTCTGGAAACATGTGGTCGCATGGCCTGTGTGGCTGCAGCCGAAGTCATCAGCCACATCGGCGCACGACCAGAAGCGGACCTGACCCAACTATTTAAAAAGCACGGATTGCTATAGATTTCGCCCTAGGCGAACGGGGTAGAATACCCCTTAGTCGCCCAGCTTTGCGTGCACTTCGTCCAGATCGATTTCGCCAATTGGCATTTTGTTCCCGGGATTTTCGAAGTCATACTTGAACAGCTGGAAATCCTTTTTGTAGATTTCCCACATCAGGTGTTTTGACAGATCATCGAAATAATCTTCTATCGGATGCGCGCGTTTTGGGCCATGGCCTTCGGATTCATTGAATTTGGGAATCTTCTTTAGATTCACTTTTTTCTTTGTCTTGATGTTGTCCAGCACAGACTGCATGCCTTCGTCGAACGTTTCAGTGAAGAAGATGTTGTCATAGCGACCACCATTCACAATGAATGTCGAAATATGTCCGGACATGGCCGACCAATGGATGTCGGGGTCCATGGGGCGACGCCAGCGCACGGTATCACGCGCGAACAAAAGAAAACGGCGGAAACTCTCGATCTGGTCAAAGTCACCTTCAACTTCGATCCCATATTTCTGGATCAACAATGGCACCAGATTTCCGCGGTAGCGTTTTCCATTGCGTTGAATTCCGCAAATCTTGTCAAAGAACGAGCTCAGGATGCGCCCATACGGATTTCGCACACATGTGAACGAATAGGCATCGTGGTTTTTGACGTTCTTTTCGATCAGCGGCTGGCTGTCAGGAATTGCCCATTTGTGTATGCCACCCATGGCATCATGGATGTCGCCATCGAAAAATTTGCCGTGATCAGAATAGTACATGATCTGACCTATGGTCGAACACGCACATTTTGGAACGACGCGATAAACAACGCTTTCGCTTTCTGTCATCCAAGTTCCGGGAAAACCCATGTCTACTCGCCCTTGATACCTTTTCGCGGTGTTTGCCCCGTATTGGTATGTTTTGCATGAAAAAAGCAAACAAACACTGTTTTTTCAATGGTTGTTCACGTTATCTATGCGAACAATCGAAAGAATAATGAGGATTTGGTCCTGATAATGGCAAAAATTGCCTACATATTGCTTTGCCACAAGGATCCGGATGCCATCATCAAACAGGCGCGCCGACTGACGGCCGTGGGCGACTACATGGCAATCCATTTCGATGCGAGCGCCAAGAAAGAGTATTTTGACCAAATCACCGACGCTTTGGGGAACAATCCAAACGTCGTGTTCGCCAAGAAACGCATCCGCTGTGGATGGGGGGAATGGTCGTTGGTACAGGCGACGCTGTACGCAGTCGAAGCGGCAGAGGCCGCGTTTCCACGCGCCACACATTTCTACATGCTGTCGGTTGATTGCATGGCGATCAAGTCCGCCAATTACGTTCATGAATATCTAGATGACAACGACGCGGATTTTATCGAAAGTTTTGACTATTTCGAAAGCGACTGGATCAAGACCGGAATGAAGGAAGAGCGGTTGATCTACCGCCACTTTTTCAACGAGCGTAACCACAAACAGTTGTTTTATGCGGCCATGAACGTTCAGCGCAAACTGGGTTTGACGCGAGAGGTTCCCGCAGATCTGCAAATCATGATTGGCAGTCAGTGGTGGTGTTTGCGGCGCCGAACGATCGAATGGATACTGGATTTCTGCCGGGAACGTCCCGATGTCATCCGGTTCTTCCGCACAACGTGGATTCCTGACGAAACCTTTTTCCAGACCTTGGTGCGCCATTTGATCCCAGAAATGGAAATACGCACGCGAACGCTGACGTTCCTGATGTTTTCCGACTATGGGATGCCGGTAACGCTGTATAACGATCACTTTGATCTCTTGCTAAATCAGGATTTTCTGTTCGCTCGGAAAATTTCACCCGAAGCGACAGAGTTAAAACGACGACTGGGTGATCTATACGCGTCAGAGGATGCGACGTTTCAGATTTCAAACGAAGGCCAAAGCCTGTTCAAATTTCTGACGGGGCGTGGCCGTGAAGGGCGGCGGTTCGCGCCGCGGTTCTGGGAAACGGAATCGACGCTGGGCCGCGAACGGGAATTAATGATTGTGACGTGCAAGAAATGGCACGTCGCCAAACGGCTGCTGGGCAGCATTCGCCAGGTCACCAATGTGCCGGTCATCGAATACGTGTTTGACGAAGAAGCAACGCCATTACCGGACCTTGGCGGCATCCAGAAAACCTTGGAAAAGCGCACGCGCCATCGTCGCGCGTTAATGCGCATGTTGTTTGATTTCTATGAAACGGACCGCTTGGTGATTTGCCTGGATCCTAACAACATGGACTTGTTGCGCGATTTCTATGCGGATCGCAGCAAGACGCGATTGCTGGAAATTGAATGCGAATTTACTGACGAATATTTGCTGGGACATGCCAAGCGCGTTGGCTTGGCGGGCGAACGGACTTCGCAGGAAACGGTCGACAGGTTGCTGCCCACTATGCGCAGCGACGTGCATTTCGAAGCCGACATGATCCGCGACGCCAATTTCCCCAGCTACTACAAAATCCGGCAAAAATCGTCGCCTGATGACAACGCGTTGCCCTTGTCACAATTTCTGGACATAACATTGGAAAACGCACGACAAATCGTCGGCAATGAGCATCTATTTGCAGACTGAGGGGACACATGGCCTACGCCTATGACGAACAAAACATCTTCGCGAAAATCCTGCGTGGGGAAATCCCAAATTCGACAGTCTTGGAAACAGAACACACATTGGCGTTCAAGGATATCAATCCCGGCGCGCCACATCATGTGTTGGTGATCCCCAAGGGGCCATACGTGAACCATGACGATTTCGTGGTGAATGCGTCTGATGCGGAAATCGTCGATTTTTACCGCTGCATCGGAAAAGTGTGCAGTGTTGGCCAGCTAAGCGAAGATGAAGGCGGCCGCGGCTATCGCTTGATTTCCAACGCAGGCGAGGTTGGCGTGCAAGAGGTGCCCCATTTCCACATGCATGTGCTGGGCGGAAAAGTGCTTGGGCGGATGTTGCCAAACCTGATCTGATCAAACGCTGCGTGGCTTAGTCGGCGGCCGTGGAACGGGTCAGGTCAAGAAACACATCCTGTAGATCCGGCTCTTCAGTTGCGACATCGCGTATGCGGATTCCGGCGGCGCGTACAGCCGAAAGAATGTCTTCGGGCGACACGGCGGACCGGCGATAGGCAAACGCGATGGCCCCGTCGGCGCGGCGTTCAGCCGTTACGCCCGTTGGCAGATCGAACGTATCGGGGGCCGCTGTTTCTGGGTGGATCACCAGCGTTTTGGCATCCATCCGCCCGATCAAAGCCGGTGTTTTGTCCTGAATGATCAGATTGCCGTGATTGATAATGGCAATTTCATCGCACATTTCTTCGGCTTCTTCCAAATAGTGGGTGGTCAGAATGATCGTCATACCCAGATCGCGGTTCAGACGTCGCACATTGTTCCACAACATTTGGCGCAATTCGATATCGACGCCCGCCGTCGGTTCATCCAACACCAAAATTTGCGGTTGGTGGACAAGTGCCTTGCCCAGCAACAGCCGTCGCCGCATTCCGCCTGAAAGGGTGCGGGAATAGGCGTCGGCCTTGTCAGTCAGACCAATCAATTCCAGTATCTCGGCCGTTTGACGCTGCGATTTCGGCACACCATAAAGACCGGCCTGAACGTCCAGCGCCTTGCGCGCTGGAAAGAACGGATCAAGGTTTAGCTCTTGTGGCATTACCCCAATGGACGCGCGCGATTGCCGTGGGTTCACGTCTTGGTCAAATCCCCAGATGCGCACGTTGCCCGATGACTTGATCACCAAACCGGCCAAAATGTTGATCAGCGTGGACTTGCCCGCGCCATTGGGGCCAAGCAGGCCAAAGATTGACCCCTTGGGAATGTTCAGATCGATCCCATTCAGTGCTTGTTTGGCGGGTTGGTTTCCACCGGCGGCGTAGGTCTTTGTCAGGCCTTCGATTTCAATTGCATATTCAGCCATTTCCGCCCCTTGTCCGCACTCTGCCAATCGCTATCATGCACCTGACTTAAAACGCGCTTTCGTCCGCGACAACCAGAAGAGACCTGTACATGCCAATTGATGCCCCAGAAACCGAAATTGTCAGCAAATGGCGCATTGCCTGCGATGGCGGGGATGGCGCGCTGGGACACCCTCGGGTGTGGCTGCAAATTCCGCATGATACGGGTTTCGTTGAATGCGGTTATTGCGACAAGAAATTCATTCACGAAGATTTCGCGGACAAAGTGAAATAAAGCCCAATCGGGCTTTCGGGCGTCCAGTCCGTGCGCCAATCTGGATAACGTCGATCCTGGGGGACCTGACATGAGCTTTGGCAAAGGCCATCACCTGCATTTGATTGACGGATCGGCGTTCATTTTCCGCGCTTATCATGCGTTGCCACCATTGACGCGCAAATCTGACGGCCTGCCAATTGGCGCGGTCAGCGGCTTTTGCAACATGCTGTTCAAGATCGTCGAAGATTCTACTGGTGATGATGCACCAACGCATGTGGCGGTGATTTTTGATTATTCGGGCAAGTCATTCCGCAATGAAATCTATGACAAGTATAAGGCACAGCGCCCCCCCGCACCCGAAGATTTGGTTCCACAGTTTCCCCTGACGCGCGTTGCGACGCGCGCCTTCAACGTAGCCTGCATCGAAAAGGAAGGCTTTGAAGCCGACGATATCATCGCCACCCTGTCCTGCCGGGCGCGGGATGCAGGTGCGCGGGTTACGATTGTATCGTCCGACAAGGATTTGATGCAGTTGGTCGGAGACGGCGTAGAAATGCTGGACCCGATGAAGAACAAACGGATTGATCGCGACGGCGTCATCGAAAAGTTCGGTGTCGGGCCAGAGCGTGTTGTTGACGTACAGGCGCTGGCCGGGGATTCCGTAGATAACGTGCCAGGCGCGCCGGGCATCGGCATCAAGACGGCAGCCCTTTTGATCAACGAATATGGCGATCTGGACAGCCTGTTGGAACGTGCGGGCGAGATTAAGCAACCCAAGCGGCGCGAAAGCCTGCAAGACAATCAAGATCTGATCCGTATTTCCAAACGTCTGGTGCAACTGGATTGCGATATGGAGTTGGACTTCACGCTAGAAAGTCTGGAAGTGAAAGCGCCCGATCCCGACGCGCTGCTGGAATTCCTTGCGTCGATGGAATTCCGCACCATGACCAAACGCGTGGCGGACAAACTGGGCGTAGAATCGCCTGCAATTCTGGATACCACACCGGGTGGTGCGAACCCGATAACATCCGATGCCGATACGCTAGAATTGTTTGAAACAGAGTTCTACGAACGCGTGTCAGATGCGGCCGCCCTGCAAGTGTGGATCGACCGGATCAATGCGCGCGGTTACGTGGCCGTTGATACGGAAACCACCAGCCTGGACGAAATGACAGCCGAACTTGTCGGGATATCGTTGGCGGTTGAACCGGGGCAAGCTTGCTACATTCCAATGCTGCACAAAACATCGGCGACCGATGATTTGTTTGGCTCTGCCGATCTTGCGCCGGATCAGATGTCACAAGCCGATGTTTTGGCGATGTTGAAACCGGTTCTACAAGACCCCGCGGTGCTGAAAATCGGTCAGAATATGAAATACGACGCCAAGATTTTCGCGCTGCACGGTGTGAATGTGGCACCCATCGACGACACGATGCTTATGTCCTATGCGATGAATGTTGGGCTACACAATCACGGCATGGATTTGCTGTCGGAACGCTATCTGAACCATATTCCCATTCCCATCAAACCGCTGTTGGGATCTGGCAAATCGGCCATCACATTTGACCGTGTACCGATTGATGATGCGGTAAAATACGCAGCAGAGGATGCGGATATCACGCTGCGGCTGTGGAAAATGTTCAAGCCTCAGTTGCATCTGAACAAGGTCACCACTGTTTACGAAACGTTGGAACGCCCGTTGGTGCCGGTTCTGGCGCAAATGGAAATGACTGGAATCAAGGTGGATCGCGATACGCTGTCGCGCATGTCCAATGCGTTCGCCCAAAAGATGGCCGGGCTTGAATCTGAGATACATGAGCTTGCCGGAAAGTCGTTCAACGTTGGCAGCCCCAAACAACTGGGCGAAATCCTGTTTGATCAGATGGAGCTTCCAGGCGGGAAAACAGGCAAAACCGGTGCCTATGCAACTGGTGCTGACGTGCTGGAAGATCTAGCAGCCGAAGGCTACGAATTACCAGCACTGGTGTTGGACTGGCGTCAAATGTCGAAGTTGAAATCGACCTACACGGACGCGTTGCAGGAACATATCAACAAGGACACGGGCCGCGTGCACACGTCCTATTCCATTGCTGGTGCCAATACCGGGCGCTTGGCTTCGACCGACCCCAATCTGCAAAACATCCCGGTTCGCACCGAAGATGGCCGGCGCATACGCGAGGCGTTCGTCGCGGACGAGGGGAAAACGCTGGTGTCGCTGGACTACAGCCAGATTGAACTGCGCATCCTCGCCCATATCGCGGATATCGAAAGCCTGAAACAGGCGTTCCGCGATGGGCAGGACATTCATGCGCTGACAGCGTCAGAAATGTTTGACGTGCCAATGGATGAAATGACACCGGACATCCGGCGCAAGGCCAAAGGCATCAATTTTGGTGTGATCTATGGCATTTCCGGGTTCGGATTGGCGCGCAATTTGCGTATTCCACGCAAAGAAGCGCAAGGGTTCATCGACCGTTATTTCGAACGCTTCCCGGGCATCAAGGCCTACATGGACAACACTGTGCAGTTTGCCAAAGACAATGGCTATGTCGAAACGCTATTCGGACGCCGTATCAACACACCAGAGATTAACGCAAAAGGCCCCCATGCCGGATTTGCCAAGCGTGCAGCGATCAATGCACCGATCCAAGGTTCAGCGGCCGATATTATCCGGCGCGCAATGATCCGAATGCCGGACGCAATCGAAGGGTTGCCCGCCAAGATGTTGTTGCAGGTGCATGACGAACTGATCTTCGAGGTCGAAGACAGCGCGATCGAAGAAACGATAAAGCGTGTGCGCCACGTAATGGAAAACGCGGCCATGCCTGCGGTAAAGATCGACGTGCCGTTGACGGTTGATGCGGGACAAGGCGCGAACTGGGCACAGGCGCACTGATGCCCGAAGCTGACCCGGCCCGCATTCGTCCTTTTGCTACACCTGCGGATTTCTGCGATTGGCTGGCCGAAAACCACGCCAAGGAAACAGAACTTTGGGTGCTGATATTCAAAAAGGGCAGCGGCGTAGAAAGCCTGAACTGGGAACAGGCGGTGGTCGAAGCTATCGCATGGGGCTGGATCGATGGCATCAAGAAGACATATGATTCAGCATCATACTTGCAACGCTTTACACCGCGGCGACCGCGCAGCAATTGGTCGGCCAAGAACTGCGGACATGTTGAAAGGTTGATAGCCGAAGGTCGTATGCAAGCGCCGGGTTTGGTTCACGTCAACGCCGCCAAAGCCGATGGACGCTGGGACGCGGCCTCTGTAGGGCAATCCAAAATGGAAATCCCCGCCGATTTTCTGGCGGCACTGGACACGGCGCCCGCTGCCGCCCGCGCCAAATTCGACACATTGAACCGGCAAAACCTGTTTACCATCTACATTCGCCTGACCACCGCCAAACGCCCTGAGACCCGTGCAAAACGCATGGTTGATATTCTGGCTATGCTGGCGCGCGGCGAGGCGTTCTACTGAAAGGTTCGGATATGACCAGCCCTGTAGCTATTGAAAACCCCGAAGGCCCCATCGCGGATGTGCGGTTGAACCGACCCGACAAGAAAAACGCGTTCAACATGGACATGCTTACGGGGCTTACTGATGCGGCGGATCAATTGGGCAATAACGCAGGATTGCGGGCGGTTGTGATGTCGGGCGCTGGCGGATGTTTCAGCGCCGGGCTGGACGTTTCAATGTTCGCCGAATTTGCGCAGCAGCTGGACACATTGAAGACCGAAATTCGCAATCCACCAGACGGTCAGATTGCCAATCGTTTTCAGGGGCCGGTCGTGTGTTGGCAAAAGCTACCCGTGCCAGTGATCGCCGCCATCGAAGGCGTATGTTACGGTGCGGGCATGCAATTGGCGCTGGCGGCGGATTTTCGCATCGCCGCACCGGACGCCGTGTTTTCCATCATGGAAAGCAAGTGGGGCCTGATCCCCGACATGGGGATCACACAAAGCCTGCCGAAACTGGTGCGTGCGGATCAGGCAAAAGATCTGATCATGACCGCGCGGATTGTGCAGGCCGACGAAGCGCTGGCGTTGGGACTGATTACACGGATCGCAGACGATCCAATTGCCGCAGCGCATGAATACGCTTTGGAATTGGCAGGGCGGTCACCCGACGCGGTTGCGCGTGCAAAGCAGTTGGTCGACGACGGTTGGACAGCTTCGGCCCGCGCTGGGCTGGCGTTAGAGGCCGAATTGCAGGCGCAAATCATCGGCGGGGCGAACCAGATGGAAGCTGTGTTTGCAAACATGCAGAAACGCGCGCCCAAGTATCGCTAGGTTTTGATCCAGTTCAGATCGTTCTAGGTTCTGTTTGCCGGTTTGTATTCGCCGCTGACAAAACCGTCATACTCTTGGGCATCCAGCATTGCGAAGAACGCCGGATAGTCGATATCGCATTTGTTGGTTTCATGACGTCCGGGAACGCCACCGACCTGAACGTGTTTGGCCAATTGCCGGTGTTTTGCCCACACCGCCAATGCGTCGCCAGTCATCATTTGGGCGTGATAGGCATCATACTGCATATGTAGATTTGGGGCGGCAACTTCTGCCAGAATGGCTGCAGCTTCGTCAAAATCAGACAGAAAGTATCCGGGCATATCCGTCTGGTTGATCGGCGGCTTGCGCTGTGGCCCACGTCAGGTTTTCGACAAAGACATCCCGCGCCGCAGGTCCGTCGGCCACGCCAGCCATGATGTGGATGAACTGCGGCTTTAGGTGTTCGGCAACGCGCATTGTCTTCATGAAATCGCGCCGGAACCGGTCTTGCAGACCCGGCACAGCCGCAAAACCACGTTCGCCGCCGGTGTAATTTGGCGGCGGGCAGTTGATCAGCACCTCTACCGTGTCAAACCCGCACCCCGGCGGCGGCGAACCGTTCCAGAAACGGATACTCGGTGAACAACATGGTCAGGTTGGCACAGAATTTTGGCATACGGGGGTCAGGTCAATTGGTCTGATGGAATGATCGGGAAGAATTCGCCAAAGGACCAGACGCCGAACCAGCGGGTCCCGTCGTGCTCTTCATGCGTGCCAATGTCGACCAGACGATAGAAACTTTTCCGATCAATCAACGCTTCCAGATTTGCACGGATCAGGATGTAGGGGGATGGTTCGCCCGTCTCCGGATCACGTTCCACGCGGATCGGATTGTTGGGCCCGGCAATCGCCGCGTCTTCGACATTTGTTTCAAACGTCAGTATTTGATCACGACCTGTTCCCTCTGCCTCAAAATCAACGGCCACAAACGGGGCATCATCAACCGTGATTCCCACCTTTTCGACGGGCGTGACCAGATAATAATCGTCTCCGTCCTTGCGGATGATCGTCGAGAACAGGCGTACCAACTCTTTTCTTCCAATGGGCGTGCCCAGATAAAACCATGTGCCATCCCGCGCGATACGCATATCCAAGTGGCCGCAAAATTCTGGATGCCACAGGTGAACCGGCGGTAAACCGCCTTTTGCCGCTGCTCTGGCGGATGCTGCAATGCCTTCTGCGGTTGGTTTCACGATGAATTGTCCAATTTTGGCGTTTGTCATTTGTAAGGGACGCAATACTTCACTTTAATGCAAACATATTTCTTACGAGGAGCTTTGTCATGACCGATGCGCAAAATCTTGTCGCAGATATCGAAACGCTGGGTTCAAAACTGGCAGAGGCCAAGGCCAGCATTTCGAAACGCTTCATCGGACAGGACAAGGTTATTGATCTGGTGTTGTCGGCTTTGCTGTGTGGCGGACACGGGTTGCTGATCGGTTTGCCCGGCCTGGGCAAGACCCGTTTGGTCGATACGTTGTCGACAGTTATGGGGCTGGATGGCGCGCGTATTCAGTTCACGCCTGATCTGATGCCCGCAGATATTCTGGGGTCAGAAGTATTGGAAACTGCCAAGGACGGCAGCCGTTCATTCCGGTTCATTCAGGGACCAATCTTTTGCCAATTGCTGATGGCAGATGAAATCAACCGTGCGTCACCGCGCACCCAATCGGCGCTGTTGCAGGCGATGCAGGAAAAGCAGGTGACGATTGCGGGACACGAACACGCACTTGGCGTGCCGTTCCACGTTCTGGCTACCCAAAACCCGATTGAACAAGAAGGCACATATCCCCTACCAGAGGCACAGCTTGACCGTTTTCTAGTGCAGATTGACGTTGATTACCCAACGCGCGACGCGGAACGCGTCATCCTGATTGCGACCACCG
>Ga0213861_10002475_pt1 | contig 15790 bp, 14 predicted proteins | sample PICome_4_FD_160110 | JGI IMG/M metagenome (GOLD analysis project Ga0213861, IMG submission 160110) | Coastal seawater microbial communities near Pivers Island, North Carolina, United States - PICO131 | ecosystem: Environmental > Aquatic > Marine > Coastal | place: USA: North Carolina... | reverse complement strand
AACCCCAATGCTCCGACAAGACCGAATTGGGCGACGCCGAGCAGAAGGGCGCGGCGGCTGACCTGGCGGGCACTGTCTGCGGTATCTTTTGGCGGACGTCTCATGTTGCTTCCTTACACCCGGTGGCCAAGGGCGTCGACCTCGCCCGGGGCGGGGCGGCTGACGCCAAAGACCAGATGGGCGGTTGCCACCACCAGCGGGTAGACCATGCAGGTCAAGGCCATCTCGATCATCGTGAGGCGAAGCGGGGCCTGCGGCGTCACGACTACGGCCAACACGATGCGACTGGCCAGCGCCAACGCCACGATCCCTAGGGCCACTGTCGCCCACTCCAATGGAAAGGGCACGTTGCGCAACGAATTGGCCTGCGCGCGGAGTGCTTCGGTCAGGATCAGGACAAAGGCCGTGTGCAGGCCGGGCGGTCGTCCGAACAGCAGATCGGAAATCAGAAACACCGGGACGATCATCATGGCCGGGGCGTAGTCGGGCCGTCGCGCAACCCAGGCTAGCGTGACCACGAGCATGAAGTCTGGGGCGGCCCAGCTGGGGGGAAGTGTGTTCAACGGCAAAAGCTGGATGAAGATCAGCGCAAAGCAAATCAGCAACCAGGTCAGGCGGCCCAGCCAGGGGCCTGTGCGTCCAGTCCCCTCAGCCATCGGCGGCTCCGGTCGCGGCGGTCACGTCCTCGGTCACGGGCAAGACCGGCGCTATTGCGGGGGCGATCAAGCTTCCCGGATCGTTAAGCTGTTCACTCTGGCGGCTGCGCAGGACGCGCAGAAACTCCAGCCGTTCATAATCGGCGGCCAACCGGACGCGAAGGCGCCTGTCGTTGCCAAGGGCGACCTGGCCCACAAGCAGATCGGCCGGAAACAGGCCGCCATCACCAGAACTGACGACGCGGTCGCCAGGGCGGACGACATCGGGGTTTTCCAGAAACTCGATCGGGGGATAGATTGTGTTGTCCCCCACCAAGATCGCCCGCTGGCCCGAAGGCTGGATGATCACCGGTATCCGGCTTGATGTATCTGTCAGCAGGATCGTCCGGCTGGTGTTTTCGCCCACGCCCGAGATGCGCCCGACAAGACCGATGCCGTCCATCGCTGGCCAGCCGTCCAGAATGCCGTCCCGCGCGCCCACATTCAGCAGCACAGATTGAAGAAACGGAGAGCCGCTGTCGGCCATGACCACCCCGGTGATATACGTCAGGTTGGGGTCGAGGCGCACGTTGTTGAGGTCCAGAAGCTTGGCATTCTCTTGTTCAAGCTGAAGCGCGGCCTCGCGCCAGGCGCGCATCTGCTGCAATTCGCGCCGCAGATCCTGGTTCTGTTCGTATATCCGCTGATAGCTTTGGAAATCGGTGACAAGATTGGCCAGCCCGGTCACCGGGGCCATCGCCCAATCAAGGTTCGGAACGATGCTGTCGACCACTGCTGCTCGGAACCGCTCCACCCGGGGGCTGTCGATCCGCCAGATCAGGAAAATCCCGAACAGGCAAAGGATCATCAGCCCGATCAGCAATCTGCGGATCGGGCCAACGTAGTCTTCGCCATTCTGTCGGTCTCGTGCCACGGCCTGTTCCGCTCCCGGTCGGCTGAACACCGCCCTCGGGCGGGGCTCAGCTTTCGTAGTCTATAACGTGACGAAGTTGTTTTTCATACTCCAGCGCCTTGCCAGTGCCGAGCGCCACACAATTAAGTGACTCGTCCGCGACCGAAATCGCGAGGCCTGTCTGTTCGCGCAACGCCAGGTCAAGCTCGCCCAGAAGCGCGCCGCCGCCGGTCAGCATCACGCCACGGTCCACGATATCCGCCGCAAGATCGGGGGGCGTGGCTTCCAGTGCGGTCATCACTGCCTCGCAGATTTGCTGCACAGGTTCCGCAAGAGCCTCGGCCACCTGGGCCTGGCTGATCTCGGTTTCCTTGGGGACGCCATTTAGAAGGTCACGGCCGCGGATCATCATCGACTGGCCGCGGCCGTCGTCGGGCATGCGGGCTGTGCCGATGGATGTCTTGATCCGCTCGGCCGTAGACTCGCCCACCAAAAGGTTATGCTGGCGGCGCAAGTAAGAGATGATCGCCTCATCCATCCGGTCGCCACCAACGCGGACCGAACGGGCGTAGACGATGTCACCCAGCGACAGGACGGCCACTTCGGTCGTGCCGCCGCCGATGTCGACGACCATGTTCCCGGTGGGATCGGTGATGGGCATGCCCGCTCCGATTGCCGCCGCGATGGGTTCGGCAATCAGGCCCGCCCGGCGGGCACCGGCGCTAAGAACCGAATTGCGGATCGCGCGTTTTTCGACCGGGGTCGCGCCATGCGGTACACAGACGATGATCTTGGGTTTGGAGAATGTTGTGCGCTTGTGGACCTTGCGGATGAAGTACTTGATCATCTCTTCGGCCACGTCAAAGTCGGCAATGACGCCCTCGCGCATCGGGCGGATCGCCTCGATCGAGCCGGGCGTTCGACCCAACATCAGCTTGGCATCCTCCCCCACAGCCAGAACCTTCTTGACCCCGTCCTTGACGTGGTAGGCGACGACGGACGGTTCTGACAGAACGATCCCCCGGCCCTTGACGTAGACGAGGGTGTTCGCGGTGCCGAGGTCAATGGCCATGTCAGACGAAAACAGGCCTCCCAAACCAAACATGTGCAGATCTTTCCATTTCGATGCCAGCGGCCCGCAGGTAACCCGCAAAAGCCAGATATTCTTATAGGCCGCGGCAGGTTTTGGCGAAAGGCCTGAAACACAGGCCGTCAGCGCGTTTCTGCCGGGGCGGTCGAACTAGCACAAAGCTGCTTTCGGTTAGGGGGAGGAACGACCAGTTTGGCGGCTGGGGCGGTTTCGGCTAGGATAATTTCAACATTCACGATTGGCCGCGTCGGTTGCCGGCGGGCGCGTAGCTTAGCCCGAGCCACCCTTGCCGAGTGGGCCTGACCGGCGAGGTCGTCCGAATCCTGCCCCGGCAAAACGAAAAGGGACGGGTCCAGACCCGTCCCTTTCAGTTCACTGACAGCAGGGCCCAGAGGCGCAAACTCAGCCGGCATCCTTGTAGCTGACGCCCTTGGTGTCGACACCGGGGGCGGTCTTTTCGCGGCGCACGATCAGCCGGTTGAGGGCGTTGACATAGGCCTTTACGCTGGCCACGACCGTGTCGGTATCGGCGGATTGGCCGGTGGCGATCCTGCCGTCTTCTTCCAGCCGCACGCTGACGGTGGCCTGGGCATCGGTGCCCTCGGTCACTGCGTTCACCTGATAAAGCTGCAGGCGCGCCGAATGGGTAAACAGCTGCTTGACCGCGTTGAAGCTGGCGTCGACCGGACCGTCACCTGTGGCGGTGATCGACTTGTCCTCTCCGTCAATCTCAAGAACCATCTCGGCGGTCTGGGGGCCATCGGTGCCGCAAACCACGCGCAGATGCTTTAGCCTCAGGCGGTCTTCGGCGGCATCGTTCTGGCGGACCAGAGCGATCAGGTCGTCGTCGTAGACCTCTTTCTTGCGGTCGGCCAGATCCTTGAACCGGACGAAGACATCGTTGAGCTGGTTGTCGGCCAGTTCAAAGCCCAGCTCCTTGAGCTTGGCGCGCAGGGCCGCCCGGCCCGAATGCTTGCCCAGCGGCAAAGAGGTGCCCGACAGGCCGACATCCTCGGGGCGCATGATCTCGAAGGTTTCCGAGTTCTTGAGCATCCCGTCCTGATGGATCCCGCTTTCATGGGCAAAGGCATTCTTGCCGACGATGGCCTTGTTGAACTGAACCGGAAAGCCGGACACGGTGGCCACCCGGCGCGAGATGTTCATGATCTTGGTGGTATCAATCCCGGTCTCGTAGGGCATGATATCGCCGCGCACCTTGAGGGCCATCACGACCTCTTCCAGGGCGGTATTGCCGGCGCGTTCGCCCAGACCATTGATCGTGCATTCGATCTGCCGGGCACCGCCCGCGACGGCAGCCAGACTGTTGGCTGTCGCCATGCCAAGGTCGTTGTGGCAATGGGTGGCAAAGATCACCTGATCGGCGCCGGGGACCGTTGCGATCAGGCGCCGGATCAGATCCGCGCTTTCGACCGGCGCTGTGTAGCCAACGGTGTCGGGGATGTTGATCGTGCTGGCCCCTGCCTTGATCGCGATCTCGACGACCCGGCAGAGATAGTCCCACTCGGTCCTTGTGGCATCCATCGGTGACCACTGGACGTTGTCGCACAGGTTGCGAGCGTGGGTCACGGTATCGTGGATCCGCTCGGCCATCTGGTCCATATCGAGGTTGGGAATGGCCCGGTGCAGCGGCGAGGTGCCGATGAAGGTGTGGATGCGCGGCGACTTGGCATGTTTGACCGCGTCCCAGCAGCGGTCGATGTCCTTGTAGTTGGCGCGCGCCAAACCACAGATCGTCGCCGTCTTGGCCAGGCGCGAGATTTCGGACACGGCCCGGAAATCCCCTTCGGAGGCGATGGGAAAGCCCGCCTCGATGATGTCGACACCCATGTCGTCGAGCAGTTCGGCGATCTCGAGCTTTTCGTCATGGGTCATGGTGGCGCCGGGCGACTGTTCGCCGTCACGCAGGGTGGTGTCGAAAATCAACACTTTGTCTTTGGTCATCTTGAAAGTCCTTTGGTTCCTTAGCTGATCCGGCGCTGATCCTCCTCTGAGCGGTCGCGCCGACAGGGCACGCTCAGAGGCGGCTAAGGAGAAGGAGGGCGCCAGAACGCATATCCCCGAGGGGCAAGGCAGTCATATGGGCGCGAATGTTCATGGCGCCACTTATACAAAGGTTTTTGCCCTTGGGAAGTGTGGAAGCCTCCGGCGGGGATATTTTTGGCGAGATGAGGGGGTGGTTTGTCGTTTTGCCCGGCCTAGGTGAGAGGGATGGAACGCGCATTGATCATCGGAGCCTCGGGCGGCATTGGACGGGCTGTGGCTGACGCTTTGGACGCGCGCGGGGTGGCTGTCACGCGCCTGTCTCGCGCGGCGGACGGGTTGGACGTGACCGATGAGGCCTCGGTTGCCCGGCTGATGGCGCCGCTCGAGGGGCCGTTTGACCTGGTCTTTGTGGCGGTCGGCGTGCTGGCCCTGCCCGGGCAGGCGCCTGAAAAGGCAGTTGCTGCCCTGACGGCCGAGGCCCTGGCCGGAGTCTTTGCCGTCAATGCCATTGGCCCGGCTCTGGTCTTGAAGCATGTCTTGCGCCTGGTGCCAAAGGACCGCCGCGCTGTTGTTGCGGTTCTGTCGGCCCGCGTGGGGTCCATCGGTGACAACCGGATCGGTGGTTGGCACGCTTATCGGGCCTCGAAGGCTGCTCTGAACCAGATCGTGCGTGGCATGGCCATCGAGATGCGCCGCACGCACAAACAGGCGATCTGTGTCGCCTTGCATCCTGGGACGGTCCAAACGTCCTTCACCGCCAATTATTCCGGCCATAGCATGGTGACGCCCGAGGCGGCGGCGGCCAATCTGCTGGCCGTGATCGAGGGACTGGAGCGCGATCAGACCGGCGGGTTCTATGACTGGGCCGGTGAGGGCGTCCCTTGGTGAGGCTAATCCTGGTTCTGGGAGACCAGCTGTCCGATGGCCTGTCCGCCCTGCGCGAAGCCAGCAGGGCCCGCGATGTCGTCGTGATGGCCGAGGTTCAGGCGGAGGCGTCTTATGTCCCGCATCACCCTAAGAAGATCGCTTTCGTCTTGGCCGCGATGCGCAAGTTTGCCCGCCATCTGGAAGAGCAGGGCTGGCGCGTGGCCTATACCCGTCTGGATGACCCGGAAAACGCAGGCTCTATCCCGGCCGAGTTGTTGCGCCGGGCTGAGGAATTTGGTGCGCAAGAGGTGATTGCGACCCAACCGGGCGAATGGCGCCTGATTGCCGCGCTTGAGGACCTGCCGCTGCCGGTCCACCAGTTTGCCGACGACCGCTTTCTTTCTAGTCAGGCAGAGTTCGCGACCTGGGCCGAGGGCCGCAAACAATTGCGGATGGAGTATTTCTACCGCGATATGCGCCGCAAGACCGGCCTTCTCATGGAGGGGGATGACCCGGCGGGCGGCCGGTGGAACTTTGACGCCGAAAACCGCAAGCCTGCGCCGGGGCAGATTGCCTACGCAGGCCCTCTGAAATTTGAGCCCGATGCGGTGGTGGAAGAGGTGCTGACCCTCGTGGCCAACCGCTTTGCCGGCCATTTTGGCGATCTACGCCCGTTCTGGTTTGCCACCGACCGAGAGCAGGCCCTGGCTCATCTGGATCATTGGATTGCCGGTGGCTTACCCCTGTTTGGTGATTTTCAGGACGCGATGCTGCGCGATGAACAGTTTCTGTATCATGCGGTCATCGGTCTTTACCTCAATGCCGGGTTGCTGGACCCGCTGGAGGTCTGCCGGGCCGCTGAAGCCGCGTGGCGGGCCGGCGACGCCCCCCTGAACGCGGTAGAGGGGTTTATCCGACAGATCATCGGCTGGCGGGAATATGTGCGCGGCATCTATTTCCACGAAGGCCCCGACTATGTGACCCGCAATGCCCTTGGCCATACCCGGGATTTGCCGCCCGCCTTCTGGGGCGCGCCCACCCGCATGGCCTGTGTCAAAGCCGTCGTCGATCAGACCCGGACCGAGGCCTACGCCCATCATATCCAACGCCTGATGGTGACGGGCAATTTTGCCCTTTTGGCGGGCATTGATCCGGGGCAGGTCCATGAATGGTATCTGGCGGTCTATGCCGATGCCTATGAATGGGTCGAGGCCCCGAATGTCATCGGGATGAGCCAGTTCGCCGATGGCGGCATCGTGGCGTCAAAGCCCTATGTCTCGAGCGGCAATTACATCGCCCGGATGTCGGATCACTGCGGGTCCTGTCACTACAAGGTCAAGGACAAGACAGGTCCGGGGGCCTGTCCGTTCAACCTGTTGTACTGGCACTTTCTTGACCGGCATCGCGACCGGTTCCGGGCCAATCCGCGCATGGGCCAGATCTATGCCAATTGGGACCGGATGGACGAGGGCAAAAAGGCCCTGATCCTGGCAGATGCGTCGGACTGGCTCGGACGGATGGAGGCGGGCGAGGCGGTTTGATCCGTCCTCGCGGTTGCCGTCAGTTGGCGTCTGGCACTTCGGGTGCTGGGTCGGGGGCAGGGGCCTCTGGTCCGGTCGCTGGGGCTGCGGCGCTGTCCGCCGCCTCGGTCAGGGCGCCGTCCTGCCATTCGCCGGTGGCGGTGGTCCCTGTGGCATAACGCATGGTCCCGTCGCCCTGGCGACGTCCGTCACGGAACTCGCCCTCGTAGACATCGCCATTGGCATAGGTGGCCACGCCCCGCCCGTTGATCTTGCCGTCTTCCCATTCGCCGACATAGCTGAAGCCATCAGGCATGGTGATCTTGCCCTGGCCGTGCCGCTGGCCATCGCGGAAGAGCCCCTCGTAGATTGTGCCATCGGCATAGGTCGCCACGCCCGCTCCGTTGCGCTGGCCGTCGGCCCATTGCCCTTCGTAGACATAGCCGTCGCCATAGGTCATCCGGCCCTGGCCATGGTTCTTGGCATTCAGGAACTCGCCCTCGTAGACCAATCCGTTGGCATAGGTGGCCACGCCGCGTCCTTCGATGACACCGGCGCGCCATTCCCCTTCGTAGGTCGAGCCGTCAGGGTAAGTGATCTTGCCCTGCCCATCGGCAAGGTCGCCGCGGAAGGTGCCGACATAGACCGACCCGTCGGGATAGGTGACCTCACCCTGGCCTTCGATCTGCCCGGCAATCCACGAGCCGACGTAGCGATAGCCATCGACACCGACGAAGGTGCCTTGTCCATGCCGCCGGTCGTCTTGGAACCCACCCTGGTAGGTATCGCCATTGGCATAGGTGACAGAGCCGATTCCCTGCCGCCGTCCCTGGACCAGATCGCCTTCGTAGATGTCGCCGTTGGGCTGCGCCAGTCGCCCTTGGCCTTCGATCTGGTCGGCTTCCCATGACCCTGTATAGGTCAGTCCGTCCGACATGATCAGGGTGCCTTGTCCCTGGCGCTGGCCACTGACAAGGGTACCTTCGAAGACTGATCCGTCGGCAAAGGTGATCCGGCCTTCGCCTTCCTTGACCCCGTTGACCCAGGGCCCGGAGTATTCGTAGCCATCGGGCGAGGTCATGGTGCCGGTGCCATGGTGCATGGCATTTCGGAATTCGCCCTCGTAGCGCACCCCGTTGGCATAGACGGCGACACCCCGGCCGGTGATCTTGCCATCCGTCCAGTCGCCTTCATAGGTGCCGCCATCGGCAAAGGTGATGCTGCCAAATCCTTCGGGCTTGCCAAGGGCAAAGGTCCCTTCATAGACGGACCCGTCTGGGTAGCGGGCCACGCCCTGACCGCGGATTTCGCCCTCGAACCATTCGCCGCTGTATTCGTAGCCATTGGGCAGACGGTAGGTTCCCTGCCCATGCTGGCGTCCGTTCAGGAAGCTGCCCTCGTAAACGCCGCCGTCCTCGTACTGCTTGGTCGAGACGGTCTGTGCCCAGCCCGCCTGAGGTGCTGCGACAGTGGCGAATGCCAAGCTGGTCGCCAAGACCTGAAGGCCGAAAGTGATGTGCCGTGCGGACATGGGCGGGCTGCTCCTGTTGACATGTGCGTCTTGTCGATGCCGGATAAACCTATCCAAGCGATGCGGGCCTGACAACTGCGATGGACCGTCATTGATGACGACAAAGTCGCAATCGGCTTCCCCTTGCGGTCTCATCTGCTACATCACGGGTCGACTGGCGTTTTACCGCCTCAAGAAGGGCCTTGTCATGACCGACCATTTCCGCCTGACCCTGGCGCAGCTGGACCCAACGATGGGCGACCTGGCGGGCAATGCCGCCAAGGCCCAAAGCGCGTGGGAGGCCGCCAAGGCCGCCGGGGCCGACATGCTCGCGCTGCCCGAGATGTTCATAACGGGCTACCAGACCCAGGACCTGATCCTGAAACCCGCCTTTCAAAAGGCCGCTTGCGCCGCGATTGAGGCACTGGCCCGCGACTGTGCCGATGGCCCGGCCATGGGGATCGGTGGGCCATGGGTCGAGCATGGTCTGCTCTATAACGCGTGGCACATCTGCGAAGGCGGGCGTGTCACGGCCCGCGTCCTTAAACATCACCGTCCCAACTACGGTGTGTTCGACGAGGTCCGGATTTATGCCTCTGGCCCTGTCACAGGTCCCGTCCGCATCGGTCCGTTGCGCATCGGCGTGCCGATCTGCGAGGATGCCTGGTACCCGGATGTGGCAGAAACGCTGGCCGAAACCGGGGCCGAGATCCTGATGATCCCCAACGGCTCTCCCTATCGGCGGGCCAAGTTCGCCACACGGATGAACCTGATGGTGGCGCGGGTCGTCGAGAATGACATGCCGCTTGTCTACCTTAACATGGTGGGCGGGCAGGACGATCAGGCCTTTGACGGGGGCAGCTTTGTCCTCAATCGCGGCGGGGCGCTGGCGGTTCAGATGCCTCTGTTCGAAGAGACGATCACCCATGTCGATTTCGTTCGCGGCGAAGGCGGCTGGGCGGCAAAACCGGGTGAAAAGGCCCATTTCGGCAGCGAGATCGAGTTGGATTACCACGCCATGGTCCTTAGCCTGCGCGACTACATGCGCAAGACGGGCTTCAAGAAGGTTCTTTTGGGCCTGTCCGGGGGCATCGATAGTGCCATCGTGGCTGTCATCGCGGCGGACGCGCTGGGCCCCGAGAATGTGCGCTGCGTGATGCTGCCCTCTGAATACACCTCGCAAAGCTCGCTTGATGATGCTGCGGGCGTGGCCAATGCTTTAGGCTGCCGTCTTGATACCGTCAGCATCGCTGGCCCCCGCGCCGCGGTGACCGAGGCGCTGGCCCCGCTGTTTGAAGGGCTGGAGCCGGGGTTGACCGAGGAAAACATCCAAAGCCGGCTTCGTGGCCTGCTGCTTATGGCGCAGTCCAACAAGTTTGGCGAAATGCTGCTGACCACCGGGAACAAATCCGAGGTCGCGGTAGGCTATGCCACCATCTACGGCGACATGGCGGGCGGCTATAATCCGATCAAGGACCTTTACAAGATGCGGGTCTTTGCCACCTGCCGCTGGCGGAACGAGACGCACCGGGCCTGGATGAAGGGCCCCGCGGGTGAGGTCATCCCGACCTCGATCATCGACAAACCGCCAAGCGCAGAGTTGCGGCCCGACCAGAAGGACGAGGATTCGCTGCCGCCCTACGAGATCCTCGACGGTATCCTTGAAATGCTGGTCGATCATGATGCCAGCGTCGCGGATTGCGTGGCGGCAGGCTATGATCGGGACACCGTCAAACGGGTCGAGCATCTGGTCTATATCAGCGAATACAAGCGGTTCCAGTCCGCCCCCGGAACCCGTCTGTCGCAAAAGGCCTTTTGGCTGGACCGTCGCTACCCGATCGCAAATCGCTACCGCGACGACGCCTGACCGGGCTGGAAATGTCGCTTGCAGGCTGACCTGTCGTTTTAACGCGGGCCGGGCCGGTCGGAACAGTCTAACGGGGAGGCCTACGGTTCAGGACCTTCCCCCCAAATGCCAACGCATTACGCGACGCCCGACGGTTTTTCGCCAGCCGAATGTGACCAGATCATCGACGTGGCCCGCCATGCCCCCCGGCAGGATGCCCGGCTTGTCGGTGCCAACCGGGATCACAACCTGCGGCGGGCTGATCTTGTCTGGCTTGACGGTCTGGCCGGGGCCGAATGGGTGATGGACCGCCTGATCGACATCGTGCGCCGGGCCAATCGCGACTGCTTTGGCTTTGACCTGACCGAGTTTGCCGAAAGCCCCCAGATCGCCCGGTATGGGGCTGACCGTGAGGGGCATTTTGACTGGCACAGCGACATCGGAGAGGGGCCGCAGGCCGCCCGGCGCAAGTTGACGATGGTCGCCCAACTTTCGGATGCGGGCGACTATTCGGGCGGCGCTCTGGAACTCCGCCCCTCGGCCCATGTCCATGAGGCTGACCGGGGGAGAGGACATGTCTCTGTCTTTCCCAGCTATACGCTGCACCGGGTGACCCCGGTCACGCAGGGCGAGCGCTTGTCCCTTACGGTCTGGGCACACGGTCCGGCATTTCGCTGAACGCGCAGGATATGTTACCCTTTGATCCGACGGATCGGAGGTGGCGCCTATGCCCGAGAACAAGACCAGGCTGACCGAACAAAGCGTTGACGATCACATCGCGGCCATTGCGCCGGACCAGAAGCGGGCGGACGCCGTCGCGCTGGATAGGCTGTTCCGTGAGGTATCAGGGTACCAGCCCCGGATGTTCGGCGGGTCGATCATCGGCTATGGCAGCTATGCCTATACCTACGACAGCGGCCATTCGGGCGTGAGCATCGCGACCGGTTTTGCCCCGCGCAAATCCAATATCGTCCTGTACATCATGCCGGGCTATAGTGACTTTGGTGACATCCTCGCACGGCTTGGGAAGCACAAGATCGGCAAATCCTGTCTCTACATCAACAAGCTGGCGGATATTGACACAGAGGTTTTGAAGGAACTGATCCGGGCGGGTCTGGACGATCTTGCCACCCGGTGGCCAATTTCCGCGACGTAGTCCCATAATCGGGCGTGACGGCCCGGCAAACTCTGCTAGGTACCTTTGAATATCGGGCCGCCTTTCTTGCGGCCCAAAAGGGATCTGCAATGAACAGCCAACCCGAAATGTCGGCGGCAGGGACCCCGTCCCAGCCACTGCCCGGTCGCTGGATCGCGATGGTGGCCCTTTTGGTCGCAGCCTTCATGAACCTGATTGATGTGACTATCGTCAACGTGGCCTTGCCAAGCCTCGCGGATGCGTTCGGGGCCAATGACAGCCAGATCGAATGGGTTGTGGCGGTCTATATTCTAACATTTGCCTTGCTGTTGCTGCCGTCGGGCCGGTTGGGTGACGTGATCGGGCGGCGGCGCATGTTCATCTGGGGTGTTGTGGTCTTTACCATCGGCTCGACCCTTTGCGGACTTGCCCCCTCGATCGAGGGGCTGGTGGCCGCGCGGGTGGTGCAGGGTATCGGCGGGGCGATGATGACACCGCAGACCCTTGCCCTTGTGCCGGTCCTGTTTCCGCCTGCCGAACGGGGGCTTGCCTTCGCTCTGTTCGGGCTGTCGGCGGGTCTGGCCAGTGTGACCGGCCCCTTGCTGGGCGGGTCGCTGATTGCGCTGGATATCTGGGGGATGGGCTGGCGGCCGATCTTTCTTGTCAATATCCCCATCGGTTTTCTGGCTGTGGCGGGGGCCTTGCGGTTTGTGCCCAATGTTCCAGGCAACGCTGACCTGAAGCTTGATTTCGTTGGGATCGGAATCGCGGCAACAGCCCTTCTGATGATCCTGTTTCCCTTGATCGAAGGGCGCCAGATTGGCTGGCCCTGGTGGTGCTTTGCCCTGATGATTGCAGCCATCCCCGTGGCGGCGCTGTTCCTGCTTTGGCAGCGGCGGCAGGCGGCCCGGGGGGCGGCGCAGTTGATCCCGGCCAGCCTGTTTGGCAACCGGAACTTCATCATTGGTTCAGGCATCGTGATGCTGATCTTTGCGGGCATCCCGGGCTTTTTCCTTGTGCTGGCTGTGACGCTGCAGGTGGGCAATGGATTGACGCCGCTGGAATCGGGCCTGACCACCATGCCGTTTTCGCTAGGTGTGTTGATTGCCTCTATCGCCTCGGGCCGGCTCGGGCTGCGCTGGCCGCGCAGGCGGATCAAGGTTGGGGGGCTGTTGCTGGCCACCGGCATGCTCTTGCTGCGCTTTGCCGTGCCGGGCGAGGGGGAGATCCTGGTGCGGGCCGCCCTCATCATGCCTTTGGTCATCGCGGGGTTGGGGCTGGGAACGGGCATATCGCCCTTGTTTCAGACCGTTTTGTCAAATGTCAGCGGCGCCGACACAGGCTCTGCCTCGGGCACCTTGCAGTCGTTCCAGCAGGTCGGCGGGGCGCTGGGCCTGGCTGTGATGGGTGAAGTGTTCTTTGGCACCTTGCGACGCGCCTTGCCAGCCGCTGGCGATGCCGTTGCCATCTATTCGATGGCGTTGGATCGGGCACTGATCTTCAACACGCTCAGCTTTCTGCTGGTGGCCGTGTTGGTCTGGCGGTTGCCGCGACCCTCAATGGAGGCGGCTCCATCGCGTTAGATCGCAACACTGGGGCACATCGGGAGGAGCCGTTCGACATCCTCGGGACGACACAGGAGCGTACCTTCGGTCATCACGGCAGCACTTGCTGCGGCCACTCCGCGTGACAGGGCTTCGTTCAAGGGATGACCGCTGGCCAGGGCAAGGGTAAACCCGCCGACAAAGCTGTCACCGGCCCCCACCTTGGAGCGGACGGGCACGTCGGCTGCGGCGGAATGCAGCCTCTCGTCCTTGGACGCCAGGATCGACCCTTCGGGACCGCGCGCCACGATCACGATCTCGGCCGCACCGCGCGCAACAAGGCTGGCGGCGAAATCTGCGCTTTCAATCAGGTTGCGCAGAGGGCGTCCGGCGATCTCATCGGCTTCGTGGTGGTTCATGCGCAGGACCTTGGGCCCCGCTTCGGTCCCGCGGGCCAGAAGGTGCAGGGCATGTCCCGATGTGTCGACGATGGCCTCCGCCTCCTTCTTGCGCAACCTTTGGCAAAGCTCTGGGATCATGGCTGGCGGGACACCGGGAGGCAGGCTGCCAGACAGGACAACAAGCCCGCCGGGTTGTGCCGCCGCCAGCACGGCTGCCTCTGCTGCCGCCGTTTCGGCGGGAAACCAGCTAGGCCCCGGCAGCATGAGGCGATATTGTTCGCCCGTCTTGCGGTCTGTCACAGCGAGCGACGAGCGGGTTTCGCCCGGTACGATGTGGTCGATGACCTCCATCCCCGCAGCGATCAGCAGGTCATGAATGCGCTGCCCTGTGCTGCCCCCTAGCGCCACCAGACAGCGGGCCTGACCGCCCAAAAGCTTGATGGCGCGGGCAACATTGATCCCACCTCCGCCCGGATCGGTCTGGGCAGGGTCGCATCGCAGCTTCTGGCCCGGCGCCACATGGTCGACCGCCGTGGACAGGTCCAGCGCAGGATTAAGGGTGACAGTAAGGATATCGCGCATGACATGGGACCTGATGACTACCGGCCCAGAGTGCATCGCGACGTGAGGCTATGCAATCCGCATAGGCCCGCCCCCAAAGATCGGGGGGCGGGCCAACTGGGTTCCTACATGAACTGGTAGCTGACGGGCACGAAGTGGAAGCCGTCGGCACCCCGGGTCTCAACAAAGCCCGCGCCGGGGAAGGGCATGTGGTATCCGATAACGGCGACCTCATCGGCAGCAGCCATGCCCAGCAGCGTGCGGCGAGTGGCGGCGGCGGCAGCCTTGTCGGCGTCAAAGCGGACTTCCCAGTCGGGGTAGGCCAACGACCAGACGTAGTGGTTTGCCGAGTCGGCCATCAAAAGCATCTGGCGACCGCCGCTTTCGAGCATATAGGCCATGTGGCCCGGTGTATGGCCAAACGCCGCCATGCCGGTGATGCCGGAGCGAACGGAACCGCCGTCGCCGATAAAGGTCATCTTGTCAGCCAGCGGACGGACCTTGGCCTCGAACCCTTCGCTTTCGGCCCCGGCCCAGAAATCAAACTCGGCCTGGCCGGTCACATAGGCGGCGTTGGCAAATGTCGCCTCGCCCGCGTCATTGGTCAGGCCTCCGATGTGATCACCGTGCATATGGGTGATGACGACATGGGTGATGTCCTCGGCCGCGTAGCCGGCTGCGGACAGGGCGCTGGTCATGCCGCCGGCGTCAAGGCCGGTGTCGAACAGGATGACCTCGGACCCGGTGTTCACGACCGTGGGCGTAAAGAAGAACTGGGCGGCATCCGTCGGGATAAAGTTCTGGGCCGACACTTCGGCAAATTCCTCGGTCGAGACATTCAACCCGAAAATGCCCTGCGGCTCTGGCACAGACCGGCTTCCGGCAAGAAGGGTCGTGACGCGGAAATCGCCAAGGGTAAAGTTGCGGTGGGTGGGAAGTGCACCCCCGTGGCCTGCAGCAGCGGCGGGGGTGGCCAGGGTGCTGGCAGCCCCTGCGGCAAAGGGCAAGCTGGCTCCGGCAAGGATCGACTGACCACGCGTCATGCGCATTGTTAGTCCTCCGTTGGGTTGATCGATGATCCGAAAGTAGTGCCCGAACGTCCCAAGAAAATGCGCTGGCTCTGCACAGGTTTGTGCATGGATGCAGAGGGTCGGCGCGCCGGAGTGGATCGGCCCGCCGAGTGGCCTGTTGGATCGGCGCTTGTCAGGTCCACCATTCGTCGATAGCCGCTATATCCTCGTCCGACCAGCCGAAGTGATGGGCGAATTCGTGGATGGTCACATGGGCCACAAGCTCGGCCAGGGTGACATTTCCCCTTTCCGCCCATTCATCGAAGATCGGGCGCCGGAACAGCCAGACGACATCGGGGCCCTGCGGCTGGTCAAAGACGGATTTCTCGGTCAGCGGAATACCCTCGTAAAGACCTGTCAGATCAAACGGCTCCATCTCCATTTCCCGCAAGGTGTCCTCATCCGCGAAGTCTGCGACGCGCAATGCGACAGCGCTTGCGGCGTCCCGGAATGCCGGAGGCAGATGCGCCACCGTCTGGCGGGCATGTTCCTCGATCTCGTCAAGGGTTGGGGCGGGGTGGTCCAGGGGGCCTGACATGTGCCTGATATGGACAAAACGGAAGGGGTGTGAAAGAGGCAGGATCGAACCAAAGGGGCCCCTTGCAGGGGTTTCATCAGAGGATACGTGCCATGACGACCACCCGTTTCGCCCCGTCGCCCACCGGCTGGCTGCATATCGGCAACCTGCGGGCTG
>Ga0213861_10002474_pt1 | contig 15791 bp, 20 predicted proteins | sample PICome_4_FD_160110 | JGI IMG/M metagenome (GOLD analysis project Ga0213861, IMG submission 160110) | Coastal seawater microbial communities near Pivers Island, North Carolina, United States - PICO131 | ecosystem: Environmental > Aquatic > Marine > Coastal | place: USA: North Carolina... | reverse complement strand
ACGGGGGTGCATATACTCAAAGACGAGCATAAAACCCAGCAAGCCCATCAAGCCGCCTGACGCACCCACTGCAATCTTATCTGGAATCCAGTAAAAACTGGCTAAACCACCCACCCATGCCGCACCAGCAAAGACCAAAAGCATGTGTGGCCACCGAGCCAAAATTTCCGTGCGCCTGCCAAGGTAGAGCAAGCCAGCCGCATTCATGAGAAGGTGGATCACATTGCCGTGTAACATTGGGGCTGTGATCATGCGCCACCATGCACCTCCATCCGCTTGTCCAGGATAGATAAGTGCACGTTGCTTGAGTAATCCAGCTTCAATAATCGACCCCTCAAAATCCGCTAGACCTCGATCAAAATACACCTGCACCAGACCACATGTAATTACGCAGCATAATAAAAAATAAGTCGCCGGAATACGCTGCCGATGCAGCCAAGCTTCAAATTGCGCTTCAGGGATTTCTTCGGCAAGGTCTGAAGCCTTGCTGCGTGCCAGATGACGCTTCATCTTAAAACCCTCATAAAGAGGTAATATACCAAAAAACAATAACAGCATCGAGGCTAGGCCGGTCAACTGGTGGGAGTAGAGCGCCGCGAGTTGGCCGCCGCTATTTTTCCAGGCGGCATACAGTGTCCAGAGGGTCATGGCGCCGAACACCAATCCCATTCTCTTGCCGTCACTGATATCCTGCTCAGCTTGTTTGGAAAATCGAACACGTAAGGGGCTGTGCAATGCCGGTATTTCCTCCGGCACCAACAAGCAATCTGAGTCTGGCGTCCAGACAAGATCTACCCCACGGGCTGAATGCTTTACCTTACTGGCAAGATCACTCTCATCCTGTGCTGAATGCACATTACCTTTGGTATCAATGAAACCAAATTCTGCTTGTTGCGCAGGCTTAGCAGGAAACGCTCCTGAACGAGCCCATACAGGAACTTCCGTCTCAACATTGGATGTTTCCTGCACAGTGGAAACTACTGATTAACAGCAGGTGCTGGCTCAGGATTTTTCGCTGGCTCAGCGGGAACTTCTGCTGGCTGAACTGGAAGCTCCGCAGCTGGAGTAGCAGCTTGACTATCAGATTTGAGCCCCTGCGCTGGTACTTCTGGTGTTGCCGGCACTTCTGATGTTGCTGGCACTTCTGGTATTACTGGCATCTCCACGGCGGCTTTCACCTCACCAGGAACTTCCGGCACCTCTACAGGAGCTGCTGCTTCCTCCAGCTTCTCTTCCGCCTCAACGGTGAGTGTCGGGTTATCACTCTGACGCTTGCCAATGAGAATGGCAAGAACGAGAGTAATGATGAAAAACATGGTGCCTAGGTAAACCGTGCCTTTCTGCAGAACATCTGTAGTGCGAGCACCAAAGGCTTGATCAGTAAGGCCGCCACCGAAGGCAGCACCAAGACCTTCCTGCTTCGGACGTTGCATAAGAACAACAAGAGCAAGCAAGAGACATATTGCCACGTGGATAACGAGCAAGAGATTGATTGAAATATTTAGCCAGTTGGCTGCAATGATAGAAGTCATGGGCGCGGGAATATGGTAAAGTGAGAGCTCCTTGTAAAGACGCGAATTTGGGCTTTTATAAGGAACTTTGTCATGAGGGTTAACTCGACAAGCTGTCTAGTTGACTCGACGAATGACCTCATTGAGCTCATTACAGACAATTTTTTTCGGTAATACTGGGTTCTCAGAAATCGCAAAGGCCATAATGGTGATTCGTTCACCCGCCTTAATGATGTGCGCAGCACCTCCATTCATAATGATTTTCCCCGTTCCCGGCTCTCCTGCTTGAGCATAGGTCTCAAGCCTACCACCCTTTGAGGCAGAGGTTACCAATACTCGCTCTCCTTCCCAAATTCCTGCTGCCTCCATCAAATCAGAGGGTATTTCAATACTTCCTTCATAGTCGACATCGGCAACCGTGACACAAGCGCGGTGAATTTTTGATTTTAGTAGCACGTGCTGCATGAGCGCAAAGAAACCGCGATCAACGCACAGGTCAAGGCATAAGCACATCATAGGCTGTCAATTTTTCAAAACATACGCATTGCAATTGTCTGTTTTCTCCCTAGCTTCCCGCCCCATGCTCAAGGCAGGAATCGTAGGTCTACCAAACGTCGGCAAATCAACTCTCTTCAATGCAGTTACCCGCACCCGCAATGCGGAGGCTGCTAATTACCCATTTTGTACTATTGATCCCAATATCGGTGTGGTCACGGTTCCTGACGATCGGCTTGAGGTGCTGGGAAAAATCAGCAAGACCCAGAAGATCATACCCGCAGCCATCGAGTTTGTCGATATCGCAGGCCTCGTCGAAGGAGCATCCGAGGGTGCCGGCCTCGGCAACAAATTCCTCGCCACCATTCGCGAGGTAGATGCCATCGTCCAGGTCGTACGCTGTTTTGATAACGATGACATCATCCACGAGCTCGGAAGTGTTGATCCCATCCGTGATATTGAAATCATTAACTCAGAATTGATTCTCTCAGACATGGCCGCCTTAGAAAAACGGAAAATCTCCCGTGCCAAAAAAGCCAAAAGTGGCGACAAGGAGTCCAAGAAAGAAGTCGAGCTCATTGAAAAACTCCTTCCTCATCTGGATTCTGGTAAACCCGCTCTCACCCTCGAGCTAAGCAAGGATGAGCAACTTACCTTGCGCGAGTTTTTCCTGCTTTCCTCTAAACGCACCATTTTTGCCTGCAACGTCGCAGAGGACGAGCTCGCCGATGCTCAAAAAAATCCAGATAGCCATGCCATGGTTGCCAAGGTGCGCGAGTACGCTGCAGCATCACACGATGCCGAAGCCGTCGTCATCTCTGCACGCATCGAGGAAGAGCTCGTTGAGCTCGACCCCGGGGAAGCCATCGACTTTCTCTCTGACATGGGTATTACCGACTCGGGTGTCTCCACCCTGATTCGTGCCGTTTACAATCTCCTTGGTCTTCGCACTTATATCACCAGTGGCGAAAAAGAAACTCGCGCCTGGACCATCCACCACGGCGACAAAGCCCCTGCCGCTGCCGGCGTTATCCACGGTGACTTCGAGCGAGGCTTTATCGCCGCAGAGGTCGTCGCTTACGAGGATCTAGTTGCCGCAGGCTCAAAATCTGCCGCCAAGGACGCCGGCAAACTACGCATAGAAGGCAAGGAGTATGAGGTAAAAGACGGCGATGTTATCGAATTCCGATTCAACGTCTAATCGCATTTACTTTCCTCATTCTCATTTGCTGCGCAAGAATCTCGATTGCATGGCGCATCGAGAGAGTTGGCTTTTAGCTAGTCAGCTATTTTATACTACCAAACACCCACTTCGCCTTGGTTTTTTTGAAAATGAGCTGATTGGTGCTTTTTTTGCTCATTATTTTAAAAAATAAGCGCCATTTTGGTGCGGTTATCGTAAAAAAAAAGCTTGGCAATACAAGATATAATGTCATCATAACTAACAATTACTTAATTGAAGATCGGGCGTTTAGCACATTAACCAAGTGGATAATAATTGTTTCGTCTGATTCTCAAAAAATTCGCTCGTCCTACTTCTAAGAAGTGAACCTGCAGTTTTTGTATCACCCTTACAGACTAGTATATGCAACAAACGGGCCTACTCTCGGCGATCGTCTTGTGTTTCCTCCTGCAGGAAACACACGCTGAATATATCTCCTTAGATAGTGAGATGGCATTCGCATCATACACCGAGCAAGAGCATGCTGACTACCTGGCCGACAGGCGTCGCGCTATCCCAGACATTATTTGTCCATTTCAGGCACCACCAAAAGCAAGGTTGGTCCTAGAAGATCCTGCTCCTTGGGAAGATACCACTCATCGTTGGCGCAGAGGTATCACGGCCACCGTATTCTGGGTGGGAGAAAAAATCAGTGAGCGTAACTCAACTTCGAATGAGATGAGCGCCTGGGATTCAAACTGGGAAATCAATTATGGTGGAGTTGATGAACCCTCAAACCGTTCCGGCTTCCAACCAGCGGCGTTTTCTCCACGCATGAACCCTTTTTATATAGCTCTCCCCTACGATGATCTTGCTCTAGAAAGCAGCCCTGAGGCCGAAGCCTCAAAAATCATTCCCTGGTATTGGAAATCTTACAAAGGAGGCTGGTCTTCAACATGCAAAGGAAAGTGGCTCACCATCCACTACCGCGGCAAGGTATGTTATGCGCAGTGGGAAGATGTCGGCCCCTTCCATAACGACGACTGGCAATACGTTTTCAAGGGCAATGCTCCGAAGCCTAATCCAAATGGCAACGCAGGCATCGAAGTAAGCCCTGCTGTTCGAGATTTTCTAGGTATACGCAGTGGCTATCGTGTTGCTTGGAAATTTGTCGAGCAGGCTGAAATACCAGATGGGCCATGGAACCAATGGCAATAATAACAACATCACCACTCCTTCTATAGATTCCCTCTACAAAACCTACTAACATTACAATCCTTTCCCTCTAATTTCCTGCCCTCCACGTAAATACAAACTAAACCCAACCCCCCAAAGGTTAACAAACAACAACAACAACATGAAAACAAAAAAAACAACCATCGCCATACTTGCCAGTCTGGCATTTGGCATCGCTGCTGCCCAAGCAGGCAGAGGATGTGTGCTCACCGTACCCGACTGCACAAGTCCCCAATCCCAAACACAACACGCTAGTCATGCTGTGCACACGTTCGACATCTCTCTAGGAGCTGGTGAGACTTACAAAATCGTGGGCTATACATATAATCTCACAACCATGGACGCCAGTAGCCCTGGCACCCTTGTAGAAATCACGGTTATTGGTGGGGGCGGCGACAGCCACTCCATCGCGAATATCCCAATTCCCGAGAAGAAGCAAACAATGGAAAATCAGACAGTGGGACTGGCATTATCAATAACAAACACAAATCCAAAAGATGCGATCACACTCACAGTGCAGTTTAATTTCGTGCATAGCGCATCCGCGTTTGGCTTTATCTCGCTCAATGGTTGTGTGGTGCCCTGTCCCACAGCCTCAGGCGACCTCGAGACAACTGCTTATGCCAATGCCGACGACAAACCACATCTCAAGTGGAATGCTAAGATCCGCGTCAAAGGCAATGATAGCAGCCCCGGTGTCGGTAATGAGACCATCAGCTCTCAGCAGCAAGCACCCAACGCAGGTAAGACAAAAACAAACAACGGCAAAGGCAACAATAAGTAAGCCTGAGCTATTGTCTCTAGAGCTCAACAAATCCTGATATCATCGTGATACTGTTTACTTACAACAAGATAGCCAAACACAAGCTTATGATCTCTGAACATTCTGGACTTCGTTCTGCTCTGTGCCTCGTGACAATGACATTATTTTGTTGCGCCTCTCTTCACGCACAGGTGAAGGGGGGCGAACAAACAGGTAAATCCAAGCCCAAACTTGCTCACGTATACCAAAATGCTCTCATCCTATCCAACGGCGGGCTACATACAGTATTACCCCTGAACAGCATCATTTACCAGCCAAGCAAGAATCAGTCCAAAGTCGTCGAGATTCCATCTGGCAAATTCCGCTTTTGGCCGGACTTCCTCTCTAAAAATCAAGACTGGATACATACATTCGAGGTCACACTCGACCAAGCCAAGGGAAAGAAGCCCATTCCCGCGCACAAACTTGAAGAGTTTGCCAAGCTTAACCGCACAGTTATAGCAACCTATCGCCAAAATCCAATCTCGGTGCTCTCATCCAAAACCGATGATTCCTCTGCCCAAGTTAAGGAAAAAAAATAATCCGCTCCTCTCATAATCAATTCCCCCCCTGCCATAATCCGCTCCTCCCCGAAGCAATTATTAACTAAAACAAACAATCATCTATTATGAATATATTAAATCTAATCAAACCATGCTCGATAGTCTTTGGGATATTAATGACAAGTATTGTCACAAGCCAGGCCACAGTGACCTTCTTCATCAAGCAGGTCGTACAAGGCTCTGACGGAGAAGATGTAAGCTCAACCGATGTCTACATCGAAAATGACGATCTACTTACGGAAAACAAAAGCTCGACGGGAGATCACCAAGCCGTGCTTCCCATCGGCGAATATGGATCTGCGTTTTACTTGTATGTTCAAGGCCTGAACGATCCCGATGGCGCACCCGTGCTCCTAGACGAGAAGTTTATTGGACATTACGTTGCCAGTGCTGATCTACTAATCACCAGCGCTGACACCTATTCCCCGCCACGCACCCGTGCAGACCAACCCTACACCGTTACCGTCAAATCATGGAACCAAAATTGGGCAGAGGCACAATCTATGAGTGAGGTTCCCCAGCTTGGCTGGAATCCACTTAATATGGGGCTTTCTGCGAGTTACGACTATGAGGAAGATAGCGAGTCTCATGGTATTCATCTGGATGCGGACACGACCGATGACCTGTCCCTTAATGATGGCCTCGGTAACACCGCTCTTATAACTCTTCAAATGACGACGGATGGAATCTCACAAACAAACTTCAACACATTGACGCTGGATGGCCTGAGCGCCAATATTCTCCCGGTCACAGCATCCCCTGACGAGTTTCCCTACACAGAGCTGAGTTCTGTGAGAGGCAAAGAGACTTATAAAATTCATGCCCAATCCGGTATAGATGCTAATGGCGAAATTATATGGAAAACCGTAGGGCAGAAATCCATTCAGATATGGCCACTTGCTCAAGCAACCATAGTAGACGGCGTATTGACGGATGGCGATAGAATCACTCGGTCGATGCCGGATCTTCAGGTCAAATTATGGGACCTTTACCCTAATAGCACAACCTACGTCACCATATACAAAGGCGATCCGGCCTCAATTGATGCACCAACACAAGTTCCAGTTTACACTTCAAGACAGATCACAATCAATCAGGACATTCCACTATGCGACACAATAGCGATAAGCAATTGGGATCAGTATATCACCGATGACGGCAAATACAGCATCGAGGTGTCTACCATAACCCCCTTTAACAATGGTCAGCCTGAGCGGCTTCTTGCATTTAGCTTTGAGGTTGATCGTAAGATCGAATTCGTAGGAAGCACTACTACTTCGGAATAATATTCTGATTACGATAGATAAGAGAAAACCGTGCTGAATGTTTATCTCTTACTGTATCCTCTAGCTGAGAAAAAACCAACAACAGCATCAAGCCCCTTACAGGTTCCACATGATAAGAAACTGACCTCCTGATGAATCCCCCCTCGTTTTTATCCTGTTTATTATTAGGGCTAAAGATACCATGTTTAAACGTCAGGGCTGACTTCAACTCATTAAAATCAGCCTCCATACGTTTGGGATCAATGCCAGGGGCACCATAATGAACCGTCACCTCAAACAACTTACCATGATGATACCTTGTCTCCAGCGCATATGCCTGGTGCTGAGGCAAAGGGCCACTGGAGGATTCGACACGAATAATTCTCAATTCAGGAGATGCTCCCGGTATTTTCACGGTAACATCAAGCTTCTTATCAGCAGCCCAATCCAAAATTTTGTCCGGTGTGTCACCCCACCGCAATCCAAAGGGAGGGGTAAGCAGCGCCTGCCCATTAGACTTACTGGCAACTCCACCGACGATCAGGCAGCAAATAAAAAATTTGGTCAAACCAGACATTGCGTTGAACATAGCGGATTTCAAAATAAGGAGCAGCTAGGACATAGCAAGCACGGAAACGCAGCGGCTTCATCAGCAACAAAAAATCTAGGTTTTCGCCAACGGCTCTGCTTTCAACAACGGCTCTGCCGAGGCAGCATGCTCGTCGAGCTTGCCCTTGCGCTTGGACTACTGACCAGTATTGGCCTGGTTGTCTTTAAAGGCAGCCTTGATATTATGGCTCCCCGACAGTGGATCATCCAACAAAATATGTCGGACGCTTACCTTACTTATGAAGAAGCCTATGCGCAGCGTATCAGCTTTGAAGAACTCACGAGTGTAGAATCTCCATGGCCGGCAGACGCATATATCACCACTGAGGTTGAAATTGGCAAGTTCCCTGGAGGCAGACCCATTATGGCTAAAGTCACCCGCACCCGCATACCGGACAACAACAATATCGCTGAACACGGAGGCACTGGAACGGAAGAAACAAACCCCACAGAAATGCAAACCTGGCAGGTGCAGTCTCACCTTTCCTATAGTATTGGGGCTAAAGAATATGTGAAATCCCGAACGATTATACGCACGCAGTAGCTATGACTCATCAAACATACAGCCACAAAGCGGGATTCACACTCATCGAAATGACGGTGACCATACTCGTTGGATTGATGGTCGCTACGATTACACTGATTCTTTTTAATAGCCAATTAGCCTCCTACAAAATACTCCAAACTCAAAAATTCCTCATCAGTGAAGCCCCCCAAATTAACAATACCCTCAACCGCATCATCCCCAGAGCAAACTTCTTCCGCATGTATGGATCTCTCACGGATGCCAAAGAAAGTAGTAATGCCGTAATAGCTGACGGAAAAGTCATCGCATTAAAATTTCAAGATCCGGCCTCACCATCAGACAGCAGCTTTGGCGTCATCGCATATGATGATGAGACCAAGAAGCTAAACTACTATCATCTCGGAAGCATGGCAGAGTTGGCGGTAGCGACACCCGCTTGGAGTATCAGCAATCGAATCGAAGATACCGTTTTTTATGTGGAAAATGGGGTGTTGCGCACCAAGCTCACTGGCCCCAATGGTGAAGAAATAACCTATTCAACCACAACACTACGATGAAACGATTCATGACCAAACCAGCCAATCGGACACACAAAAGCAGTCCGGGTTTCGCCTCATTACTGGTGGTCACCTCGGTAGGCATTGCTTTATTAATCATGCTCGTCTCCATGTATAGAAATACAGTTGATGCACATGCTGTACAAAAAAACAATTTGCTTAAAAATGACTACCAACAGCGTGAAGATGCGTTTCTACGAGCATTGACCAACATCATCCCCAACAGAGCGATCCTCTGTATGCAGGATGACTCTAAAAACAAAGAATCTCTTCAATGGAAAAGTATTATCGAGGAGGCGCTTGTCATGTCAAATTCTCGCCAAGCCCTCGCCCCTGAAGTCGCCGACTCTCTTGGCTTTACCAATCTCCGCAGCGGCAATAACACCGACTCCAACCTCGAGCTTGGCGCTATTATTAGCGCACTGGCAGGTGGAACGGCAGATCCCGACGCGATCACATCGGGCACTAATATATCCGCTAGCACAGATTTCCCCCCTCCCCTCGAATGTTCTGTCTCTGAGAAAATCGATGACTCTCTTTATCCCATCGTATCCTTGAACAAAAAATATAGCGCTAAAGCTGCCGGCTGGGTTCAAGCGTCTGTTGATGATTTTCCATGGTATAACTTAATAGATGCGCCCGAACTACACTTCAATTATCAGAACGGCAGCACCATCATCGCCAAACATAATTGGTGGGCGTTTGAGTTGTCTTTTGCTGATCAAGACGCATCAAAGACTAATGTCATCACACGAAAGAAAAAATACCTCGTTTCACTTTATGAAATTCCATCCCAATTACCTATTAGTGCCTCAGCATTCACCACATTTGGCGCGCATAGTGATGGCACTGAGTGGTCTAATGTAAGTCTTCGTGGAAGTATCTTTGCTGAAAAAGTAAAAACAGAAGGTGCTTTTTCAACAGATGCAATTGCAGCCCGAAAGGGTGTAGAAGTTTCAACCAGCACCACCGTCAATGGCACAAGCACCGGCGGAGTGACTGGAAGCAACCCCTTTGTCAGCAACGCTCGTGAACTGGCTGAAACTCAGGGCAATATTTTCCCGATCTCGTCTTCATCAGATGGTGGACGCGTTTCTTTTATCCCCATCAACCGCGGACTTGAATTCTATGATCGCTACACAGGTGATCCAGATGAGGATAGTAATAGTAACAATGCCGCATCCCCCACCTCATGGGACTACTACAGCATCGGCGCCAAACAATGTGGCATGCGTCTTGATGTCATCGACGTCATATCCTCTACCGACCAGACACCCACAGCCATTCGATTCAGCTATTTGAAAGATGATCCTAATGACGGTATTGTCGGATTTCGCTACATAGACACTGTGATTTTCAACAAAAACCCAGACCCTTTGAATCCAGAAGAAGAACTTTGGCCAGATCTTTTAGCTCCGGGCGGGGACACATTCCCCTTCCACGTCGATAAATCCTATTCAGATAGACCTTGTATTGCCATTTACCCTGAGCGTCTTGCTACATGGCTAGTCAACAACAATGGTGGATACTTTGACACCAATAACTCCATTTCTGTGAATGTCGACTACCACAACAATCTAGAAGTTGCCAAACCTCCTTTCCCAAGTGACGTTGGTGATTTGGCAGTAATGCTCATAGAAGCCAAGGACTTAACAGCGTTCACTGACGGATTTTCATTGGTAACCAATATGCGCCTTATCTTTACCGACGATGTCAATATTACACCCACGACTCCCCCGCCCGGAGTCATCCTACCTGCTGGCGAGGATTTCCATCCTCCGGTATCCTTTTTTTCACCGGAAAAACGATTCGGTGACAGCGGCATTGCCCTCAAAATTGACATTGACGGGCAACTTGGCTCACTAGGTTCCAAGGGTAATACTGAGCCTATACGCATTGCTGACCTGAAAACAGGTTATGCGGATCAAGTTGTCCCAGAAAACATTGTTGCCAATTTGAAAACGATCGATCACCCAGCGGCATTACCTCCCATCAACATGATGAACTGGATGGTGGTTATTAGGGAAATACATCCTAAATACAACCCCTCTCAGAACTAAGGGAAATGCTATGGCTTAGGTGGCAATAAACCTGATGCCTCGGCATCGAAGTTATCTACGGCTCTGTCCATAGCTCTAGGACGGTCCTCAATGGCATGCAGCGGTTTGAAGGAATCACTATGTGTATCAACCCTGAAAGTCAGCTCATCGATGTCGCGGTTACTCTCAGCTATTTGTTTTCTTAATGCCTTCTGCTCAGCACGCATGGCTACCAGAATTTCCAATAGCGCCTCATCTTGAGGCTGGGAGCTGGTCATTTTTTGGCTTTGATGATTACTGTCCAGAGGCTTCACCTCGCCGCCGCTGCCGCCACCACCTGCAATGGATAAGGCCTCACGTTTGGCTGCCTTCAACGTACCTGGATCCTTGTCATCTAAATTCTCTATGCGAACATCCTGACTAGGCAAACCATACTTAGTCAGTTCACGGACATGTTTGAAGTGAGTCACTGTAATGCCGATCGTGATGCCTAATGTCATCACGGATAGTGCGAGACTGGTTCTATTCATTGTTTTTTTGAGGTAAAGTTGAGAGAAGCTGTTCTAGTAAATCAATTGCCTTAGCCGCTTGTTTCTCATGTTTCTCGATGTCCATAGTGGCGGCCTGAAGCATGGCGCCAATGGTCTCTTGCTGCGAAAATTTCATACTGGGGTTATAACCCGGCTCACTAATGCTAAATAGTTTCGTATCGTCACTAGATGGAACCAATACAAAAGGGGTGATCGCCAAATCAATCGTATTACCACCAACCAAATTCACTGTTTGTTTGTAGGCTTTGATTGCATACGGAGCCGGCACGTAATGCCAGCCTTCTGGTGCTGCAGCAAGGGGCTTAGCTGGCGATAGCGAATAAATCTTAATCGTCTCTGATTCAATTGCATTACCCGAGCTATCGGTTGATTTCTCCACCTTTAGCTCAATACCCTCATCTGCCGTCTGAGGAGCCTCCGGGAACGCTTCCCGGCCTTTAAAGCTACCCTCCCCTGCCTCAACGCTAGCGCCGCTTGCTTGATCATCGTTTATTGGGGGTGAAGACAAAGCAGCCTTATCCGAAGACAACGCAGCCTCATCTTCAGTAAGCTGCCCGTAAGCCATGCTGGACAACATAACCAACCAGCTCATCAACTGCAGCAGAGGTGGCATACGATGGCGTTTTGATCTATTTATTGAAGTAGGCATCGTAGGTCATTAAGGCTCATTTTTGATTACAGCGGAACTTGTCGGCACATAAGCTGACGGCTCATCTGGCTGCTCCCCTTGTCCGTGATTTTTTGGTAAAGATGGGCTGTCTCCCCTAAGAACATCAGTGGGAGTCGTATTTTCAATCAGCTCATTCCATTCCTTAAGAATTTCCTGCCCATCACTCCTAAGATTTTTCAGGTTACCCTCATAAACGATCAGGCGCTGCATCAGCTCACGTGCTTCAGCAATATCGGCAACTGACCAACGCATGGTCCGTGTCTCGTAGAGCACCGGCACATCGAGCACGATTTCTTCCCGTTCGTCACCACCCGCATCGGCACTGAGCATATGCTGCATTTTCAAGTTGGTTGATTCCCACCCTAGGGAAAATAACGGGTTATCCGCCATATGACCAGATTCAGCCAGCACCCCAGAGCTTGTTTTTTGCAAATGACTATCGCTCGAGATACTGCGCTCTACAGATGATGGCAATTTGCTGCCAGGCAATACATCGTCAGATGGAACTAGAGTAGACACGCGCCCAGATTGACTATTCCCCGTGTGACTGGGCAAAGCCTCATCAAGCTGCACATCATTGGATGCCCTATTCTGCACGATCACGGGCTTGGTCACATACAACCAGCACATGATGGAAGTCAGGATCAAACTCGTGATGAGTAACCAATGATAAGCCGCGTCAGGACGATCAACGCGTGAATTCGGTCTATTGCCTATAGCAGCTTTGATTAACGGCTCCACTCCCCCATCCTCTATGCCCTCAGATGTATGCTTTACATCCAACGATAAGTCTCTTGGTATTGGATTGATTGGTTCTTTCATCGATGGAGTCAACGGTTATCGCTTGATAGATCATCATTATTCATGGCAATAGCACGAGTGATGATTACCCGATGTGATCGAGGCGGCATTTTGACCATGGTAATGCTGTTACGGGTGACACTAATCTGGCGAATCATTTCAGCGCTTGTGTTCAATGCTTGGACACCGGCAACGAGATCAATTTCACCAGATTTGCGAGTTACACCGATACCGTCTGATCGATAAATTTGATAGGTGGTGTAATTATCCTCTCCTGCAACACGGCAATACAAACGCAAGTCAATGCCGTCGCTAAATACTTGGTAATTTAGGGGTGATATAACTACGGGATCCATCTCCCCACGCTCTACTCTGAGCTTTGAATTGAGATGGTAGCTACCGATAAAGCGAAAAGTCGGCGGCAGGCCTTCAGGACGAGCACCTGATTCGTTATCTGCTCGGGCATCACCCCCATGAAGCGGCTGTAGCAGCAACCCAAAGAAAATAACGCATCTGTAAATCGTTGATGTCATATGAAATGTTGCCAACTGAATTAACCTCCGACATCCCATAGCCCGTCATCGGCATCTCCAGATGGGTCATATTCGCTGCCATCACCATCTAGTAAAACAGGAGGGCTGACTGAAACCTTGACCGTCAATATACCATCGTCCATGGCCTCTGCCGTGGGTAAAGCACTCAAGTTACCGGACAAATAGGGAATGATTTTTTCAGCCGTGAGAGAGCTGACACTCTCCGTAGGGTGCTCCGCTAAGTAGGTGCGCTGGGCATTGTAGACCATTCTAAGAACGCGTGAGCCTTCCGAGCCACGCTGCCATTCCCGGTATCCACTCATGGCATACATGGATATTCCTATAAGCGTCAGTAATACCACGATGACCACAGTCATTTCAAGTATCGTAAGACCCGCCCTTCTTCGGCCAGCCCTAAACGATATACGTGGATGCGCGTGTTGTTTTAACATCGACTACTACACTACCAGCTTAGCTTTTATTGAAAATAAAAAAATATGAAATATTAGCTTATACGACTCATTTACACAGCCCATTAAACCAGCACAGCTGGCCCTGTCTACATGCCCGACTTAAGCTCTTCGATCGTATCCATGATCGTGCCACGCAGCTCTTCGTTTTGCCATAATTTAAAAGCGCCATATGCTCCTGCACAGGCTATGATAAGGCTGAAAAATCTTAATATCCACATGTAGGTAAAACTTTTACCCTCTGGTGCAATGCGTTGATTATACCAGTTTTCCCCCTCCACCACGTGAGTTGCGTGCATGATATGGTCCTCTTTCAATAGCTTCATCACATGTTCAGCGATCTCATTATCCTTAATCATGATGCGATGCCGATAATCACCTCCTTTATTTTGCTCAATATCCTCTACTCTCACACCACTGGGCAGCTCACGCTCTGGCAGCCTGAGCGTGAAAATATGTGTCTCATAAATGAAACGCTCCTTCAGCCAGCGATCTATCTTGGTCAGTTGCATAAACGATTATTTTAAGCTCATTACATAGCCTCCTGCATCATCTGTGGCCCCATCATAAAGATTGGCATGAAGGTTCCTAGAAATACGGCGGCAATCAGCATCACCGCAATGATCATCACCACGAGGCTGATAAACTGGCTGAAATCATCCATGAGCTGCTCCGCATCTTCTTCGAACATATCTGCAAGCATTTGCAGCTGGGTATCAAGTGACGCGGACCTCTCCCCAATGGCAAGCATGTGAACCACCTGAGGATCAACGGATGTATACTTGGCAAATGCCGACGAAAGCGGAACTCCGGACTTTTCATAAACCTCTGCAGCTTTCCTAAGCTCGTCATAAAACGGCGTTGTTTTTACACTCACTGCCGCCACCCTCAATGATTTAGCGAGGTTGATGCCATTCGAGTAAAGTAGGCGAATGGTGGACAAAAATGTCATCTGGCGAAGACTCATAATCATGGTTCTGACCACGCGGAATTTCGCCATGGCCAGGTTGATGATCATATTTTGAATCGATGTCGACTTCCAGACGGCAATTCCCGTTGCCACCAAAATCAACACGACGAGCGGCCATATTGCCTGCACAACATGGCTTACTTGAAAGGATAGTTTCACCATTCCCTTTGCCTCCATCCCACCCATCATGTCCTCTACTTGGGGAACAATCTTGACCTGTGAAGCAATAAACGCACCCATCAAAATAGGTATCACGATACAAGGCATCATGATGAGTTTACGGATCTTTTTTCGGAAGTGCATGTCGCTTTTAATGCGTTTAGCTAACTCTGCAAATGCCGTATCCAGCTGACCGGTATCACCACCCGCTTGGATGAGCCCTATGGTCATATCATCAAATTTTTCAGACCTTCTAAAAGCCGCGTGAATGGCCACCCCTTTATTGACATCTGAATAAATCTCATTGAGCGTGCTAACCAGACTCTTGTTAGAATGCCCATGTGCGTAATACTTGATAGCATCCGCAGTATTAATCTGAGCTCGCAGCATCGAAGCCAGTGATCGGAACATCTGCACCAACTCCTTTTTTTTGAATCGCTTGACACGAGGGGCAAAAAGGCTCGACTGCGCCTTTTTCTTTACCTCATTTTTACTGCCCGCCTTTACGGCGCTGCTCGCCAAGCTTGATTCACTCATGATGTATGTATTCTAGTCATCTGTGCTCATATCAATCATTTTACTAATGGCCGCCAGATCGGTTTTGCCCTCTTTCAATAACTTTAAACCGTTATTACGCAAATTGGGCAGAATACCCTCCTCCTGAATTTTAAGTTCTAATTCATAAGGTGTAATTTCGCCCTTCGACAGCATATCAGAAACCTTGGGGGTAATAGGAATGATTTCTAATATCGCCGTGCGTCCCGCGTATCCAGACCCATGACATTCTGGGCATCCATCAGGTAAATGGGTATAAACAAGCTGGGTTTTCCAACTTTTATCGAGGCCGTAGATAATGCGATCCTTTTCCGAAA
>Ga0213861_10002472_pt1 | contig 15806 bp, 15 predicted proteins | sample PICome_4_FD_160110 | JGI IMG/M metagenome (GOLD analysis project Ga0213861, IMG submission 160110) | Coastal seawater microbial communities near Pivers Island, North Carolina, United States - PICO131 | ecosystem: Environmental > Aquatic > Marine > Coastal | place: USA: North Carolina... | reverse complement strand
ATCGTGCTTACAGAAAAATGCTCCATAGGGTGCGATTAATGCATGGGTCAGTCCAAGTCGTTTTGGTGCACCACCAAGATAACGTTGTGCCAGTAATGGCATATTCATCCAATCGGCCATTACGTCAAACATGGAAACGGCTAGGTCAATACCACTACCTGTGCGGCTACGTTGAAGTAGGGCGCGTAATATTGCGGAAAACGCCGTTAACCCAGTCGCGATATCACAAATCGATATGCCAACACGTGTTTCCGCATCTTCATTACCTGTTACCGCACAAAGACCGCTTTCTGCTTGTACCAGAAAATCATAAGCTTTTTTATTGGCCGCGTTACCCGTGTTGCCGTATCCATTTATTTCACAACAAATCAGTCTGGGATTTTCTTTACGAAGCGTGTCTCCGTCGAACCCTCTCCGGGCTAAAGTACCGGGTGTTAGATTATGCAAAAACACATCTGCTTTATGCAGCATGCTATGCAGCAGTTCTACATCACAACCCTGATTAAGATCAAGACAAACGGATTCTTTACCTCGATTAAGCCAAGCGAATATAGTGCTGTTGCCGTCGGCACCCTGATCATAACCTCGTGCAAAGTCACCTTCTTCGCGTTCGACTTTTAGTACTCGAGCACCGGCATCAGCAAGTAGTAAACCGCAGTAAGGTGCCGATACTGCTTGTTCGATAGATACGACCAGAAAGCCGTCGAGTTCACGATTGAGTCCCATAAATTTCGTACGCTAAAGATGAATATAGATATACTGGATAGGGGACAATATCATTTATTGATGCCGTAATTGAAGTGCAAAAAGCTAATGCTGCGTTGCGTAGAATTGTATTCTTTTCAAGCAATCATCTGGTATTTATCTAAAAACGGATCTATTCGGTCAAAATGAATTTGAATTGTTTTTGCACGCCAGCCTATTTTAGTTACACCTATTGGGTCAGTAGTAGTGGATGATCAATGATCAAGACTACGGCCTTAAGCATTTGTGGTTACAATAAACGTTCGCTAAAAATATCTGTGGTCTGAATTTAAGTGCTGTTTTTTCATGAAATCTAAAAACTCTGGGATGCCGTTCGACAACGAATCCTTCGCGGCGGATGCACCGCAGGGCTGGAAAGGACGATTTTCTTTAATAAAAACCCTATCCATAACCATCGGACTGTTAGTATTAATTTCTGTGAGCAGCGTTCTGGGTGTTGGCGTGTGGCTAGCCCAAAAGAATACCTACTCTTTGCTTGGGGATAAGGTTAATGAATTCACTAACTCATCAGTTAACAGGGTCAAACATCATCTTCAATCGGCTGAATATCAGGCTCAATTTATCGTTAGTCGATTAGAAAAGGGTGAGGTCGATCTAACAAATACAGATCAATTCGGCATTCTACTTATGGGTGCTTTAGCGGCGGCTCCTCAGATTGAAGCGGTGATGTTCATCGATCCTGCAAAGCAATCATTGATAGCGTTTTGGGAGGGCAATGAGGTGATCGTTGCACAAAGAGATCTATCAGATGATAGTGCGGTTCGACAGGCAATGTCGGGTGGCCAGTCCGATTCTGGCTGGGGTGCGCCGGTATGGCATGAAGGTACCAACGAAACTTTTCTTAATTTATCCGTTCCGGTGGTTTTAGAAGGTAAGCCGATGGGTTTTATAGTATCCGTAGTCTCAGTGGATGAACTCTCTACATTTATAAGTGACGAAGAGCAGCGGGATGATGGGCGTGCGTTTATTCTTTATGGTCGCGATCATGTGTTAGCCCACTGGTTGATTCAACGTACTTACCCCGGTCGATCCGCCAATAGTCCTTTGCCTTTATTGAAGAATTTTGGGGACATCATATTGTCTTCTATTTGGCAAACCGAGGGTCGTTATGAAACACCGTTACAATTTTCTAATGGTTCTAAAGGGCATAGTTTAGAGATACACGATGAGCAGTATATGTTTGTGTATCGCTCGGTTTCAGGGTTTGGACCGAAGCCGATTATTGTCGGGGCTTATTTTAATGCGATAGACGTTACTGAAGAAATTTCTCGAATGGTTCTGTCCTTGGTTACTGGACTCATTGCGCTTGTTGTTTCACTGTTAGCGGCTATTTTTCTGGGACGCAAGATTGCCAAACCAATTATAGAGTTCTCATCTGCGGCCAGTCGCGTTCGTGACCTAAAAATCAGCGAGGTACCTGATTTACATGGAAGTATTTATCGTGAACTAAACGATCAGGCTCGCTCCTTCAATGCGATGTTGAAGGCTTTACGTTGGTTTGAGTTGTATGTACCACGTAGAGTCGTAGAGCGCCTGATTCAGCGTGATGATGTAGATAGTATTATCTCTGAGACGGGTGAAGTAACTGTCATGTTTACCGACATAGTTGGTTTTTCCACAACCTCCCAAGGTATGTCCGCTCCGGAAGTCGCTGAGTTTGTAAATCATCACTTTACTTTGGTTGCCGCCTGTATCGAATCGGAGAATGGCATTGTGGACAAGTTTATCGGTGATTCAGTGATGGCATTTTGGGATGCGTCGGATTCTGATGAGGAATCGGCGGTTCGAGCATGTCGAGCATCATTGGCCATTGCTAAAGCAATTGCTGAAGACAATCAGCGTGGTGGAGAAAAAGGTTTTCCGGCGATAGCTATCCGAATTGGTATCCATACTGGCAATGCCACGGTAGGTAATATCGGTGCAGTAGGCCGCATTAACTACACGATTATTGGGGATACTGTTAATGTTAGTCAACGCCTTGAGCAGCTAGGGAAAATAATCTATCCGCTAGGTACTACTACCTCTATTTTAATTAGCGGCGATACTGCGGCCAAACTCAATGGACAGTTCAATATGGTTTCTGTGGGTAGGCGTTTTCTTAAGGGCAGAACGGGTGATATCGAAGTCTTTAAGCTCGAGTGATGTCACAACATACTAACTGTAAATAGTATGTTGTTACCGGAGTGATTTAGTCTACCTTTCTTAAACACCGTTTACTTGTTTAAGTATCCACTGTTTAAACTTGAGTTCGGCTTCAGTTGGGTGGCGGTCTGAGCGTTGAAACAAGTAATAATCTCTATCGTCTATGTGCACGTCGAATGGTGCTATAAGAAGTTTAGTTTTCAGATCATCCTGAATCAGAGCTATACAACCAAGCTCGATACCTTGACCTTGCATAGCCGCCTGATAACGAACGTTGCTATCGTCAATATAGATTGAGTGCAGATTATCGGGGATGTCTTGCTCACAGTGTTCAAACCAACGACTCCAGCTATCCCGATCGGTTTCCCTTAGCAGGGCAAATCGAAATAAATCTTCTGGTTTACTAATAGTCTTTGCATCTGTTAAGAGGGGACTAAATACAGGTGTAAGTTCTCCTGAAACCAGCTTGTAGCGCTCCAGTCCGGGACGTTCATTACCAGACCACTCAATTGAGAAATCAATGGTTCCCATACTAAAGTCGATAGGTTGGTTACTGTGTTGAAGATGTAGCTCGACGTCTGGGTGTTCCGCCCAGAAATCTCCGAGTCGCGGGGTCAACCATTTTGCCGCGAAATAAGGCCGGAGACTAATGGTAACTATATTTTTACCTAACGTATTTCTAGTTTTGCTGACTATTTTTCTGAGCGAGAAGAAGATCTCTTGAAGGTCGGGAGCTAGCTTCAGTCCCGATTCAGTAAGAACGATATTTCTACCAGAGCGTCTTACCAGTGTTACACCGAGATTTTCCTCCAAACGACGAATAAGATGACTTATCGCCGATGGTGATACAGACAGTTCGTTAGCGGCTTGAGTTACATTCACGTGTCGTGAAACCGCTTCAAATGCACGCAACGAATTCATTGGTGGCAGATTGCTGGATTTCATAAATACTGACAAAAAATCAGTAATAGTTGAAATATTATCATTTGTTAGTCAAACGTTTTGTAAATACCATAATCCCTCAGTTAGAAATGATGTTTACCATCAATCTACTTTTTATCATTAACCTGCGGGAATAATAACATGGCAAAACCATCTGTTTATAGAATGAGTGAAATTTCAGACCGTTTGGATAACCTTCCAGAAGGTGGCACCTTTATCAAACCATTTGTGAATACTAAAATGGGTGCCAGCATGGCTGGCGGTATTAATTTTCTTAATAATGTCTCGGTACCGTGGGATTTAACTTGTGATGAGTTGATTTATTGTTTTCAAGGGGTTTTTCGTATGGTTGTGGACGGCGAAGCCTATTCGTTGAATGCGGGGGACATGATGTATGTGCCAAAGGATAATCATGTCATTTATGAAGCAGATGAAAAGTGCGTCATTTTCTACGCCGCATACCCTGTTAACTGGAAAGAGCTTTCCGGTGTGACACATGTTCCGGGTATTGACCCTTCCGATATGCCTTCTGAAAGTTAGCTGTAGATTGTTATGAGTTTTTCGTTTGAGTTATTTCATAATCCTTCAGGGAACATTAAACATGGCCTGCCAGCGTATGCCTATACTAATGAAGGGTTTCATCAAAGGGAAAATCAGACGATATTTGCGCAAAACTGGATATTTGCCGGTTTTGCGCATCAGATAGAAAACGCTGGTGACGTGATGCCTATTACTGTTGCCGGTAAACCCATTTTTTTAGTTAGAAATGAAAAAAATCGAGTTTTAGCGTTTCATAATGTATGTCGTCACCGTTGTTTGAAGCTGGTTGATCAACCGAGAAATTGCGGCTCGACGATTCGCTGTCCTTATCATTCCTGGATTTACGGTTTAAATGGCGAGCTTCGTATTACGCCGTTTTTTAGTGGATTACAGCGTGAGGCTCCAGAAGGATTTTCATTGGAGGAGAATGGCTTGGTACCGGTTGCCTGCGAAGTATGGCACGATTGGATATTTGTGAATGTTGACGGAAAGGCAAAGTCGTTCGATCAGTTCATATCGCCCCTAAAACAACAGGTTGGGGAATTACCATTGGCCGATGTGCGTCCCGTGGCAACCGTAGATATGGGGGTAGTGAAATGTAACTGGAAATTGTTGATGGAGAACTTTATTGAGCCCTATCATGTGCAGTTTGTGCATAGAACCACAACCCAGCAACCATTGCGTGATCATCGGGTTATTATTGACCAACATTGCTTAGGTAGTGCGTGCGATATTGAAGATAAGCCAGGTGTTGATAAATCCACAACCCTTGCCGTTACATCGAAGTATCTTACATTGTTCCCTAACTTTGTGATGGGAACCTATGCACCGGATCAAATTGGTATTCATTTAAATATCCCAATGGGTGTTAATGAAACTCAACAGTTTAGAGTTATCTATGTGCATAAAGATAATCCAATTACGCAAACTCAAATTGAGCAACTAAAGACACTTTGGTACGATGTGCATAAAGAAGATCACGAAATTTGTGAACGACTTCAGGTTGGCAGACAGTCTGAAATTGCCGACAGTGGTGGCTATTTATCTCCCCATTGGGAAACCAGCGTTCGCCGGTTTCAGGAGATGGTGGTGCATTCCACGACTGTTGCTTAGCAAATAAAAGCAATAATTTAATTTTTACGGTAAGTAATATGACTATTGAAACAGCAGGGCTACCAGATTTCAGGATCGACCACACAATGATCAGGGTTCGGAATCTTGATAAAACTCTAGCGTTTTATGTTGATATTCTGGGCATGAAAGTTTTGCGCCAGAATGAATATCCGGAAGGAAAGTTCACTAATACTTTCATTGGTTATCAAGGCGAAGATGACGGAACTACATTAGAAATCACCTGGAACTGGGATCAGAACGAGCCATATGACCGCGGAAATGGCTGGGGACATTTGGCTTTGAAAGTGTCTGATGTATATGCAGCAAGTAAATATTTAAAGTCTAAAGGTGTGGAGTTTTCGAAAGAACCTTCTCCAATGAAAAACGGTACAAGGGTGCTGGCATTCATTAAAGATCCTGATGGCTATCCTATTGAATTAAACGAACCACTGTCTTAGCAGTGATTTATTTTTCTGAAATAACAACAAATGCAATTAATGTGTAGAGAGAAATTATGAGTAATCATTACTATGAAAATTTTGCCGATGCTTTACCTGACCCAAAGGTTTTAAAAGTAAAGCAAAAGGAACTTGAAGCTGCGGGTGTGAAATACATCTTATCTTGTTGGATTGATACATTCGGTGTGCCTAAAACCAAGCCGGTTCCGATAAGTGATTTTGTCTTGCTATGCATGGGCAAGGGGCCGCAGTTTGCTGTTCACTCAATTTCTTTCGTACCAGAATTAGGTCCAGCGGATTCTGATCAAGTACCGCTGCCGGATATTGATACCATACAAATTTGTCCATGGGACAAAAATATTGCATGGGTTTTCTCTGATTTATGGTGGGAAGATAAGCCCTACAATCTTTGTCCAAGACAAGCATTAAAAAAACAGATTCGTGATGCTGCCGAGCAAGGCTATGCTATGTATGCGGGAATCGAGCCTGAGTTTATTGTTATGAAGTGGGATGGCAATGGCCAACCGATTAAAGCCTATGATGATGATCCTCAGCCTGGGCATGGTCTGCGTCCTCGTCGTCAGGCATTTGGTTACGATGTGGAATATTCTTTGGATTCCATGGGCTTTCTCGGTGAGATGATTGATATTCTTGAGGAGCTAGGCTGGAATGTGCACGATGTGGTAGCTGAAGGTGCGTACTCTCAATTCGAACTGGATTTTCATTATACCGATTTGTTAGAAATGGCCGATCGATTGGTATTTTTGCGAGTTTTATTAAAAGAAGTTGCTAAGAAACACGGTAATTTTGTTACGTTTATGCCTAAGCCAACTACTGGAGATTGGCGCTCCGGAGCACATATGAACACCTCAATGCAACGAGTCGATAATTTGGGTGTCAATATTTATGAAGGAGATAATGGCCAATGGAGTAGCGAAGCGTTAAATGCGGTTGGTGGAATACTTAAACATGGCGGGGCGATTACAGCTATTGCCTGCAGTACGGTCAATTCATATAACGGTCTCGTACCAAAGGTCGGTGGTTTTGAAGGGGGTACGTATACGTGGGCTCCCACACATATGGCTTACGGTAAAAATAACCGTTCTGCCATGCTGCGTTTACCCCAGAGTCGGTTTGCGATAGAAAATCGAGCCGCTGATATGTGCATGAATGTGTATCTTGGGCTTGGCATGATGTTAGCCGCGTCGGTTGACGGTATCGTTAACAAAATTGATCCGGGTAAATCTCTAGATGAAGATCTTTATGTAATGGATGATGCCGAGAAGGCTGAGCGTGCGATAACGCCTCTACCACGTAACTTGCTGGAAGCGACGGAAATACTTTCTAAAAGTGAGTTGGCTAAGAGTGTTTTGGGTCCGGTATTACTCAACTCCTTTGTTCAGTATAAGGTTGATGAATGGGAACGTTATCACCAGACCGTAACTGATTGGGAAGTGAATGAGTATCTAAGGCTTTACTAAAAGCTGGCGATGGCTTTCGAGAAAAACGATCATCGGAAAGTCTCAAATGATCGTTTTTTTGTGATTTCATGTCGAAGAATGTAGTTCGCAGATTTATTTTTGTGTTTAGACTTTATGCCTAATTACTGATTGTTTTCGCGACGGTTACCTATAACCGCAAGTAGTAAAATTGCTGGAGTAATTATTGTCAGTCCTGCCCAACCGGCTGGTCCCGGGAATTCAGCCAGAATCAACATGCTGAGTATGGCTCCACCAGCGGGCACGGCCGCCATAAATGCAGCGGTTGCCGAAGAGCCGATTCGGCCTACGGCGAAGGACACCAGGAGCAGACCGATAGTATTGGGAATTATCCCCTGGTAAAGGATCTGCAGATACAATTCATTGGTCGGAATATCGCTTAACCCGGTAGGTAAAAAGAAATACCAAACGGGAACGAATGTCACTGCGTTAATGAGTGAACTGCAAAGCAGCAGTTGAGTCGGCCCTATATTCCATAGTCTACTGAGCACAAGGTAAATTGAGAAAAAAAGTGCACCCCCAATAAACAACAAATCTCCTCGCCAACTTACGGATAGTTGCAGTTCTGAACTATCAAATGCGGCAAGACTAGCGCCAATAATTATACCCAGAATTCCAATAAATTCACTTTTAAAGGGACGTCGTTTGAACCACATCCAAGCTAGCAATAGCGTGATAGCCGGAACAATTCCATTCATAAAAATCCCGCCGTGTGCTGCAGGTGCGTAGGCGAAACCACCGAAGACCATTAAAATATATACGGGTCCCAAAACAATGGTTAATACTACGATACGTAGCAAAGTCATCTCGCGCCACGGTTTAAAATAAATAACCACTGGCAGCGCTATAATCGATGATACCCCATAACGCAAGGCGGCCATATCGTATATGGATAGTGTGGATACCGCTCCAGCTTTACTCACTACAAGCCAACTAGACCAGATTGCGACCACAGCTAAGGCAGCCGCATATCCAAGGACTTTCGATTTATCCATTATATTGCAATGGCTCGCTGGATTTTCCGCGTTGGTTATTTGTTAACTTAGAATGAATAGTGTTATGACGCTTTATATTCTTCAATAGAGTTCGCGATAAAGGTACTAAACGATTCTTGGTTTTCCCAACGTAGATGATGATATTTAGTTAAATCGCTCGGCTGAAGAAGACGTTCGGAAGAATCGATAAAAATACCTGAAAATCGGTTGAGTAGACCACATTCATCAAGAGTGACAAGGCGAGTATGGGTCAGTTCAACAAATACAGCATTAGTTGCGGATTGTCTGAAAATCTGATTAATAGAATTAACAAATTCAGGGTTTTTTTTTGTTGTTAGGCTCACATAAATTTTAGTCTCGAGGTTATGTGAACCTACGTCAAAATTATCAGTCATTCGTTTGATAGGAACTTGTCCCGGAGCAACTGCATCGCCAAAACTGGCATAGGAAATTGGTGCGCCAAGTGCGCAGGTTAGAACTCGACTGAACTCTCCGGCCGCACCCATGGCAAAGCCGATACGACGACACTCATCGGTTTGCGCATTAACCCAACGTAACATAGTCAAACCATCGGAGCTTGTTGTTCCTGTTGGCACAATTTTTATTGCGAGAGGCTTCATTGCAGACATTTTTTCGGTTAAATCCTCGAGCGTCGATTCGTCAAGCATGTTTTTAAAATCATGATGACTTAAAATTAATGGCAGCCCTTTCTTTAGTGCGCCGGCAGCGGCATCACTGTCCCATTCAAGGTCAATAATATGGGCACCTGCATCTATGCCTTGTTCATTTAATCGTAATCGTTCGATTTCCGAGCGGTTGAATGTGCCTCCGTGGGAGGGTAGTCTGATAGTTAAAAGACAGCCAATATTTTTGCTGCGCGCATAGCGCACCATATCAAACAACTCTTCTTCTGAATGATTATTATCAAGCACTAAATCGCCGCGTATCTCAACGCAGGTAAGTTTCATTAAAGCAGCCTTGTCTATTTCGTCTTTGTTGTTAGAGACTATTCCGATGACTCCGTTTAGAGGGAATGTTGATGCTTGAATATTCACTATAGTATTTCTTTGTTAGTTGGGTAGGATTGATGTATCTTGATGATGTCTGAGTATATTAAGGCAACGCTCTGAACTATTATCCCAGTGATGAAATTCAAGTTCTCTGGTTTTGTTATGACTAAACATCTCGTCCCAGTAGTGTTCAAGTGTTGCGTCAATATATCCCCAGTTAGCCACATCCTCAATAGTAGAATACTGCAATTTATGCTTGTTGGCGATAGATTGCCAAACATCTGATTGTTCTGCCATAACCGCATCTAGACGAAGCGGTCTGATACTACCCCATGGCATATCAAAAACCTTAGACTTACTTGCTTATGAACCAATCAAAACCTATCGACAGACCTGTAGTTGCGACATTGATTCAAGACGGCGATACCATCGGGCTTATTGGCGGTGGATTAGTCATAGTGTAGTGGCATAGTTAAGTTGGTCACCTAATTAGAGTTAATAATAATTATGGTCGAAACGTAATCATTTCTTCGGTGGTAAGAACAGAAGGGAAGCCTGGTGTGTGTGCTATGGAGCTTTGAAATCGGGTGTTATTGATTTTGACAAAGGTTTGGCGCGCGCGTTATTGTAGAGTAATATCACGGTGAAAAAGGTAGCACCGGTAATTACTAAGATGTCCTTATTGGATGAAATGTCGGAAGGGTATCTAGCCGATAAGAAGTCTCGAATCCCTATGGAGAGATTTTGTACTGCCGCTGAAATTGCCAACATGACAGCATTGATAGCTAGCCCTATGTGTTCATTTATTACCAGTCAGACGTTTATTAGGTAGCACATATATTTGAAACCAAAATTAGGTGTCAAAAGTAAAATGCCAGAATTTCCAAAAGACAAGCGTGATCTGGATGTCGCCAATATGACGAAGTGGATGTCGGTTGATCGCGTAGACGAATCCGTCGCATGTTTTCAGCCTGGTGGTGGTATTGAGCGTCTAAATTTGCACTTTGATATTGATCGGTTGCGTCAGGCATTGGACGATGTTTTAACAATAACAGACTATCAGGGTAGTATGAAGGAAGAAGGGTTTGGCGCAATTGCACTGAATCGCCGTCCAGGGATTGAATCTCCGACTGCCAATGATTTATCGGGTAGATACTGGTTGCGTGCAGATGATCGTTATATTGAGGAGCCCAGGGAGGATATTGTTGATGAATCTCTGTTTACGGAGATTCATCCGCAGTTCTCTGACACCTATTTTGCTCATGTGGATGAGCAGCTGCGAAAGCGATTTCCAATAGGTCGTATGCGCATATTGTCCAAGGGTTTATTTAACTGTAACTCTTGGCATCGTGATCCTGAGCCAAGATTGCATATCCCTATTATTACAAACCCCGGTTCTCTATTTATAGTAAATCATCACGTTACGCATTTACCTGCGGATGGGTCTGTTTATTTCACTGATACTCGGGGCTATCATACAGCGCTAAACGGCGGTGAGTATCATCGTGTCCACTTGGTGGCGGCGTTAGCATACTAAGGTGCTTACCAACCAATTGGCCGAGTGACTGTCGGCGGGCAATGCGGCACACCGGTTTGAGAAATATAGTAAATTAGAATTTTATAGAACTGGAGAAGTCGATATGGGTATGACGATTGGTGTTGGTGGAATGACTAGCAGTATTTCGCTAGAGCAGCTTGGGGATATGACAAATGGCGTGGAAGATGTGTCTTACGCAGAATATGAGGCCAGGCTAAAGCGCGTACAAGAAGAGATGGCTATTTCTGATATTAAGGCGCTTTATGTCCATGCCGGGACTAATCTTTACTATTTCACAGGCACTCGTTGGTATCCTAGTGAACGTATGGTTGGTGCAATTATTCCCATTAGTGGGGACCCCGTTTATATTGCGCCCCATTTCGAATTGGGAACATTACAGGATTTTTGTCAGATCAAGGGCGAAATTCGTTGCTGGCATGAACATGAAAGTCCAACTGAATTGTTTGTTAGCATTCTGAACGATCTCGGCTTAAAGGGTTCCTGTGTAGCACTCGATGAGTCGGTCCCCTTTTCTTTTGTGGCAGGCATTCAGTCAGTAGATAAAGCGACCCGTTACATATCTGCAGAATCACTGACAAGTAGCTGTCGAATGCTCAAGTCCGCTGATGAGATTAGATTATTATCTCATGCCAAGGCCATGACAATGGAAGTTCACAGGGCCGCTGCACGAATTTTGCACGAAGGAATAAGCACGCTGGAAGTCACCAATTTTATAAATGATGCACATAAAAGGGTAGGTGCATCTGGATCCAGTTTTTGCATTGTATTGTTTGGTGAGGCTAGCGCATTTCCCCATGGTGTAAAGCATGTCCAATATTTAAAACCGGGTGATATGGTCCTCATAGATACTGGATGTCGATTGTTTGGTTATCACTCTGATATAACGCGTAGCTATGTTTTTGGTGCGCCGACTGACAGGCAGCGATTTATCTGGGAGGTCGAGAAACAGGCCCAGCAAGTAGCTTTTGATGCGGCTCGTGTTGGTGTTACTTGCGAAAATGTTGATTTGGCTGCTCGTTCGGTAATCGAATCTCATGGCTTGGGTCCCAATTATGAGCTACCCGGCTTACCGCATCGAACCGGTCACGGGGTTGGGCTCGATATCCATGAACATCCTTATATTGTTAAAGGTAACACCACGCCTTTGGCAGCAGGCATGTGTTTTAGCAATGAGCCGATGATTTGTGTACCCGGTGAGTTTGGTGTTCGTTTGGAAGACCACATATATATGTCTGAGAAAGGCGCATGCTGGTTTACCGATCCATCACCATCGATTGATGATCCGTTGGCTCTGGATTAGCTTATTGTCATTCGACATTAACTCTATACGCAAAGTTCTGGAGTTATTGTCTAAGAATTGTGTTCTTTCGCAAATGTTGAATTATTAAAGTGATTTACTGTAGCTCTGCTCACTGTTTTGCTGCAGGTTTGTATTTATGTGGTAGTTGTCGTCATGAATCACTAGGTTTGAGAGTGAAGGGTTAGGAGATGTTAAGCAATCGCCCATTTAAATACTTCGGTACAACCGGAAAATAATCCTGTTTAGAAGATAGCTCAGTATCTGCTGATAAATTTAATTTAGCGACGACATTCCCGACGCGGGAATACATTAATAGTTCGTTTAACGGGCTAGATTTGGCTATAGTAATTGAAGCCACAGCACTATCACTTAAGCAGAAACGTTGCTTTGCAGCTTGTGTCAGAATACTTGCTACCATGCCGGCACCGGCAAAGTCTTCTATGTTAAATTTGTCTTTCGACGCTGCACACACCAACAGTATCGTTTCATTTTTGTGGTGGGCTAGAATGTGTTTACATAGTGCGGTTGCATTAACTATAGCACCAGAATACAGATGGGCTGCTGTTCGAGCACGATGCAAAGCTACAGTTCCATTGGTTGATACCAGAACCAATTTTTTTTGTTTCAATTCGCATTTGGATAAGCCAAGGGGGGCAAATGTTTGGAAACCACTAGGGATCTCTGCATTTTTTTCACCGGCTAAAACGACACCATCCGCTCCAAGTTTTCGTGCGTCGTCAATTTCGGGAACGGTGATAACTTCGGAAGCTCCGTTAGCTAAAGCCATCGCGATTGTGGTGGTAGCAAAAATGACGTCAAAAACTACAACTACTTTTCCGGGTAATTTTTCAGGGTCAAGATGTTGTTGATTTTGAATAACGTGTAATTTTTGCTGCATAGTTAGCCTTTATAGTTGTTATGGTCGATCAAACCGCCTTTCAGGCGATTGCTGATGTTCGCGCGAAAACCGTTGTCGGTAATGGTCTGCATCACAAATTTATTAAACGTTAAATCAGGACAAAAATTTTGATGGGTCAGGTGCAGCAGATCAATATTTGTCATTTCGTTCATTTTTCTACCATTGGCACTTACGTCTGAATGACTAACGATTTTATTGTTTACTTTTAGCGGTCCATGGGTTGATTGGTAGACTTCTACTTTATTGCAAACATACCCATCCGAAAACTGCACACTCTCAGTGATACGTTCTCGTCCATAGGTAATACCCGTGTTTTCACTAGCATCCATAATTATCAATTGCTCCCTGTTTAGCCAGGTAATGGCGATTTCTACTATTACTTTTTCGTGTGGTAGGATTGCAGCAGGTATTGATCCGTAGGATGTGATGTGTGCCGAATGGATGATGTCGAAGCCCGACAATTGACAAGCTTCCACAAAAATGCCGTTTTCGGCAGTCACGATTCCGAATTTCCGGTGTAGCTGTTCAGCAGAACGATTGGAACCATAAGCTAGAACGGGAGTTCGCTTCTGACGAAGTTGGTCGTGTGGTTTATCGACTGGGTGATGGTAACCATTGAAAAAGACATAACTCTTCCCATTCCATGGATAGGGGTAATTTAGCGCTCTTTGAATTACCTCACAATTGGCATTCGTTTGCCCGTTGCCCATAGCTGATTAAGTGTCTTCGTCTTGAAGATGTTCTTCTTGCACTGTAACGATTCTCAGTAGATTTGTAGTCCCAGCTATTCTAAAAGGCATACCTGCTGTAATAACAACATGCTCTCCTAGTTCGGCATAACCTTCAGCAACCGCGATTCGGCACGCAACATTGGATACCTTTTCAGCATCATCTTCGGCGATGGCTATCGTTGCATGTACGCCCCACACAAGTTGCATACGTCGAGCGGTTGTTTGCCATGGTGTTAGGCATAAAATTGGAATTCTTGGACGTTCGCGGGCTGCACGCAAGCTGGTAGATCCAGACTCGGTATAAGTTATTACCACCTTGATTGGCATTACTTCTACTACACGGCCCATGGCGGCACAGATAGCGTCGCCACTAACCGGTTCGGGATCGCGACTCAAAGCCTCAACTGACTCCTGATAGTAAGGATCGTTTTCAGTTTGATAAATTATGCGATGCATTATTGCCACGGCTTCAATGGGATAGTCGCCAACGGCCGTTTCGCCGGATAGCATCACCGCGTCTACACCGTCATAAACGGCTGTGGCCACATCGGTAGTCTCAGCCCGTGTTGGTGTGGGCGCACTGATCATTGATTCGAGCATTTGCGTTGCCACGACAACCGGCTTACCGGCGCGGCGACACGCACGTACAATACGTTTTTGTAGCCGCGGTACTTCTTCCGGAAGCATTTCAACACCCAAGTCTCCACGGGCGACCATGACTGAATCTGATCGCTCGATTATCGCTTCGAGATGCTGAATCGCTGCGGGCTTCTCAAGTTTTGTCATAATACTGGCTTGGTCTTTGACCAGAGCGCGGACCTCATCAACATCTTCCGGTCGTTGCACAAATGATAGGGCAACCCAGTCCACCCCCAGGCTTAAACCGAATTCCAGATCCTCTCGATCCTTAGTCGTTAACGCGGAAATTGGCAAGGCAACACCGGGAACATTTACCCCTTTTCTGTCAGAGAGTTCACCACCGGTGATAACGATAGTATTCGCATAGTCTGCGCCGGCATCCGTCACTTTTAGCCGAATACGTCCATCATTCAGGAGTAACTCTGCGTCGGGTTTGAGACAGGCAAAAATTTCGGGATGAGGCAGATTTACACGTTGCTCATCACCTGGGCGCTCATCTAGATCTAGTCTGAATATATCGTTTTCGGATAAATTGATGCTGTCGTCATAGAAAGTACCAACTCGTAGCTTTGGTCCCTGTAAGTCCAGTAAAATACCAATGGGTTGATCCAGTTCTTTTTCAAGCTGGCGAATAGTGTCTAAGCGTTGACGATGATCGTCCTGCTCACCATGACTGAAATTTAAACGAAAGACATCGGCTCCGGCTAGCACCAGATCCTTTATGGTTTCTTTCGTTGCGCTAGATGGGCCGAGGGTAACAACAACTTTAGCGTTTCTTTTTGCTGGCATATAATTAACGACTACAGAGATGGTTGTAAATTTATGATTGGGAGAGATTTAGGAACGTTACAAGATGTTTTGATCGTTCTGGTCTCTGAGTGGATATTTTCCTATTATAAAGCGTAAACTTTGAAGATGCAGATAAATACGAGATTCTAATGTTTCGCTAACGGTAACGTTATTCGAAATTGTGCTCCATTCATATCAGTATCAACAAGATCTAAATTACCATTCATATTAATAATGAGCTGTCGACTAATCGCAAGTCCCAGCCCGGTGCCGACAGTACCTGCCGGATATTCGGATCGGCCGCGACTAAATTTATCGAAAACACGATCGGCATCTGATATTCCCGGTCCGTTGTCTGATATCAGAATTTCAAAATGTTCGTCTCGGATAAAACTCTCTATACGTA
>Ga0213861_10002471_pt1 | contig 15808 bp, 16 predicted proteins | sample PICome_4_FD_160110 | JGI IMG/M metagenome (GOLD analysis project Ga0213861, IMG submission 160110) | Coastal seawater microbial communities near Pivers Island, North Carolina, United States - PICO131 | ecosystem: Environmental > Aquatic > Marine > Coastal | place: USA: North Carolina... | reverse complement strand
TCCGGTTGTGGCCGGTGACGGGGCCATCGTCGGCAAGATTACTGACATGTGGGTCGATGAACCGGAACAGATGGTGCGTTACCTCGAGATGGAACTGGACGCCGAATACGGCGGTGGGTCGCGCCTTGTGCCGATCACCTTTACCCGCATCTGGGGCAACCGCGTGAAAATCCGGTCGATCTTTGGCGAACATTTTGCCGGTGTGCCGCAGCTCGCATCACCGAAACAGATCACCAAGCTCGAGGAAGAAAAAGTCAGTGCCTACTACGGCGGTGGCACGCTCTACGCCAGCAAGGAACGCCAAGAGCCGCAGATCTGAACAAGACTAAGGACCAACAGCCGCAGCCACGGCTTTCGGAAAGGGAACCCACCATGTCGCACGACGATTTTCAGGTTGAACCGGTCAAAGGTCTTCCAGAGACACCTCCCGAGGGGGAGGTGATCCTCTGGCAAGGCAAACCGGATTGGTGGGCGCTTTCCAAAGAGTCGCTGAACGTTCTGTGGGTCGCGGGATACTTTGTCTTCCTTGCGGCGTGGCGGTTCGTGGCCGTGGTCGATCTCATGCCTTTGGGGCAGGCGATCTGGGCATCGGTGCCGTTCCTGATCCTTGGCGCAATTGTGTGTGTACTGCTGATTGGGATTGCGTGGACGCAGGCGCATTACACCGTCTACACGGTGACAAATCGCCGGGTTGCCATGCGGATTGGCGCAGCGCTGACGGTCACGTTGAACCTGCCATTCAAGCAGATCGGGGCAGCCAATCTGGACCTGCGCAAGTCAGGGACAGGGACCATCGCGTTCGATCTTCTGGGGGATACACGGATCAGCTATCTCGTGTGCTGGCCGCATGTCCGCCCATGGCGTGTCTCGCCGACACAGCCCGCGCTGCGGTGCATCCCAGACGCCGAAACCATCGCCGCAATGATTTCCGAAGCTGCGCAAGCGCGCGTGTCGATGCCCGAGTTGGAGCGCACAGGCCGTGCCGCACCTTCGGCTGTCGCGGCTGAATAGGGAGCGTCAGACATGCAAACGCAAACCGTCGATAAAGCCCGTATTCACGCCACTGAACGCGAACTCGTGCCGCGTCTGTTTGTGCGCGCGATGTTCGGTATGGTCATGCTCTGCCTTGTCATGGTCAGCGCCTATCGTTGGTTGGATGGCCCGGTTCAGTACACCGCGCCGGACTCACCGGTCGTCATCGAGAAAACGCTGTTCCTCGAAGGTGCCATGAGCGGTGCCGCCAAAGTTTTTGCCGAGGATGGCACAGTGATTGCCGAGTACGCGCCAGAAGAAGGCGGGTTTATTTCCGGCATGTGGCGCGTCCTGCAACGGGAGCGCACCAAGGCACGTGTCGATCTGAACGGTCCGGTGATCGTTCGGGCACGTGAGAATGACCGTCTTGAGATCTTTGATCCCAGCACGGGATGGGGGGCTGACCTGATGGGGTTCGGCGCCGACAACTCAGCAGCCTTCGCCAGGCTTCTGAAATAACCGAAAGGGAATCGGAAAATGGGTCTGTTGACAAAAGAGATTGAAAGGGCGCCGTGCACAGTGGAAATCAGCCACTGTTTTGAAAGCCTGCACGCGCATGTGCGATTCAACAACGGCGCCGTGATTTACCCCGGCGACGAGGTAAGGGTTCAGGGGCCTGAGATCATGGCCCCCTTCGGCGAGGTTGTTTCCGAGGATCGGGAAGCGATCATCGTCCGCGCGTCAAAGCTCGAACAGCTTTGGACTCGCCTGACCGGGGATTTCGAAGTGATGGAGCTTTGCGAATTCTCCTTCTCTGAAGAGGTGACGCTATGAACGCCTATACTGGAAAACACACCGCTGATGCGACGTCCGTCGAAGAAGGCCTGGCCATCCAAGAAGAGCAGGCAAAGTATGACGACGATTTCGCAACCGAAACCGCGATGGCGAACACGCTGCTCACGCCGCGCTTCTACACCACCGATTTCGATGAGCTGGACGCGATCAATGTCGATGGCATCCGCGCGGAATGGGACGAGTTGATTGCCCAGATGGAAGCAGACCCGAACAAGGGCCACTTCAAGAAGAACGAAGACTGGGATCACGTCGACTGGGAAAACATGGAGCCGCAGCTGAAGAAGGAGTTCATCGACTTCCTGATCTCAAGCTGTACCGCCGAATTCTCGGGCTGCGTCCTCTACAAGGAAATGAAGCGGCGCGGCAACAACAAGGACATCACGCAGCTGTTCCAGCTGATGGCACGGGATGAGGCACGGCATGCCGGATTCATCAATGACGCGCTGCGTGAAGCGGGCCTGCGGGTGAACCTTGGCTTCCTGACGCAGTCGAAGAAATACACCTATTTCCGGCCCAAGTTCATCTACTACGCCACCTACCTGTCGGAAAAGATCGGCTATGCCCGGTACATCACGATCTTCCGGCACCTTGAGGCGAACCCCGAGCATCGTTTCCACCCGATCTTCAAGTGGTTCGAAGAGTGGTGCAATGACGAGTTCAGCCATGGTGAGGCGTTCGCGCTTCTGATGAAGACCGACCCCAAGTTGACCAGCGGCGTGAATGTCTACTGGATCAAGTTCTTCCTGACGGCGGTCTATGCCACGATGTATGTCCGCGATCACCAGCGACCTGCATTCCACAAGGCGTTGGGGGTGGACCCGGATTGGTATGCGCATGAGGTCTTCACCAAGACATCCGAGCTGACCAAGCAGATCTTCCCGATCACTCTGGATATCGACCATCCGCGTTGGCAACCAACACTGGAACGTTTGCAACGCGCCAATGTGCAAATCGCCGCCGGCAAGAAGCAAGGCGGTCTGGGTGGCAAGCTCAAGGAACTGGCAGGGTCCGCCAAGGCAGCATCATGCTTTGCATCTCTCTACTTCATTCCGGTGAAGAAACATAAGGTACCTGCCGTAACGCGACTGGTGCCGTCTTACTGATTTGGTTTCGCCGCCTTCGGGCGGCGACCATGTGGGGGGCCAGCCCCCCACACCCCCCGGCATATTTGGAAAAAGAAGAAGGACAAAAACGCGTGTTGACTGACCCTTGGATCGCCGCCCTTCTGGCGCTTTTTCTCTGGTGGTTTTCCACCGGGGTGATCCTGATGGTCGTGAAATACGCCGACCGTCGCGGGTTGCGGTTCGGTCAGGTCCTGACATGGCTCGCGCTGCCGATCTTCTTTGTCGGGGTCTACGGAATCGGAATGACGGCGCATCTCGACAGCCATGCCGCGTCGTATCACGCGTTCCTTGCGGCTCTTGCGCTTTGGGGATGGATCGAACTGTCATTTCTGACAGGAACGATCACCGGTCCGAACAGACTGATTTGCCGTGATGACGTGCCTGAATGGGAACGGTTCATCCGGGCCTGGGGCACGATTGCCTATCACGAGATGCTGCTGGCGGGCACACTGATCGTGTTGTGGCTGTTCACTCGGGATGCTGTTAATAGCTTTGGGTTCTGGACCTTCGCGGTTCTGTTCTTTGCCCGAGTGTCGGCCAAATTGAACCTGTTTCTGGGTGTTCCCAAGATCAACACCGAATTCCTGCCCCGACCGCTGGCGCATCTTCCCAGCCATTTCCGGCACGCGAAGATGAACTGGCTGTTCCCGATCTCGGTCAGTGCGCTGACCTTTGCCGTCGCCTGCTGGCTTGAGCGGATTTATTCCGCGCAGTCCACCGCCGATACGATTGGATTTGCCCTTCTGGCTGCCCTGACCGCGCTCGCCTTGCTCGAGCATTGGTTCATGGTTCTGCCGCTGCCCGACGAGAAACTCTGGCGTTGGATGATCCCTGCGCCCAAACCACAACAACAAGACAAGACGATACGAACGGAGGACGCCCATGGACTTTGACAGCCTGTTCAACGCCCAGCTTGATACCCTGAAAAAAGATGGAAACTACCGCATATTTGCCGAGCTGGAGCGCAAATGCGGCGCGTTCCCGAGGGCAAAGTCGCATGACGACGATTGCCCGGATGAAGTGACGGTCTGGTGCTCGAACGACTATCTCGGCATGGGTCAGCATCCCGATGTGATCAAGTCGATGCAGGATGCGGTTGGCCAGAACGGTTGCGGGGCAGGCGGCACCCGCAACATTTCGGGCACAAACCATCAGCACAAGCTGCTCGAGACCGAACTGGCCGATCTGCATGGCAAGGAATCCGCGCTGCTCTTTACCTCGGGTTATGTGTCCAACTGGGCGGCACTTTCGACCCTCGGGTCGCGCCTGCCCGACGCCGTGATCCTGTCCGACGAACTGAACCACGCGTCGATGATCGAAGGCATCCGCCACGCGCGGTGCAACAAGGTGATCTGGAAACACAATGATCCTGAAGATCTGGACCGCAAGCTGGCGGCACTGCCGTCGAACGCGACCAAGATCGTCGCCTTCGAGTCGGTCTATTCGATGGACGGCGACATCTGCCCGATGAAGGAAATCGTCGAAGTGGCTGAAAAACACGGCGCGATGACCTATCTCGACGAAGTTCACGCGGTTGGCATGTACGGCCCGCGAGGCGGCGGCGTGTCCGAACGCGAGGGTCTTGCGGACCGAATCACGCTCATCGAAGGAACGCTTGGCAAGGCCTTTGGCGTCATGGGCGGCTACATCACCGGATCTGAGGCAATGTGCGACTTCATCCGTTCCTTCTCGTCCGGATTCATCTTCACAACCGCGCTGCCACCGGCAGTGGCGGCTGCCGCGCGCACGTCGATCCAGCATCTCAAGAAAAGCGACACAGAGCGCAAACAGCAGAGAATACAGGTTGCCAAGCTTCGCAAGCGGCTGGATGACATGGGTATCCCGCATCTTCAGAACTCCAGTCACATCATCCCGGTGATGATCAAGGATCCGGTCAAGTGCCGCATGCTTGCAGACATCCTGATGCAAGATTATGGAATCTACGTGCAGCCGATCAACTATCCGACTGTTCCCAAAGGGACCGAGCGTCTGCGTTTCACGCCAGGCCCGCTACATTCGGACGCAGATATCGAACATCTGGTTCAGGCGCTGGCAACTCTTTGGAAACAGTGCGCTATTTCGCATCAGGTTGCTTGACTTAACCTAAGCACAAGTTACCTGATTGGGGAACCAAACGGGTTTGCTATTGGTTAACAATGCAAGAAAGCGTTAGTTTGCGCCGAACACGAGAGAGGAGTTCACCCATGAAGTTGATGATCGCAACTGCAGCCATTGTGCTTGCAGGCTCAGGCGCAGCATTTGCACAGGATGCTGCTGCTGGTGAAAAGGAATTCAACAAGTGCAAATCCTGCCACATGATCGTGGCGGATGATGGTACGGAGATCGTCAAGGGCGGCCGCACTGGTCCGAACCTGTACAACATCATCGGCCGCAAGGCTGCCACTGTCGAAGATTTCCGCTATGGCGACAGCATCGTTGCAGCTGGTGAAGCCGGTCTGGTCTGGAACGAAGAGACATTCGTTGCTTATGTTCAGGACCCCAAGGGCTTCCTTGCTGAATTTCTTGGTGACAGCGGCGCGCGGTCAAAAATGTCTTTCCGTCTGCGCAGTGGCATGGAAGACGTTTACGCCTATCTCGTAACGGTCAGCCCGGATGCCGATACTGTGCATGAAGGCACAGGTTCGGGCTCCTAAACGAGCGACAATTGTTCCCGAACGGGGCGCGCTGCCACAGCGCGCCCTTTTCTTTTGCGCCCTTGACGTCGCAGAGTTGACCGATCTGTGCGGCTGACGCAAAACACAGCCAACAAAGAACAGGGGCAGTTCCATGAAGATTGCGATGATCGGGACCGGGTATGTTGGTCTGGTGTCTGGGGTGTGTTTTTCCGATTTCGGTCATGAAGTCGTCTGCGTCGACAAGGACCAGCGCAAAATCGACATGCTCGAAAATGGCAAAGTGCCGATTTATGAACCGGGCCTCGATGCGCTGATGGCAAAGAACGTCGATGCGGGACGTCTGTCTTTCACGCTTGATCTGAAGACGGCGATCGACGGGGCTGACGCGGTGTTCATTGCGGTGGGGACACCTACGCGGCGCGGCGACGGGCACGCGGATCTGACATATGTTATGGCCGCGGCCGAAGAGATCGCCAAAGCCGCCAAGGATTACGTGGTCATTGTCACCAAGTCGACCGTGCCCGTGGGCACCAACCGCAAAGTACGCGAGGTTGTTGCTGCCGCCAATCCGGACCTGGATTTCGACGTGGCATCGAACCCGGAATTCCTGCGCGAAGGCGCGGCCATCGACGATTTCATGAAACCGGATCGCGTTGTGGTGGGTGTCGAGACAGATCGCGCTGCAGGGGTGATGTCGGAAATCTATCGGCCGCTTTACCTGCGGGATTTTCCGATTGTCACGACCGATCTCGAATCCGCCGAGATGATCAAATACGCGGCCAACGCTTTTCTCGCGACCAAGATCACCTTCATCAACGAGATCGCGGCCCTTTGCGAAAAGGTCGGTGCAGATGTGAAACAGGTTTCCAAAGGCATGGGCATGGACAACCGCATCGGCAACAAGTTCCTGCACGCAGGTCCCGGGTATGGCGGATCGTGCTTTCCAAAAGACACCAAGGCCCTGGCCCGGATTGGTCAGGAACACGCGAGCCCGATGCACATTACCGAAGCGGTGATCGCGGTGAACGAAGACATCAAGCGTCGGATGATCGAAAAGCTGCAGGATCTGTGCGACGGTACGTTCAACGGCAAGACCGTGGCGGTGCTGGGGGTGACGTTCAAACCCAACACGGACGACATGCGCGATGCGCCGTCGCTGACCATCGTGCCGGCGCTTGTGGGGGGCGGGGCCAAGGTCCGCGTCTGCGATCCGCAGGGCCAACACGAGGGCGAGGCGCTCTTGCCGGGTGTGCAATGGCTGGACGATCCTTATGCAGCGGCCAAGGATGCCGATCTCATCGTGCTGTTGACCGAATGGAACGAATTCCGCGCCCTCGATCTTGGCCGGATCGCGCAGAACATGGCGCGCCCGGCGATGGCGGACCTGCGCAATATCTACAATGCGACCGTGACTCGAGAGGCGGGATTTGTCGCGTATGATTCCGTGGGACGGATCGGCTTCTCCTGACTTCCAAGAGCCAGAGATGATTCCCGCATCAGGTCTCGCAACTGGGTGAGTCTGGGCGGAATTGTGGCGGAATTAAAGCGGGTACTTCAGACAAACTCTGAGCGAAACTGATCATTGTTCTCGTTTTTGGAGCGCTTTGGGGCAAATAAGGCAAAGTGCTTTGCGGGTCGCCACATTTCTGCCATGAACAGACCTGTCGGGCGGGGGCTCGAACTCAGGTGTGTCCACGCGTCAGGTCTCTGATAGTGTCCACTCTCTCATTTTGCTCACGGACTGCGCGTTGCGCGGGAACATGGCGCGGAATGGATGCACCTACACGGCAGAGGAGCTTTGGACCCGAACACAGGTCATGGGACGCGCGGGGGCGCGGGTGGCAGCTACAACCATTCGACGAGGTGAAGCGCCGTGTGCCATGATCATGTGACGAAGACGGTCCGAAGCTCCTGCTGACTGTGCGTTGATTTCAGCCAGCCGTATCTTTCCCCAAGATCATCCGCAGGATGTCCTTTGCATTGTCCGACGCCCAATCGGCATCGCCGCGCATCCGGGCGACTTCTTGTCCGTCCGGGTTCAGAATGACGGTGATCGGCAGCCCGAGAACACCCATTTCCCGCGCCAAAGCGGATTTCGGATCGCGGTAAAGTGGGAGGTTGTCGACACCGATTTCGTCGAAAAACGCCTTCATCGCGGGAGGCGGGTTGCGACCGGTTGCGATGGTGACAACGTCAAAATCCTCACCGCCGAATTCGGTCTGCAATTCGGACAACATGGGCATTTCCTTGCGGCAGGGCGCACACCATGTGGCCCAGAAGTTCAGCAAGACCCATTTGCCCTTGTATTCCTCCAGTGACACGGGTTCGCCGTCGAAGGTGGTGAACTCGGCCGTCCCTGCAGGTTGCGTGTCGCTGTGGAAGGTCAGCTTTTTCATATCCCCTTCGCGCATCGCCTCGGCTTTGGCGAGATCGGCCAGCGCCGGGTTTGCAAGCGTCACGAGGCCCGTATAGAGGAGGACGACAAGAATTTTCTTCATTTTCCCTCCGAAGGGGTAAGACCATGTCCGACAAATCCTCGAACCAAATGTGGGGCGGCCGTTTCGCCGCCGGACCCGATGCCATCATGGAGGCGATCAATGCCTCGATCGGGTTCGACAAACGTATGGCCGCTCAGGACATTGCCGGTTCAAGGGCCCACGCCGCGATGCTCGCCGCGCAAGGCATTGTGACATCTAGCGATGCAGAGGCGATGCGGGAAGGCTTGCTCACCGTATTGTCAGAGATTGAAACAGGAAAGTTCGCGTTTTCGACCGCGTTGGAAGACATCCACATGAATGTCGAGGCGCGGTTGAAAGAGGTGATCGGAGAACCGGCAGGGCGCTTGCACACGGGTCGATCACGCAACGATCAGGTGGCGACCGATTTCCGCCTTTGGGTGCGGGATCAGCTGGATGCGGCTTCGTCAGGCCTTACGGCCCTCATTAAAGCGCTGCTGGCACAGGCCGAGGCGGGCGCGGATTGGGTGATGCCGGGGTTCACGCACCTGCAAACCGCGCAACCCGTCACATGGGGTCATCACATGATGGCTTATGTCGAAATGTTTGCGCGCGATCTTTCCCGAGTTCAGGACGCGCGTAAACGGATGAACGAATCCCCCTTGGGCGCGGCGGCGCTGGCTGGCACATCCTTCCCGATTGATCGCGAGATGACGGCACAGGCGCTGGGATTTGACCGCCCGATGGCCAACAGCCTCGATGCAGTGAGCGACCGGGATTTTGCTCTCGAATTTCTGAGCGTCGCCAGTATCAGTGCAATGCATCTGAGCCGATTTGCCGAAGAGCTGGTGATCTGGTCCTCAGCACAGTTCCGCTTTGTCACCCTGTCCGACCGGTTCTCGACCGGCTCGTCCATCATGCCGCAGAAGAAGAACCCCGATGCGGCCGAGCTGATCCGAGCCAAGATCGGGCGCATTTTCGGGGCGAATGTTGCGCTGATGATGGTGATGAAGGGTCTGCCGCTCGCCTACTCCAAGGATATGCAGGAAGACAAGGAACAGGTCTTTGACGCCGCCGATAACTGGATGCTGGCGCTTGCTGCGATGGAAGGTATGGTCAAGGACATGACTGCCAACCGCGCCAATCTGGAAGAGGCAGCATCGGCTGGTTTTTCGACGGCGACTGATCTTGCTGACTGGCTTGTCCGAACACTCGACCTACCTTTCCGGGACTCGCATCACGTCACGGGATCCTTGGTGGCGATGGCGGAGAAAAAGGGATGCGATTTGCCGGATCTGAGCCTTGAGGACATGCAGTCGGTGCACGCGGCGATTACGGCCGATGTGTTCGAGGTGCTGGGAGTTCACAATTCTGTCGCCAGCCGCACCAGCTATGGCGGCACCGCACCCGTCCGCGTGAGAGAGCAGGTTGCGCGTTGGAAAGAGGTACTTGGATGAGACCCATCACATTGATCGTAGGTTTGACCCTGCTGGCCGCCTGTGGAGCGGATGGTCCACCGATCACACCCTCGATCAACACGACAGTCTCGGTCGGAAGCGAAGGCGTCCGCACATCCACGGGCGTGTCCGTTCGGTCGGGCCCCGTAACCGTGGGAGCGAACTTCTGATGACGCCAATGCGCTGGATCTACCTCGCTCTTGCGATTTGGGGTGCCATCCATCCGATGTATTATTTCGTGTCGTGGTTTCAGGAAAACGGCTGGAATCTCGGCGCGATGATCGATGCGTGGTACGTCAATGACGCGACCACGGGTTTGACTTGGGACCTCACGATTGCTGCGGTCTCACTGACCATCTGGATTATTGCAGAAGTTTTCGTGCGACGGAATTGGGTCGCGCTGATTGCCATCCCGGCCACCTATTGCATCGGTGTCAGCTGCGGATTGCCGCTTTATCTGTTTTTGCGGTCCAAGCCGATCACCTGACGGCGATCACAGGCATCTGCGAACCCAATGAAACCGCCCATGGCCGCGTCTTCATTGCGTATTTTCAAAGAGAAGAAGCAAGGGGTGGCGCAAATCCTTGGGCTGCGCTACTGCAGCGCGGTCTGGTCTGGAGGCAGGTGTGGATCATTTTCTGTATCGTGACGGCGAGCTTTATGCCGAAGATGTGCCGGTTGCGGATATCGCGGCTGCGGTGGGAACGCCGTTCTATCTTTATTCGACGGCCACGCTGACGCGCCATTACCAGCTGTTCGATGATGCCCTAAGCGGCATGGAACACATGGTGTGTTACGCGATGAAGGCCGCGTCGAACCAGGCCATTCTCAAGACCCTTGCCGATCTGGGTGCAGGCATGGACGTCGTGTCGGGCGGCGAATACGCGCGCGCCAAAGCTGCCGGTGTTCCGGGCGACCGGATCGTGTTTTCCGGCGTTGGCAAGACACGCTCTGAAATCCGGGCTGCGCTCGAAGGTGGGATCCGGCAATTCAACGTTGAAAGCGAACCCGAGCTTTTGGTGATTTCCGAGATTGCGTCGGGTCTGGGCAAGATTGCGCCGATCACCATTCGGGTGAATCCCGACGTCGATGCCAAGACGCATGCCAAGATTTCGACCGGAAAATCCGAGAACAAGTTTGGGATCCCGATCTCGAAGGCGCGCGCGGTTTATGCCGAAGCGGCGGCTTTGCCCGGCATCGACGTGATCGGGATCGACGTGCATATCGGGTCGCAGCTGACCGAGCTTGAACCCTACGAGCTGGCCTATCGCAAAGTTGCCGAACTGACAGAACAGCTGCGCGCCGATGGGCACAATATCCGGCGGCTTGATCTGGGCGGCGGGCTGGGCATTCCCTACACCCGCTCGAACGAGGCGCCGCCCTTGCCTTCGGACTATGGCGCGCTGATCAAGCGCACTGTGGGCCATCTGGGCTGCGAGATCGAGATTGAACCGGGTCGTCTGATTGCCGGCAATGCAGGAATCCTTGTCAGCCGGGTCATCTACGTCAAGCAGGGCGAGGGGCGGCAGTTCCTGATCCTTGACGGGGCGATGAACGACCTGATCCGTCCGGCGATGTATGACGCACATCACGATATCATTCCTGTCGTCGAACCCGAAGCCGGCGTCGAGCAGCAGGCCTATGACATTGTGGGTCCGGTGTGTGAATCGGGCGATACCTTTGCCAAGAATCGCATGATGCCGCCCCGGGCCGCGGGTGACCTCGTGGCCTTCAGATCCGCAGGAGCTTATGGCGCGGTGATGGCCAGCGAATACAACACGCGGCCGCTTGTGCCTGAAGTTTTGGCAAAGGGTGATCAATTCGCTGTCATTCGTCAGCGTCCCGACTTTGACGAAATCATAAACCGAGATACCATTCCCCCATGGCTGTGAGGCATTCACCCGCGGTCAATGAACCGGGAGATCGGAATGACCGCACGGGATGACCTGCCATCAGAGATAAATGCCGCCTTGCGATGGCCCTTGTTCCTGACCCGCTTGGGGATGGGCGCAGAGTCCATCGTGCGCGCGTTCTGGCCGTTCTGGTCCGTCTTGTTCGCGCTTTTGGCATTCCTGATGCTGGGTCTGCAGGACTATCTGCCGGTCGAAGCGGTCTGGACTGTTCTTGCGGCATCCGGTTTGGCAGCCACCTGGGCGCTTTTGCGCGGACTGAGCAAATTCTCGTGGCCTTCTGAAACCAAGGCTTTGGCCCGCTTGGATTCGACGCTACCCGGGAACCCCATTCTTGCGGCGATGGACAGCCAGGCGATCGGCGCCAATGATCCCGCATCTTTGGCCGTGTGGAATGCGCATCAGGCGCGGATGGCAGCCCGGTTGAAAGACGCCAAGGCGGCGGAGCCTGATCTTCGTGTGTCCAAGGCAGATCCCTTTGCGTTGCGCTATGTCGCGGTACTCGCGTTCCTGGTCGCTGCGGTTTTCGGCTCCGTGCTCAAGGTACAGACGGTCTCTGCCATGGGGCCGAGCGGCTCTGATCTGGCCTCCGGTCCGACCTGGGAAGGCTGGCTCGAACCGCCGCGCTATACGGGTCTTCCGTCGATCTATCTCAACGACATCCGCGACGCGCGGCTTGAGACGCCGGAAGGCAGCCGCGTCACCTTGCGGTTCTATGGCGAAGTCGGCGTGTTGAGTGTTTCGGAAACCGTCTCGAACCGGACAGCGCCCACCGCAACACCCGAACAGATCGTCGAGGCATCGACCAGCACAGCACAGGAATTCACCGTCACGCAATCGGGCCGGCTCGAGATCGAAGGACCTGGAGGTCGGCTTTGGGAAATCGTCGCGACGCCAGACCGCGCACCAGAGGTCATGCGCGACGGAGAGATTGATGTCAGCTACGACGGCGAAGCGCAGATCCCGTTTACCGCCAAGGATGACTATGCCGTCGCCACAGGTGTCGCGCGCATCGAATTGGCCCTGAATGACGTGGATCGCCGGTATGGTTTGAGGATTGATCCCGAACCGCGTGCCGTGATCGAACTGCCTTTGCCCATGCCGATTGCTGGCGACAGGTCCGACTTTACCGAAACGCTGGTCGACAATTTCTCGCAACATCCGTGGGCCAACCTTCCCGTTACGCTGAGCATGACTGTCACCGATGAGGCGGACCAGATCGGCGAAGCCGCTCCCGAAGTGATCACCCTGCCGGGTCGCCGGTTCTTTGATCCGATGGCCGCAGCGATCATTGACCTGCGTCGCTCGCTGCTGTGGAACCGGGACAATGCTGGGGATGTCGCGATGCTGATGCGGGCCGTGTCGCACCGTCCTGACGATGTGTTCCGGTCCAGTACGGATTTCCTGCGGCTGCGGACGATCATGCGTCGGGTCGAGGCCTTGTCGCACGTCACCATGACCGACGATCAGCAGGCCGAGATTGCGCAAGCCATGTGGGATTTGGCGATCCGGCTTGAGGAGGGTGATCTGGAAGACGCTCTGGAGCGGCTGCAGCGCGCACAGGATCGGCTTTCCGAAGCGATGCGAAATGGGGCATCCGACCAGGAAATCGCCGAACTCATGCAGGAATTGCGCGAAGCCACAGACGATTATCTGCGGCAATTGTCACGTCAGGCGCAGCAGGATCGGGAAAACAACCCCGATCAGGAAATGACCCAGAACCAGAACATGATGGAGATGAGTCAGAACGACCTGCAGGCGATGATGGATCGCATCCAGGAGCTGATGGAGCAGGGCCGCATGGCCGAAGCGCAGGAAACGCTCGAACAGTTGCGCCAGATGATGGAGAACATGCAGGTCACGCAAGGTCAGGGCCAGCAGGGCCAGTCTCCGGGCGAGCAAGCAATGGAAGGTCTTGCCGAGACGCTGCGTGAACAGCAGGGGCTGTCGGATCAGGCGTTCCGTGATCTTCAGGAACAGTTCAACCCCGGTCAGCAAGGCCAACAGGGTCAGCAGCCGGGCCAACAGCCCGGTCAGCAGGGTCAGGGTCAACAGCAAGGACAAGGCCAGGGGCAGGGTCAAGGACAACAGCCGGGTCAGGGCCAAAACGGCGAGGGGCAAAGCCTCCAAGAGAGCCTTGCAGACCGTCAGCGTGCCCTGCGACAGGAACTGAATCGCCAGTCGCAAAACCTGCCCGGAGCGGGCACCGAAGCGGGTGATGCCGCACGAGAAGCGCTGGGCCGCGCCGAGGGTGCGATGGAAGGCGCCGAGGAAGCGCTTCGCGAGAACGACCTCGCCGGTGCGATCGACAACCAGTCCGAAGCCATGGAAGCGTTGCGCGAAGGCATGCGCAACCTTGGTGAGGCGATGGCGCAGCAGCAACAACAGGGGCAGGGCCAGCAAGGCATGGCCGACGGCGCCGACCCCGGCCAGCAACGTGACCCGCTGGGTCGGAATGTCGGCTCGAATGGCCAGATCGGGTCGAACGAGAACCTGCTTCAGGGTGAGGATGTCTATCGCCGGGCGCGCGAATTGCTTGATGAAATCCGCCGCCGGTCGGGCGAAGGCGAACGCCCAGAGGAAGAACTGGAATATCTTGAACGCTTGTTGGATCAGTTCTGACGCGGCGCGTTTGCGTCAACGCAAACGGATGATGCGTCGCCGCATCATCCGGCCCTGATCAAACTTCGGGATCGACTTTCCCGCGCAGCGATTTGACCTCGCCGCGTACCTTCTTTTCCTTCAGCCTGCGTTTCTTGGACCCAAGCGTTGGTTTGGTGGGCACGCGGCGTTTGGGGGGCGTCAGGGCCGCAACGATCATTTCTTTCAGACGATCCCGCGCAATGTCGCGGTTGCGGGCCTGTGACCTCGTATCATCCACCTGAAGCACGATTGCACCGTCCTTGGTCCATTTCCGCCCGGCAATGCGACGCAACCGCGTTTTCACCGGACCAGGGAGATTGGGGGATCGTTCCGCTTCGAACCGCAGTTCAACCGCAGTCGAGACCTTGTTGACGTTCTGGCCACCGGGGCCAGACGCGCGGATGAACTGCTCTGTCAGTTCCCAGTCTTTGATGCTGATGGACTCTGAAATCTGTATCATCGCCGTTCACTTAGCTCATACAAAAAGGGTCGCCACATGGGCGACCCTTCGAGACTTACGGAGGTGGGGTTCGGTTAGGTTCCACACCAATTCGAGGGGTTCTCACCCAGGGGTTACCCTAGATGTGCGCCTCTCGAACTGTTCCGACACCTCTCTCCAATACCTCTCTCGACACTGGATCACCTCCTTTCAGCTGTTGATAAAACGCATCTTCAGCGTGACAGGCTTTCCGTATCGCGCAACTGTTTTCTTACGTCAGCGCTGCTTTTTCGCGAAATCGCAGAACGATGAGTCGAAAAGGTATCAGTGCAAGCAGCGCGAGCGCGATCTTGACCATCCAGTCGGCCACGGCGAGCGACACCCAAAGCGGTGCCACCGGGCCTGCGCCGAGTAGCGGGAGCATCTCACCCGCCCAGGAAACATCGTTTGCAGGTTCGATGAAGCTGAGTGTTGCCGAGAACGCGATAGAGAAAAAGAGCGCGGTGTCGACCGACGCGCCAATCAGGGTCGATGCAAGCGGCGCACGCCACCATGCACCGTTGCGCATCTTGTCGAAGATCGAGACATCGAGAAGTTGGGCGGTCAGGAAGGCGATTCCCGATCCCAGTGCGATCCGCAGTGTGACCAGCGGGCCGAATTCGCCTTGAATCTGCGTGCCGATCAACGAGCAGATCACGCCGACGATGAAGCCTGCAAACACGACTTTACGCGCAGCGCTTGGGCCGTAGAGACGATTCATCAGGTCGGTGACAAGAAAGGCGAGCGGATAGGTGAAGGCCCCCCATGTCAGCCAGTTCCCGAACAGGAACTGAACAAGGATGTTGGAGGCCAACACGATGAGGGCCATGGCAATAATGCCAGGAATATGTGCGCGGGTCATTGTGACTCCCGTTTTGCCAAGGTTGCGGGGACTTGATTCCCGAAAGGCGGGAATGGCGCGGTGCATATAGCGCGGCTGTCTTGCAGACAAGCGATTAGCTGACGGCGTATTCGACGATCTCGGTTTTCTGGAGGAAGAAGAAATTATCGTCGGAGATCATCGTCAGCCGCAGCGTTCCGTCCGTGGCGGCCCACACAGACAGACCTTCAAGATTGTCGTGCCGGCGTGGTTCCGTGGTCAGCAGCGTTTCGCCGTCGACGCTATCGCCGTTCAGAAGGTCAAACCGCCTGACGCGCGAGGAGAAGCCAAAACCGCTGAACCCCCGTTCTAGGACGTAAAGCTTGCCATCCGGCCCGACATCGGCCCCTACGGGAAGAAAACCGTCGTTTCGGGAGATCGACATCGGTTGATCCCA
>Ga0213861_10002469_pt1 | contig 15814 bp, 16 predicted proteins | sample PICome_4_FD_160110 | JGI IMG/M metagenome (GOLD analysis project Ga0213861, IMG submission 160110) | Coastal seawater microbial communities near Pivers Island, North Carolina, United States - PICO131 | ecosystem: Environmental > Aquatic > Marine > Coastal | place: USA: North Carolina... | reverse complement strand
TTTGTACTCGCTTCTTTTAGTATGCTGATTTTTTCAGCTTTTACTAAAGGTTCTTCTCTTTTTCATTGTCATAAAGATTACACTTTTTTTTCTATAATCTTGTCCGACTAATTAAGGGGCTGAAACAACTATATCTAAAACTTTTGAAAAAAGCCACCGCTAACAAATAAATTAAAAATCTTTAATTATAAATTTTTTTTTATATTTTGTGCTCGATTTAAACCAAGATGCTTCCACATCTAGTTTAACTGGTTTTGATGCTAAAACTAAATATTATTAGTGCTTAAGTAGTAGTTTAAGTTCAAAAGCATTCAAACGTGTTTATTATTCAATGCTAAAAATTTGTGCAGACCAGCCCGCACCTAAAAAAACGGCCCATTCCATGGGTTAAATGGAAGGAGGTTTTCTGAAAATCCTAAGAGTAAGAAAATTAAATAATTAAATATGAAAAAACAAATTTTTTTAACAATTGCAAGTGTTGCATTACTTTCAGTATATAGTTGTGGAGGAGGTGACACCGCGTCTAGCGCTGATCAAACGGAATCTACCGTCAATGTGGATGAAACGCTTTCAGTTGACGACGCTTCAACTGAGTTAGAATACACTTCAGCAGATGAAGCGGTTAACGCTTATGCTGAAATGATGGAAGAGTACGAAAGACTTCTAGGCGAGGGTGATCAAGACGCAGCGGACCTCTATCTTGATGAAATTTCAAACTTAGAAAACTACATCAACTCATCTTTTGCTGATGAAACAGAATTATTGGAAAACATGATGGACATGACTCAAGGTATCATGGATCTCCAAGAATTATATTTAAATGATGTTATGGAAGGAATGGAAAACATTCCAGGAATGGAAGAGGCACAAGAAGAAATGAATAAAGCAATGGAAGATGCTCAAAAACAGATGGACGACGCTATGAAAGGCATTAACTATTAAGTTGCGTATTCAAGTTTTGGCGTATCCCGAAAAGCCATTATTAAAGAGAGTAGGGAATAAATATAATTTTTATTAACACAAATAATATCTTTTTTAACTTATCGCTGTTTTTAGTGACTTTGGACGAATGATACCTGGTGGTCCAATTGCAATAATTGCTGGTCCAATAGTTGATTTTTTGGTTATAGCGTTTTTCTATTTTATAGCTAAAAGATTGTCTGCTTTATCAGAGATAGCTGCAAACACTTAAAAAAGCAAGATTAGGCTTTTTTAAGTGTGTATTATTGATTGTTTTAAGAAAAAGACCACTGTCTTTCATTAAAAAAGTGTTTGTTTAAACATCTGCCAATCAAAACATGGAGGACACGAAAATCCAATAAATAGAGTAGTACATTTAATACAAATCAATTCTTATTTAAAACAAAAATTATGAAAAAATCAATTATTTTTATCGCTGCTGTAGTCTTTATTTTCTCACTGAACAGTTGCGGTCCATCTGCATGCGACTGTATGGATGCAATTGGCGGATCTATGACAGGTAATGAAAGCGACATAGCAACATTGGAAGATTGTCAAGGAAAAAACTTTTCTCCTGCGGAAATGGCAGATTGCAAATAATATTTCTTTCGAATAAAAAGAGGTTCTGTAGAACCTCTTTTTTTTGCATTGAGTAGTAAGAATAATACAAAACAATCTTCTTACTTTTTTATTAAAAAAACAGCCTTTTGTACAACGAACAAATAGAAAACCTCATTCAACTTGCTCTCGCTGATGGAGAACTTACTGAAAAGGAAAAACAAATTCTCTTCAAAAAGGCGGAAGCAGTGGGAATAGACCTTGACGAATTTGAAATGGTGCTGGATGCAAAGCTCTTTGAAAAACAACAATCTATCAAAGCTGCGACGCCATCTGCTGCTGTACAAGAATCAAAGTTAGACTCTTTAATACATGTTTATAGTCAGGAAGCTTTATGATTATGCCTTTTTTGGTCAGCGTTGGCCCTCTTTTACAGTTTGTTTTTTATCTCAGACAGGTGTATTAAACGAAGCGACCTAAAGTGAAGCAATACGCGCCTTCTTTTACCCACGTGCTTTGCACTTTTCAATGTCAGAATATGCGGCAGAAAACCAATTAAATGTGCTTACTAAAATTGGGGTAGCATGTCGCACCTGGGAGGGAAATTAGGCAGTGTTGAGTTTGGGGTTTAGTTTTGAGGTTGGCGTTTGAGACTTAACGGGGGACAATATAATCGTGAAAAATCAGAAATTAACTCTTGCTCCCCAAAGTACGGCTAATTCATGTTCACCGCTCAAATTCATTTGACCCAAATTAAGATACCGAGCTTCAAATAAACCGCTAATTCGTGGGCTAAATTTTACGGTTGTTCCTCCCCCGGCGTGATAGGATATTCCATAAACGTCTGATGAAAATGCCTTGAATTCGAAAAATCCGCCACCAACAAATAAATAGGGGTTAAAAAGTTCACTTTGGGGTATAGGATGATAAGCAAATTGTCCATTCACATTATGTGTCATTCCCAAGGTGTTTTGGTCGTCTTGTTGCTGCCCTACAACATATTCAATGGAAAAACCGAAGTGCCTTTTAATATTAAACCCTAGGCGGCATCCGTTCATAAATACGGCATCATATGGAATGTGGTCTATAAATAAATAGGGTCCCATGACATAATCCAAATAAAATTTATGCTCCTTGGCAACACCGGCAAAATCTTCTTGGCTATAGGTAACTGATCCGCCTGAAAATCCTAAAAAGAAAAGTGAAACTACGATTGATTTCATACAGTTTGAATATTAGTTTTTAAGAAACAAGATAGAAAAAATAATGTTTCAAAACGAACTGTCAATTACTTAAATTGCTCCAAAAAATCTTTTTTACGTTGAATAGAAATGTCGAGCCAAGTTCCATTTGAAAGTTTCACTTGGGCAGTTTTTCCTTTTTTATATTCTGTAATGCCACTCATATTTACCAAATGCGATTTATGAATTCGCATAAAACCTAGATCTTTAAGCATTTCATCAAAAAACTTTAACGTTTTTGAAACCACATGTTTTTTACCGTCCATTAAATGAATAATGCTATAATTATCATCCGCCTGGGCATATAATATTGTGTTCACTTGCACCACAATAAAACCGCTCAATTGGGGCAATACAATGCGCTGCATTTGTCCGTTTGCTACTTTCAAATTATCCAATAAAATCTTTGATTGTATTGAAGTTTCGTTATTCTCTGTTCGGTTTTCTCTAATCTTATCAACGGCGCTTACAAGCTCATCAATATCTACCGGTTTAAGAATGTAATAGGTGGCACTCAAGTTTAATGCACGAATGGCATAATTACTAAACGCGGTTATAAAAACGACATCAAAATTGATGGTTTCCACTTGATCGAGTAAATCAAAACCGTCACCATACGGCATTTCAATATCAAGAAAAACAATATCAGGTTGATGTTCCTTAATTGCAGCTAAACCTTCCTCCACATTTTCGCATAAGGCTTTGACCTCAACTTGCTCGCAGTATTTTACCACATAATTTTGAAGTGTCTCTCGGCTGATGGCCTCATCATCAACTATAATGCAGGTTAATTTATTCATTTCGGTAGAGCTTTATATTTACTTGTGTACCCGTATTGTCGGGTAAGTCAATGATTTCATAGTCGATTTTGGCTTTAAAAACCGCTTGAATCATTTCGGTTCTATTTTCGACATTTCGCATGCCTGAAGAATTGTGTTTTTTTTGATTGATCGTTTTTAATTCTTGAGATCTGGTTCTGCCAATTCCATTATCCTTAACAGTAATCGAGATAAAATTGTCTTTATCTGTAAATCGAACATCCAAAACTCCGGCAGACTCTTTATAACGAAGCCCATGCCAAATGGCATTTTCTATAAATGGTTGAACCAGCATGGGCGGGATCGTGTAGCCTTCCATATTAATCGAATCGTCAACAGAAAATCGGAAATCAAATTTATCTTTAAAACGCTCATGTTCCAATTCAACATACAACCTCAAGACATCAATCTCTTCTTTAAGAGAAATAAATTCAACTTGAGAATACTCCAATACTTGACGCATTAATTTTGAAAATTTGGAAAGGTATTTATTGGCAGCGCGTTCGTTATTAGTAGAGATATAATTGTTCACCGAATTCAATGAATTAAAAATAAAGTGCGGATTCATTTGTGCGCGCAGCGATTTTAAATAGAGTAATTGATGCGCTCTTTTTTTCGCTTTTGTATTCCGATAGACAAGAATAGAAACCCCGACAAAAACCAATAAAATGAAACCAAAAACGTAAAGTAAAACTTGTTGTTGCTGAATAGATGCACTGTTTAAGTCTTTCTCCTTTTCTAGAAGTAATATGGTTTGCTGATCCAATTCTCGTTCCCGTTCTAAATTGTCAATTTGCTTTTCAACCGTTTTCATTGCCAGTTGATTATTGTCTAATGTAAGTTGTTCGATATTTTTTACCGATCGAGACGAATCTAAAAGGCGCTTGTAATTGTCAAAAGCAATGATGGATCCTTGTTTATCCTGATTTTGTGCGTAAACATCATACAACTTTTTAGAACTATTGACTTGGGCATCCAAATCACCATAATTTTCAGAGAGCGTTAAAGAGTAATTAAGTTCTTCAGTTGCATCTTCAAAATTACCTTGTGAAAGGTGCCAGTCTGCCCGTTGAAAACTGTTTTCTAAAAGCGATACGGTATCCTTCGTTTCAATAAAGAAATCTTGTGCTTTGCTCAAGTTGCTATAGGTATAGGCATCATTTTCTACGTTTGTGGGATTAGAACGCACAATTCCGCTGTTACTTTGATTAATGACATCCACATTATTCGAAGTATAAGCATTCGTTTGAGCGACCTCATAAAAATCTACTGCTTGCACATAGTCTCCCCTATTTTCATTCAACTCACCGAGTTTAAAATCCACCACAGCCAATAAATCAATCAGCTGTTCTTGCTTCGCTTCAGTCTGAATTTCGATTAAGATAGCCTCCGCTTCGTCATAGCTACTCTGCAACATTTTCACCTTGGCGAATTCAAATTTTGACTCCAAATAGTTTTTATTATCTCCCCCCTTTTTAGCGAGTAGAGTTGCGCTTTCATAGCTTGTTAGGGCTTTAGGGTAAGCCTGCAATTTCACATGACTCTCCGCAACAAGATGATGACATTTATAAACCTTATCCCATGATTCGAGCATCTTAAAAAGTTCTAAAGCCTTATTGCCATGTATTACAGCACTGCCGTGTTCGTCCATGCTTTGATTGAAACCGCCAAGTGTCAAATAGGCATCAGCCAGTTCAATTTTATAGCCCAATTTTACCGCAGTTGTAATGGCGGACTCAACTTGTTCTAAGGCCAAAATAGGATCTGTATTAAATGTCGTTTTTGCGCTGTCAATTTTTGCGCGAACAGTTGGACGCTGACTTGGGACTTGGTCGCGTTTGTTGAAGGCTGACTTTTGGCCATAGGCAAATCCATTGACAAAAGTCAAGGTTAGCAATAGAATTCCGTATGTCAATATTCTTTTCAAATCAACTATAAATCTAAAGATAATGACAAAAAACGAAGCATGTTGCAGAATACAAGATCGGAATTTGAAGATTCTAAACGATAACTCATCCAAAACCAGTTTTCACTCACTCAAAATCGGCTAGAACTCATTCTGCCTTTTTATCACTTCAATCTTCCCCTACATTGCAAAAAACTAAGCACATGAAAAATAGAAGAAATTCAAAAAAGTTTATGACGTTGTTGCTCATTAGCTCCATGTTATTTTCTTGCACCACCAATCGAAGTGCCAATGATAATGCAGCACTTGATGTGACAAAAACTGTAGTGTTTGAGGAAGAACCTATAACTGCAGTTCCGGCGGTTCCAACTGCCGGTTCAAACACCATTCGCGTAGCCTTGCTTTTAGACACAAGTAGCAGTATGGATGGTTTGATAGAGCAGGCAAAATCTCAATTATGGAAAATAGTCAATCAATTAGCAATGGCTAAAAAAGGGGAGGATTATGCTAACATTTTAATTGCACTTTATGAGTACGGAAATGATGGTTTAAATTCTGAAACAGGATATGTGCGCCAAGTTGTGGAATTGACGGATGATTTGGATAAGTTATCAGAAGAATTATTTGCGCTAAGAACCAACGGAGGATCCGAACATTGTGGACAAGTTATCGCAAAGAGCATTGACGAATTGGCTTGGGAAAAGGAAACCGCAGGTTTGCAGGTAATGTTTATTGCAGGAAACGAACCATTTACACAAGGAAGTGTGAATTACGAAAAATCGTGCAGTGATGCAACTGGCTCTGGCATAATTGTGAACACGATTTATTGTGGCGATAATGAAACCGGTATTCGTGAAATGTGGAAGCATGGCGCCGATTTAACGGAAGGTTTTTATGGATCGATTGAAATGAATGTAATGACGGTTTACGTTGAGACGCCGTTTGATGCAAAAATTGAAGCATTAAATGCCGAATTGAATGACACCTACTTGGCGTTTGGCACGCAAAAGGATTACTATAAAACGAATCAAAGCACACAAGACAATAACTCTTATGATTATGGTCGAAGTAATGCCGTTGAACGCACAATTACGAAGAGTAGTCACGTATACAAAAATGCGACATGGGATTTGGTAGACGCGATTGACGAGGACGACTTTGATATTACAAAAATTGATAAAGAAGATTTACCAGATGAGATGAAGGACATGACAGAATTAGAAAAAATTGCGTATATCCAGCTAAAAGCAAAAGAACGTGAAAAGATTCAAAAAGAAATCAAAGCACTAGGTGTAAAACGCGCTGATTATATCGCTAAAAAACAAGAGGATTCTGGGGAAGAGGTAAATGGATTAGACCATGCTATGATGAAAGCGATAATGGCTCAAGCAGAGGCGAAGAATTTTGTTTTTGAAAAAATGTAAATCAATGGGCAATTGGTAATGTACAATGATCAATTGGCAATATTCAATATGCTTTTTTGAGCCTATTTATACATTCAATAATCAATTAAAATATTTTATAAAATCTAACAGAATGAAAGCACTTTTTATAGGGGTCTTAATAGGAGCAACACAAATAACAATGGCACAATCAAAACAACCTGCTAACCCCAATGTGGATTATGACAGTTTTGAAACGTTAACGACGGAAGTATCGGAATATCGCGAAGGACGGTTGATTCAAATAGATACTTTTAATCTTTATAGTCAAGATAATGAGACTATGATCTTGGATACACGATCCAAAGCGGCTTATGATGAAATTCATATTGCAGGAGCGGTACATTTGAATTTTTCGGACTTTACGGTTGCTAAATTGGCAAAAGTAATTCCATCAAAAAACACACGCATTTTAATCTATTGTAATAACAATATTGAAAGCGATTTTAGTTCATTGATGGACAAAATGGCGCCCTTGGCATTGAACATTCCAACATTCATTAATTTGTATGGATATGGTTATACAAATGTGTATGAATTACAAGATTATTTAATGGAATCTGATCCAAGGATTAAGTTTGTTAAAGGATAAAGGTCAATTCTCCAGGAAAAATGTGTCATGAGGAATTTGACAGGGATAGGCAATTATCAATATTCATCCTACTTTATGCAATAAGGATGATATACTCAATACTATTTACTAAATACGCTTTTTCAATCAAAAGTCTTACTTTTACAAAAAAGAGGTAAGCATGACGAACAACGATATTTTTAAAAAATTACGCGTAGCATTGAAGTTAACCAATACGGACATTGTTGCCATCTGTAAATTAGTAGATTTTAAAGTGTCAGAAAGCGAGTTGGGCGCCTTCTTTAGAAGAGAAGATCATCCAAAATATAGAAATTGTGGTGATCAAATTTTACGCAATTTTTTAAATGGTTTGGTCATTCATTTGCGCGGCCCAATGCCGGATAAACGCAAGGATAAACCTGCGCCAAGAAAACACGATTAGTTGAACATTAAGTCCGCGTAGAGAACTAATAACTTTTTGAATGTCCCGCTACTTTCTTGAATCCATTTCACAGTAAACCTTTCAATTTCACTTAATTCTGTTCGAATTTCAGGTTGATTTTCTTCAGGAATTTCGCAAAATTCTGTGGCAAGTAACTCAGATTTCAGTTGAATGCGTTTATCACAAATGCCAATCTTTATTTTTACGCTAGTTTCTGAGGGTAACTTATGGATAATTCAATCAGCAATAGCTGGCAAAATCAAAGCCTTAGTCGCATTCATGTTCTTTCTTGCAACAGCTTTGCTTGTTATGAAATACTGAGAGTGCATAATACACCCATTTGGACCATGTTATTTTTTTGGGAATGAGACTCCTTTTTACATTTACACTAAAAATGGTGACGTATGAAAAACATGTCATTACAGTGCGCTATTGAATCACCCTAAAATAGAAAACACTGGACACAAATAACATCTTTACTCTTCAGTTAAAATTCCATATTACAACACAGAAGAGGGTATCGGTTTGTCAAAACGGACAAAGATAATTGTGATTAAAGATGGGCATGATAAAGTCATGCCCATAGTTGATGAAGCCACTCAAGAATATTTTGAGAACATCCACCAAATGCTAACGGATGGTTTTAAGGATAAATGCTGGAAGATGATTTGACCTGAGAGTTGAACATGAGCCTTAGGCTGGTTTCCAGTCTTCCGGATAATCCATTTTGAGAATTGTATCAGTGATGAGGATTGTTTGATCTTTCGGATATTGCTGAGCTGGATCAAGGCCCAGTGCACGGTCATAATATGTCTTTGCTTCTAAGTAGTTTTTAGCCTTGAAGAGTTCGTCCGCTCTATCAATTACATTTTGATATGCCCGAAGTAATTCATATTCCGAGGCACTGGCATCATCAGCAATACTTTCGCATTTCGCAAGTTGATCAATCGCATATTCATAAGAAGGGTTCAGTTCAACCCCCTTTTCATACCAAAACATAGCCGCACCATATTTTAGTTGACTAAATGCTTCATTTCCTTTTGTAATATATATTTTGAAATCGCTGTCCATTTTAGCATAATGTGCTTTTTCTTTTGCGGACTTTTCTCTTACTTTAAATTGCGAAGATCTCCAGATGGCTAACATTTCATCTTTAACAAGATCATTCGTATAAGTTAAGGCTGCACTTATATCATAACCATTATTCATGCTTGAAAAAAATGTCTGATGAATTGGGTTTTCATTTTCCGCTTTGAATATTTTAATGGAATAGGTCATAAATTCTAGTCCGTCTATTTCTTCCGTTTCTATTGATGAAATTTCTGTGGTAAAACCTTGATCTTCATAAGTAGCGATTAGAATTTCCTGAATGTAAACATTCGTGGCCTCCCATTCGCCTATATATTCTTCAAAGAAAGGCTCCGCTGTAATGGCCAACACATTGGTTTCGTTCTTTTTTATATCTAATAATTGAATCAATGCCGTAGCGTCTATTTCAAGATCTAAAGATTCCTCGATAGCTTTATATCCGCGTTGGTTTGACACTTCCGTTTCTACTTCTGATAACATTTCCCAGCCTGCCGGAACTTCAATTTCCCAGCCCACTTCTTTGTTTTCTACAGTGAGCGGTTCCGCTAATGCGTCTGGATTTACAGGGGCTTCAAAATTGCATCCAACAAAAATGGCACTCGCAAGAAATAATAGGATTCCAAATTTCATTATTCAATTATTTTATTGACTGGATTAATTCCGCTTTCCTTTGCCAGAACCTTTGCGTTTTTTCTTTTTATCCGCTTCGTCTTTTTGCATGAGCGCCTTCCAATTATTGGATCCATCATCTGAAAACAAAATAGTTTCTGCAATGTCTTTTTTATTGGTTTCTAAAACCTCAATCGGAACCGTGATATAATCCTCAATTCCTTTCAAGAGTTCTTGCTCACCTTTGCTGCAAAATGAAAGTGCTTGTCCTTTATTTTTTCCACGGCCCGTTCTTCCCACGCGGTGAACATAATTTTCCGCAACGTCTGGCATATCATAGTTGATCACATAATCCACATTAGGAATATCGATTCCACGTGCGCTAACATCAGTGGCAATTAATATTCGGGTGGTTCCAGCTTTAAAGTCGTTTAACACTTTTTGCCGATCCTTTTGCTCTTTATCTCCATGAATGGCTTCAGTTGCAATCCCAACTCTTTCCATGGCAGCTTTAACGCGTTCGGCACGTACTTTCGTGCGTACAAAAACCATAAATTTCAATGCTTCTTGTTCCTTTAAAATACGTTCAAGAAAAAAGCGTTTATCATCCATTTCGACAAACGTAATGGCATGCGTTACATTTTTTGAAACCGGATTCTTGGGTGATATTTGAATTCGAATAGCTTTACTATTCACTAAAGAATAGGCCAATTTCTTGATTTTTTGATCAATTGTGGCAGAAAAAAACAACGTTTGGCGTCTTTTTGGCAAAAAACGGATCAAATCTTCAATATCTTTATAAAAACCTAAATTCAACATTTGGTCGGCTTCATCCAAGATCAAAGTTTCGATTCTGTCAAGTTTAATAAAACCTTGACTCACCAGATCAAACATTCGACCCGGTGTTGTCACTAAAACATCTACACCAGCAGTAAGTCGCTCAATTTGCGAATCTTGTTCTACACCTCCATAAACGGCCATGGTTTTTACTTTTGTTTTGCGCGCAATCAAGTTAAAAACATCCGCAATTTGCGTGCACAATTCTCGCGTAGGCACCATCACAATACATTTAATACCATCCTTACCAGGTGTTTTTCTATTGAACTGAATTTTATCAATAATTGGAATTGCAAAAGCGGCGGTTTTACCTGTTCCTGTTTGGGCAATCGCCAATAAGTCTTCTCCCTTTTGGATATTAGGAATGCACTTAAATTGGATGTCAGTTGGGCGTTTAAAACCCATTTCCTCCAAATTACTTTTCAATTCTCGTGAAATTCTATACTCGCTAAATCGCATGGCACAAAGATACAAGCAATTTGTATGACATGACATGAGGTCAAAAAAAATTGATTTTAAATTGCCACGTCGAATGAATCTCATTTCGCCTTAACTTTGCACTATGGAAGGTGAAATTGTAAATAAAGTTGCCAATGCAGGAATTGAGCAAATTGATTTGATTGATTTTGTGAATAAAGGTGAGCTAGCAGGAATCGATTTAAAAGATTTGTTGTGGAACGAATTGGTGTTGCGCGAAAAGGAGTTTAGAGCATGGGTAAAAGAACACGATTGGACAATTTATGCTGAAAAACACGTGTATGTTTTTTGCTCTAACGACGCCATAGTGCCAGCATGGGCTTATATGCTTTTAGTCGTCAATTTACAAAACGCCGAGTCAATTATTTACGGTAATCTATCCCAAGCTAAAGAGGATTTATTCTTTAAAAATCTGATGAACTGGGAAATTAACAACTTATCAGATAAACGCGTAATGGTGAAAGGTTGTTCTGATATCCCGAACCCAAACAAGGCCTATGTGGTTTTAACAAGTCGCTTAGTGCCAATTGTAAAGAACCTGATGTTTGGCGAGCCGTGCTCTGCTGTGCCAGTTTATAAAAAGAAAAAGTAAAACTTTTAAAGACCAAACGGCATTATGGCGAATTGCATGATTAAACACGAATAAAATTCCAGTATACCATCCATTATTTAGTCACGTATCGATTTAAAATAATCAACCGCATGCTTTACCGATTCATCAATAGGAATAAACTCATGCCCAATTGCCGCCTTAATTTTTTCGTTTGAATACTTAGTTGTCATCATGGAACTTTTCGCAGTTTCCTTTGTGATATTTTGCTTTTTACCAAATAAAAACACCAATACGCCCTCAATTCTCCAAGCAATTCCTGTCATCCATTTTTTAACTTGGATACTCGGTGGTTTTACTTCAAAGGCCGCGGCTATTTTTTCAAATAAAAGCTTGAACGGAAGATTTTCTGAAATCACTAAAAAGCGTTCGTTTTCAATTTTACGTTCAGATAATTCGCAAAAAACATAAGCTACATCACGTGCATCAACAAAGGCATTGGTACCTGGCGTGTAAAATTTCAGTCCCTTTTTAATGATCTTAAAGAGACTCAACGAACTTTCATTCCAATCTCCAACGCCAAGAATAACACATGGATTTATAATGACTACGTTCAATCCTTCTTCTTTCCCACGCCAAACTTCATTCTCAGCACTAAATTTACTAATGGCGTAATTTGAATTGTCGCCAGAATTCACCCATTTGTCGCTTTCGTCATAAATTGCTTTAGAAACCGAACGACCAATAGCCGCAGTTGAACTCACATGGCAAAACTGGGTAACATTATGATTTAAGCTCACATTTACTACGTTCGCGGTGCCTTCTTTATTGATTTTCATCAAATTTTTAAAGTCCCTTTTCTTAAAAGATACCAATGCCGCACAATGATATACAATTGAACAACCTGCAATTCCATCTTCGAGTGATTGGATGTCAAGGATATCACCTTCTACCCATTCAATTTTGTTAAACTCAACATCAGCCTGCTCTCCGAAATAATGTGCAAATACAGACTTTAGGGGATTTAAGTTGCTCGTTTTCCGCTTAAATGCACGGATCGTTTTCCCCCGTTTTAGTAATTCTACTAAAACGTGGCTTCCTAGTAATCCTGTTGCGCCGGTGACAAATATCATGATTTGCGAATTTACGCTATTTCTCGCTTTTAATTGCAACTTTAAAGCATACGCTCGCAAATATTAATTCATTTTAAGAGATAAATAGGGTCTCTTAAATCTATAAACTGATGTTTAGATGGATATAAATCTAACCACGTCACAAAAAAAGGAACGCATTTTGATTATATTTGCCTGAATTCAAAAAAAGGGGGTTGATAATTGATGATCTCAAAAATCTCTCAATCACCACAAATTACTTAGAGAATGAAAATATTAAGTTTAGCAATCGCATTTGTAATGTCCCTTGTTTTACATGGCCAAGAGGGCCTTTCAGATGGGATGTATGCAAAAATTACAGTTGAAAAAGGTGAAATACTTTGTCAGTTAGAATTTAAAAAAGCGCCTTTAACTGTGGCGAATTTTGTTGGTTTGGCAGAAGGAGATTTTGAAGTCGATACGACTACATTTGACAAACCATTTTTTGATGGTCTCACTTTTCACAGAGCGGTCCGTAATTTTATAACTCAGGGTGGCGACCCATTGGGCAATGGCACGGGCGACCCTGGATATTTATTTAGAGATGAATTTGATACGACTTTACTCCATCAAGGACCCGGAATACTGTCCATGGCGAATAGTGGAAAGAATACAAATGGCTGTCAGTTTTTTATAACGCATAAATCAACCGATTGGTTAGATGGAAAGCATTCCGTTTTTGGACATGTAATCAAAGGAATGGATGTTGTTACAGCTATTGAGGCAAATGATGTCATTAAAAAAATTGAAATTATTCGTGTTGGGAAGGCAGCAGAAAAATTTAATGCAAGCAAGGTATTTGCAAAGCTTCGATTTGTAAAAGATAGCGTCAAAAAGAAAAGAATAAAGAAGCGCAACAAAGCCTTTAAGAAATTAATGGAAAAGGATTATAAAAAAACCAAACAAACTGCCAGCGGATTAATTTACAAGATTATTGAAAAAGGAAATGGGGTTAAACCTGAGTTGGGCGAGGCAGTTCAAGTGCATTATACGGGCTATTTAACAAATGGTGAGAAGTTCGATTCATCTGTTGATCGCGGAAAACCTTATTTGTTTCCTCTGGGTCAAAGACAAGTTATACTTGGTTGGGATGAAGGAATTCCATTGTGTGATATTGGAGGTAAAATTAAATTAATCGTACCTCACTGGTTGGCTTATGGTAAATCTGGGCGGCAAACAATTCCGCCGTTTTCTACACTCATATTTGATATTGAAGTGATTAGTAGCACACAAGATAGATAATTTAAGAGCTTTAAATTAATTGATCTTGATCATTATCGTCCTGACTTTTTTTGTAATTCATAGTGAAAGTTGAAAGCAATTGTCAAATCAAAACCCAATCACCGTTGAAATACAAGCCGGAATATGGAACCTGTATCGCTTAATGACGTTCGAATGCAATTATGAACAAAGACATAACTATTCTTTTATCAACTGATTTAAGAATGCATTAAGAAAGTAATGGCAGTTCACCTGTCAGGTCGAGTGATTTTGGGAATGTAATGAGAAAGTTGTATCGAGACCTAAAGGACTTTGGCTAATTTATCAAGGTATTCTGAAAATCGGTGACTCGCCACCATTTTATCTTCACCTACAATTAGCACACTTTTGGGGTTATTATTCTCTAACCAGAAACGTAAAGAGGCCACAGAGGCATTCATAGTTGCGTTAACATCAATTTGATGCGTTGGCTTATGAATTCTTTCAATGGCTTCTCTTAAATCCTTTATTTCACGTGACACGTTATGGTCTTCTTGTAAAATCACTAATGAATCCACTACCTCAAAAAGGCTCGCTTTCCCGTCAAACGTTTCCACATCAATTTTTTGCTCACCAGCCCAGTTAAGAATGGCTGTAGCAAACTGATCATCATTACGTAAAACTATCTTTTTCAACAACATATTTCCTTCATAATAAAGAGGGAACAAAAGTAGTCGTTTTTATAACTCGCATAGCTAAAAGGTGATTTTTTTTTTAATGACGTTTATTTTTCGCTATCGGCTGTTACTTATCCGTAATAAATTGCTGTAATTAGCGAATCATTGACTCTCTTTTGTACTTAAAATAATCAAGACTATAAAACTGAATCCCCAATATAATTGATGCCGCTAATAGGTGTACGGGTTGGAGTAGTGCAGGCATTCCCGCATAAGAGAATAATACGCCAGTGATAAACAATAAGATCAGGAGTGCTACAACTAGTTTTAAGCCAGGAATTCCATAAGCCACTTTACGATTCATCCAGAGTAAAACCACATTTGTAGCCAATAATAACCATGAAAAGGAGCGGTGAAATAGGAAATCACCTGCCATTCCATCAATCCATTGTGCACGATCTACTCCTTCAATCACCAAAAAGTCTACTTGCTGACGAACTTGTGCACCTAAAATAATTTGAATAAATGTTAAGGCTAAAGAAAAATAGAAGAGGGACTTAAAAGCAGGCTTTATTTTAAGTTGGAATGACCTATCCTTGGCAATTCGAATAATTTTAATGTGAACACCAACTATAATGAGCGCAAAAAACATGTGCAGGGTAATTGTCCACGGAACTAGGTTGGTAGCCACTACGATAGATCCAAGCCAACCTTCAAAGCCCATTAAAACTAAATTTAAGAAGGTTAATAAAAGCAGTTTTCTCCTTGTCCGGTAGCGAATAAAAGTCCAAATAAATAAAATAAGCACGGCGTTTCCAGCTAAAAAGCCTACGAGACGATTTCCGTATTCGGTCCAAGTGCGGGCTGCATTAAAATCTTCTTCCAACAATAAAGAAGGATCAGATCTGAGAAGATTAGCTTCAGAAGTAAACCCAATAGATTCAATTAAGTTTGCAAACTTGTCAATTTTTTTCTTACGGTATTCGCTGTAGGCGGCTTTGTAGTTTTCAGGCAATTGATCTTCGGAAGTTGGGGGGATGATCTGATCAAAACATTTAGGCCAATCTGGACATCCCATTCCAGATCCAGTTGTGCGAACTATGCTCCCTGCCGCAATCACTAGAAAAATTAGTACCAATGTAATCCACGAAAAACGAATATAACCCGGACTCATAGTTGTTCTAGTTTTTGATTACAAAAATAGTTTGATTTCTGTAATTTTTGTCTTTTCAGATTGATTTGTTTTATTTCGAATTTCATTTTTTTTTAGATGCGATAAACAGTTT
>Ga0213861_10002459_pt1 | contig 15857 bp, 12 predicted proteins | sample PICome_4_FD_160110 | JGI IMG/M metagenome (GOLD analysis project Ga0213861, IMG submission 160110) | Coastal seawater microbial communities near Pivers Island, North Carolina, United States - PICO131 | ecosystem: Environmental > Aquatic > Marine > Coastal | place: USA: North Carolina... | reverse complement strand
GGGTGTAGGCGTACGCTTGCTTGCAGCTCTTGCAGGGCATTCGCATATATCCACGACACAGAGGTACATAGATGTGAATTCTGAGCAATTGAGTGAAGCTGTGGAGTTGCTTTAGCAATCAGGCCTTAGCGGACCTCCGCGCACGGTGCAGCAAATGGCGGCTACGAGCCCATAGCGGAAGTGTTAAATTCTTGCTGCGCGCGCTCGCGGCAAGAAAATTGCCGCAGTCGCGTAAATTCCTGTACTGCGATGCAGCGAAGCAACCGGCCATTCATGCAGATCACAGAGAATCAGAGACCTCCACAACAGGGTCTCTAAAAAATTGGTCGCGCTCACGCTCATTTCGGACGTCCGCGATGTGCGAATCCCTCAATAGATGGCATCGATTAGCCGCACGACGATTGCCGCCCGATCTTCTTGGTCAACGTCTACGAGATGTCACCAAATCTTCTAGTTCGAGGTCAAAAGCTCATATCCGGGTGCTGTATATGCTTTGACCAGAGTGATGGGCGATGTACCGATCCAAGTGGTGCGTTCGATAACCAGCAGCGCACTACCCTTTTCAACGTTGAGGATTTTGGCGGTCTCCGTATCGGCGGAAATCGCGTAGAACCGCAGATCAAAGCGCGTGTATGGCTTATTGCGGACCAACCATTCGTTGGCGCTCTCTCGTGTTAGGTCGACGTTAAGTATCTCCGGTACGGTATCCGAGCAAATCCAGCGATCTTCAAAGATATGCGGCTTGTGATCGGCAAGATGCAGCGCCTGCACCCGCATCATTTCTGTCGTCTCGGTTTGTTCAAACTTTCTGGCAACTTCATGGGGGACGATGCCAAAGCTCTGGTCGATCAGTTGATAGCCATAGACGCTTCCACGCCGTTCGACCTCTCGCCGAGTGATCGGAATATCCAGTGTCGCCCGTGTAACGGGGTCAGTGCGCACATGGGTTCCCCCTTTGCGCTTTCGTTCCACCAGTCCGGCGTCGGACAAATCCCGCATGGCCCGCTGCACGGTTGAGCGCGCACATCCGAAGGTTTCGGCGATATCTGCGTCGCGCGGCAGCTTATCGCCAGGTGCATAAGTCCGATCAAGAATGCTCGCGCGGATCTTGTCACGGACCTCTTTCCAAGACAGGTGCGGTTCAGAATTCAAATTTCGTGCTCCAATTCGGCCATCACAGCGGTGAATGCCGTTGTTATCTGGTCTCTTGCGATGTGGCGACCCTGTTTCACCATGTGACGCCCCGCGCTCCAGACGTCGGTGATGCAGCGTTGTCCGTTGCCGCCAAAGATCAGGGTATCCAGCGCCATGTCGCTATGGCGGTTGGCGCCCCATTCATTGTCCAGATCAAGGCCCAGAATGTCGGCCGTTTTTCCTGTCGCAAGCACACCGCTTTCGCGCCCACCCGCCTGTGCGCCGCCTTTGTTTGCAGCATCAAAAAGCACCCGTCCCGTTGAACGTTCTGAGGTGGCGAGGGCCGCGCGACTTTTGTCGCGAAGGCGCTGCGAGTATTCGAGCGCCTTGAGTTCTTCGAAAAGGGTAATGTGGACGTTGGAATCCGATCCGAACCCGACGACACCACCATGCCCAAGATAATCCGTGCCGTTGAATATCCCGTCGCCTAGATTGGCCTCTGTGATCGGGCACAGGCCCGCCACGGCACCAGTCGCGGCAAGAGCGCGAGTTTCCCGAGGGGTCATCTGCGTACAGTGAATCAGGCACCAGTGTGGATCGACATCATAGTGATCCAGCAACCATTCGGTTGGGCGGGCGTTCAGGGCCGCTTGGACTTCATCAACTTCAGCCACTTGTTCGGCCAGATGCATATGCACCGGACCGCCGCTCGCCAAAGCAATCGCACGGTCCAGCCCCGCCTTATCCACGGCCCGCAGCGAATGCGGCGCGATGCCGATGTTGAAATCTTGCAGGCCGGAGGCGACAGCATTGCTTGCCCCTTCGTGCAACCGCGCGAATTGTTCCGGCTCATTGCCAAAGCGGCGTTGCCCACCCGCCAAGGGGCGCATGTCCAATCCACCAAATTGATAAAGCACAGGCAACAGCGTCAACCCGATCCCCGCTTGCGTTGCCGCAGCGACGATCCTTTCAGACAACTCGGCCAGATTGGCGTAAGGCACGCCGCCTGCATCGTGGTGCAGGTAATGGAACTCGGCCACGCTTGCATATCCTGCCTCTAACATCTCAAGGAACACCTGCGCGGCAATTGCTTCGATCTGATCAGGGGTCAGCTGGTCAAGGAACTTGTACATCAGCCGCCGCCACGTCCAGAAACTGTCTTTTGGATCTGGGCCGCGCGCTTCGGTTAAGCCGGACATGGCCCGTTGAAACGCGTGGCTGTGCAGGTTCAGGGGTGCAGGCAGGGCCAATCCAACACTCGCGTTTGCACCATCCGGCGCGGGTCTAATATGGACGATTCGCCCGCTTTTGACACCGATCTCGATGTCACTTTCCCAGCCGTTCTGCGTAAGCGCTTGTTTGGCGATGATTTTTTGCACAACAAGAATTCCTTGACTTAATTATGTAGCTACATATTAATCATAAGTAGGCTCTTAATCAAGGATTTTCAATGACCCAGCCGATCCTCCTCACGAACGTTAGTGCGGCGACAATGTCAGATGACGGGTCCGGTTACGGGCTGATCGCGGATGCGGGTTTGGTGATCGAGGCCGAAAAGATCGCATGGATCGGGCCGATGTCTGACCTGCCTCCCCAGTATTCAAGCCTTGAGAAACGCAGCTTTGGCGGGAGGCTTGTGACCCCCGCACTGATCGACTGTCACACGCACATCGTTCACGGCGGCAACCGCGCCGCAGAATTCGAGATGCGCCTTGAAGGGGCCAGCTACGAAGAAGTTGCCCGTGCGGGTGGCGGTATCGTGTCCACCGTCAAGGCGACCCGCGCCAGTAGCGAGGCCGACTTGCTGGCGGCGGCTTTGCGCCGTGCCGACGCACTGATCGCCGAAGGCGTCGCCACCGTCGAGATAAAGTCCGGCTATGGACTGGATCGTGAGACCGAATTGAAGATGCTGCGCGTCGCCCATGCCGTCGGGCTGGCCCGCCCGATCCATGTTGTAACCAGCTTTCTCGGGGCGCATGCGGTGCCCAGTGGCACAGACGCTGACAGCTATATTGATGACACCTGTATTCCTGCGCTGCGTGCCGCCTACGAGGCTGGTCTTGTTGATGCCGTGGATGGTTTCTGTGAAGGGATCGCTTTTGATACGGCCCAGATGCGGCGTGTGTTTGAAGTGGCAAAGCAGCTTGGCCTGCCGCTGAAACTGCATGCCGAACAGCTGAGCCATATTGGCGGCACCGCCTTGGCCGCCGAATTCGCGGCCTTGTCCGCCGATCACGTTGAATACGCGACCGAGGCTGACGCTGCGGCCCTCGCAGAGTCCGGCACAGTCGCTGTGATCTTGCCGGGGGCGTTTTACGCCATCCGCGAGGACCAAGCCCCACCAATCGACGCTTTCCGCAAGCACGGCGTGCCCATGGCCGTCGCCACCGACTGGAATCCGGGGTCGTCGCCTTTGGGGTCTGTGTTGCTCGCGATGAACATGGCCTGCACCTTGTTCCGTTTGACGCCCACAGAGGCACTGGCAGGCACAACGCGCAATGCCGCGCGTGCTTTGGGGCTGTCGGATCGTGGTATCATCGCCGCAGGAATGCGGGCTGATCTGGCGATCTGGGACGTCCACAGCGCCGCCGAGCTTTCTTATGGCATCGGCATCAACCCCCTCCACAAACGCATTTTCGGGGGTGCGCTATGACGATCACTTTGCAACCTGGCGCAACCGGATTGGCTTTGTTGGAACAAGTCTGGCGCGGAACCGACCCGGTTGTGTTGGCAGCAGACGCGCTGCCTGCAATCCAGAAATCTGCCGACCTTGTGGCCCTTGCATCCAAAGGCAGCGTCGCGATTTACGGCGTCAACACGGGCTTTGGCAAACTCGCCTCGGTCAAAATCCCACCTCAGGACACAGAGCAATTGCAGCGCAACCTTGTGCTGTCCCATTGTTGTGGCGTGGGCGAGCCGCTGGAAACCGCGACGACCCGCCTGATGATGTCATTGAAACTCTTGTCATTGGGCCGAGGCGCGTCCGGTGTACGGCCCGAGGTCTGCACCCTGCTAGAAGCTATGATCGCCACAGACCTCATTCCGGTTATTCCGGTTCAAGGATCGGTCGGAGCTTCTGGTGATCTTGCACCACTTGCGCATATGGCCGCCGTGATAATTGGCGAGGGTGAGGCCCAGATCGGTGGCAAACGAGTGGCCGGCGCCAAAGCCCTTGAAATGGCAGGGCTGACGCCGATCACCTTGCAAGCAAAAGAAGGCCTTGCCCTACTGAACGGTACGCAGTTTTCCACCGCGTGCGCACTTGCCGCGCTTTTTGACAGCTGGGTGATGGTACGCACCTGCCTTGTGACGTCGGCATTGTCTACAGATGCAATCATGGGGTCTACCGCACCCTTACGTTCCGAAATCCACACCTTACGTGGCCACAAGGGCCAGATTGATGTTGCAGTTGCGATGTCCACGCTTCTGGACGGCAGTGAGATTCGCGAAAGCCACCGCGAGGGCGACACCCGTGTGCAAGATCCGTATTGCATTCGCTGCCAACCCCAAGTGAGTGGCGCTGCCGTTGATTTGATCCGCTTTGCGGCAACCACACTGGAGATCGAGGCCAATGCCGTCACCGACAATCCGCTGGTGTTGACGGACACAGGCGACATTGTCTCTGGCGGGAATTTTCACGCAGAACCCGTGGCCTTTGCCGCTGATCAGATCGCCATGGCAATTTCAGAGATTGGGTCAATCGCGCAGCGCCGCGTGGCTTTGATGGTTGATCCGACGTTGTCGTTTGATTTGCCTGCGTTCCTGTCTCCGAATCCCGGCTTGAACTCTGGCCTGATGATTGCCGAGGTCACGACGGCCGCATTAATGAGCGAAAACAAGCACCTCGCGCATCCGTGCAGTATTGATTCCACGCCGACCTCGGCCAATCAGGAAGATCACGTTAGTATGGCGGCCCATGGTGCGCGTCGCCTTGCCCGAATGAACAAAAACCTCTCGGTCATTCTTGGGATCGAGGCGATGTGTGCGGCCCAAGGCGTGCAGGCACGCGGGCCACTGCAAACGTCGCCTGCGTTGCAAAAAGCAATCGACATCTTTCGCACCGAGATCGCGCCGCTTGCGGAAGATCGCTATATGGCGGACGACATCAACACTGCGGCGCAGCTTGTCACCCGTGATGCGCTGGCGCAGGCCAGTGGCGTGGATTTCACGCTATGATGAATTTGGATGTCAAACAGGGTACCAGCCCGCTGGTCTTGGGGCTGCCTCACACTGGCACTACGATACCGGCCGACTGTCTGGCGCGCCTTAACGAGACCGGCCGCGCGATGGCGGACACCGACTGGCACATTCACAACCTCTATGACGGGCTACTCGATGGTGTCACCACGGTACGCACTCCTATCCACCGTTATGTGATTGACGTGAACCGTGATCCCGCTGGCGTCAGCCTCTACCCCGGTCAGAACACCACCGGATTGTGCCCGCTTACGGATTTTGACGGGCAATGCATCTATCTAGATGGCAAAGGACCTGACGCTGCCGAAATCGAACGCCGTCGCGCGGCCTATCACGCGCCCTATCATGCCGCGCTGCAATCCGAACTGAACCGCGTCTATGCGCTGCACGGTTTCGCGATACTGTATGATTGCCATTCGATCCGCAGCTACATCCCGTTTCTGTTTGACGGCACGCTTCCCGATTTCAACATAGGTACGAACATGGGCACGACCTGTGATCCTGAAATCGCACTGTCGGTTGCGCAGGTGTGCAGCAGCGCCACTGCGTACAGCTCCATCACCAATGGCCGTTTCAAAGGTGGCTGGACAACCCGCCACTACGGGCGGCCAGCACATGGTTATCACGCGATCCAGATGGAACTCGCGCAGTCGACCTACATGGCCGAAACCCCACCTTGGGACTACGCCACAAAGCGGGCAGATACACTGCGTGCCACCCTCAAAACCATCCTGAAAAACTTATCCGAATGGAGCCCAGCATGAGCGATCCTCGCAAGAACACCCGTGACATCTATCCCTACACTGGTACCAAATTGAACGCCAAAAGCTGGATGACAGAAGCGCCGTTGCGGATGCTGATGAACAACCTGCACCCCGATGTGGCCGAGAACCCGCACGAGTTGGTGGTCTATGGCGGCATTGGACGGGCGGCGCGCAGTTGGCAGGATTTTGACTGCATTGTCGCTAGCCTCAAGGATCTGGAAGACGACGAAACGTTGGTCGTGCAATCAGGCAAGCCAATCGCCATCGTCAAAACCCATACCGATGCCCCGCGCGTGCTGATCGCCAATTCCAACCTCGTGCCGCATTGGGCCAATTGGGACCATTTCAACGAACTCGATAAAAAGGGCCTCGCGATGTATGGCCAGATGACTGCGGGGTCTTGGATTTACATTGGCTCGCAAGGCATCGTGCAGGGGACATATGAGACGTTTGTTGAGGCAGGCCGCCAGCACTTTGACGGCGATCTGAGTGGCAAATGGATATTGACCGGTGGCCTTGGGGGCATGGGCGGTGCGCAGCCTTTGGCGGCTGTCATGGCAGGGGCCTGCTGTCTGGCCGTTGAATGTAACCCCGACAGCATCGATTTCAGGCTGCGTACCAAATACGTCGACGAACGCGCCGACACGTTGGACGAGGCGCTTGAGATGATCGAAAAATGGACATCGGCAGGTGAGGCAAAGTCGGTCGGTCTGCTGGGCAATGCAGCCGATGTCTTTCCCGAGCTATACAAGCGCGGCATTCGCCCCGATATGGTGACCGACCAGACCAGCGCACACGACCCGCTGCACGGCTACCTGCCGCAAGGCTGGAGCATGGCCGAGTGGAAAGACAAACAGGAAAGCGATCCCAAAGCTGTCGAGAAAGCAGCGCGCGCCTCGATGAAGACCCATGTGGCGGCAATGGTTGATTTCTGGAACGCTGGTGTTCCCACTCTCGATTATGGCAACAACATCCGCCAAGTTGCGTTGGAAGAAGGTCTGGAAAACGCCTTTGCCTTCCCTGGTTTTGTGCCCGCCTATATCCGCCCATTGTTTTGCCGCGGTATTGGCCCTTTTCGCTGGGTCGCGCTGTCGGGGGATCCGGAAGATATCTACAAAACCGATCAGAAGATGAAAGAGCTGTTCCCAGAGAACAAGCACTTGCACAACTGGCTTGATATGGCGCGGGACCGGATCGAATTCCAAGGCCTGCCTGCGCGCATCGCTTGGATCGGGCTTGGGGATCGTCATCGCGCGGGTCTTGCGTTCAACGAAATGGTCGCCAGCGGCGAGTTAAAAGCCCCCATAGTGATTGGCCGGGATCACCTCGACTCCGGTTCTGTTGCCTCACCGAACCGCGAAACCGAAAGCATGAAGGACGGCTCTGATGCCGTGTCCGACTGGCCATTGCTGAACGCGCTGGTGAATACCGCATCGGGAGCCACTTGGGTATCCATCCACCACGGCGGCGGCGTTGGCATGGGCTTCAGCCAGCATTCCGGCGTTGTGATTTGTGCCGATGGCACACCTGAGGCCGCCAAACGTATCGAACGCGTGTTGTGGAATGATCCGGCCTCCGGCGTATGGCGTCATGCCGACGCGGGCTACCAAGAGGCATTGGACTGCGCGCGCGAAAACGGCCTGAGATTGCCTCGCATCTTGGGAAACTGAACCACTAAGAAACGAAACCAACCAAAGGGAGAACTAGAATGGACAGACGTAAATTTTTATCAGCCGCAGGTGTCGGGACAGCCGCCGTCGCACTTGCGACGCCAGCCATCGCGCAAGACAAACGCCAATGGAAAATGGTCACTGCTTGGCCGAAAAACTTGCCCGGCCCCGGCGTCGCTGCGCAAACGTTGGCCGACCGCATCACCACCTTGTCGGGTGGTCGCATCGAGGTCACGCTTTACGCCGCTGGCGAGCTTGTTCCCGGGCGCGGCGTGTTTGATGCCGTCAGCGAAGGCACTGCAGAGCTTTACCACGCGGTTCCGGCTTATTGGGGTTCCAAATCCAAAGGCATCCTGCTGTTTGGTAGCCAGCCATTTGGTCTGCGTGCAGACGAACAGTTCGGTTGGATGTATCACGGTGGCGGTCAGGCGCTTTATGATGAAATGTATGGCCGTTTCGGCATCAAACCGTTCCTGTGCGGCAATTCTGGTCCGCAATGGGGCGGTTGGTTCCGCAATGACATCAACTCCGCCGAAGACCTCAAGGGTCTGAAGTTCCGCACTACGGGTCTTGCCTCTGAAATGGCGGCGAAACTTGGCATGGCCGCAGAAGCCATGTCTGGCCCTGCCATGTTCCAAGCCTTGCAGACCGGTGCGTTGGACGCGGGCGAATTCATCGGCCCGTGGACCGATAGCGCGCTTGGCTACTATCAGGTCGCCAAGAACTACTACTGGCCCGGTGTCGGTGAGCCGTCCTCTGCCGAGGAATGCGGTGTGAACTCGGAAGCTTTTGAGAGCCTGCCGGATGATCTGAAACTGGTTGTCACTCTGGCCTGCGAAAGCCTCTACAACCCTGTCTGGACGGAATACACGACCAAACACGCGCGGGCATTGAAAGCGCTGGTCGCCGACGAAGGCGTGCAGGTCAAGATGTTCCCAGAAGACGTGATCACCGCAATGGGTGTTGCCGCTGGCGAAGTGATTGACGAACTGCGTCAAGACGACGACGAATTGGTCGTGCGCATCACCGAAAGCTTCATCGAATACCGCGATTCCGTTGGGCCATACATGGTCTACGCCGACAACGGCCAGATGAACGCGCGCGCAGCGGTCATGGGTTACTAAAACGAACGGCAGCGCGGGGGTTGATCCCTCGCGCCGCCGACTTTACGACCTTGGGTGGGGCGGATGGAAAAGCTGGCAAGAACAATCGACGGCCTGAATACCGGCATAGCGACAGTCGTCCGTTGGCTCGCCCTATTCATGGTGCTGATGCAGTTCACCATCGTTGTTGGCCGCTATGCCTTCGGGCTGAACTCCATCGCACTGCAAGAAAGCGTGCTTTATATGCATGCGACGCTGTTCATGCTTGGCGCGGGCTATACGCTGCTGGTCGACAAACATGTCCGCGTCGATGTGTTCTCCGCCAAAGCGAGCGCCGTTTGGCAGCGCCGCATCGACATTTTCGGCCATCTTTTCCTGCTGTTGCCCTCCATGGCAGCCCTTCTTTACTGGTCATGGCCATCGGTCCGCAATTCATGGAAGATCTTTGAGGGTCCGCTGTCAGTTGGTGGCATCCAAGCGGTGTTTCTTCTCAAGACCCTGATCCCCGCGTTTTGCATCCTTGTGATGCTGCAATCCGTGTCCCTTTTGATCCGGCTTATGATGCCAACGAGCACGTCATGATCGAATATCTTGATCTGATAATGTTTGCCGTTTTGATGGCGGCGATCCTGCTGGGCTTTCCGGTGTCCTTTAGCATCGCGGGTATTGGCATCATTTTTGCCTATATCGGTCTTGCCACTGGAGAAATGGACATCACGCTGCTGGGGGCCATGGGGCAACGGGTCTTTGGCCTGCTGACCAACAACGTGTTGATCGCCATTCCCTTGTTTGTCCTTATGGGCGCGGTTCTGGAAAAAAGCCGCATCGCCGAAGAACTTCTCGACACAATGGGCCGCCTGTTTGGTCAGTTGCGCGGGGGCTTGGGCATTTCTGTTGTGTTGGTCGGCGCGCTTCTTGCGGCCTCTACCGGAATTGTCGGTGCGACAGTTGTGGCTATGGGGATGATCGCCCTGCCAACGATGCTGCGCTCTGGTTATGATCCGCGCGTGGCGTCTGGCATCGTGTGCACCGCTGGCACCTTGGGCCAAATCATCCCGCCCTCAACCCTACTGATTATTCTTGCCGATGTGATGTCCAACTCGTTCCAACAGGCGCAATACGAACAAGGGAAATTCTCGGTCGAGGCGCTGTCGGTTGGTCAGTTCTTTGCCGCCGCCGTCATTCCTGGCCTGCTCCTGGTCAGCCTGTATCTGATCTACATCCTTCTGCGTGGTTGGATCCGTCCGCAAGACATGCCGCCCGCGCCCATGGATATGGCCAAGCCGGACCGCGCGGAAATCATCCGTGCTGTTGTGCCACCCGTGCTGCTCATTTTTGCCGTCCTCGGCGCTATCTTGGGCGGTATCGCCACCCCGACTGAGGCAGCTTCTGTTGGGGCCATCGGTGCATTGCTGATGACCGGACACAAACTGGGGATCAACCCAAAACTGATCTTGCTCGGCACCGCTGCCCTGATCCTGCTCGGCCTATTCGCAGGCGCATTCCCTGTGCGGTTCCAGCGTGACGACCTCAGCAATGGCACCTTTGCTTTGGGCCTCGTCTATGCAGCTTTGGCCGTGATCGGCGCGGTCGCCGTTGTCTTGGCCCTGCGAAGTGCTTTGAAGGAAAAGGTGGTCCATGAAGCTATCTCCTCCACCTTGACGATGACCTCGATGATCTTTGCGACAATCTTGGCAGCAGGCATCTTCAGCCTTGTCTTTATCGGGCTGGGCGGGGAGGAGCGCGTCGCGGCGATCCTCGGCAGCATGCCGGGAGGGGCAACAGGTGCATTGATCTTCTGCATGATCTTCATCTTCTTCTTGGGGTTCTTTTTGGACTTCGTGGAAATCTCAGTGATCGTACTGCCACTGGTGACACCGACATTGATTCTGCTCGGGCATGATCCGATCTGGCTAGGTGTTTTGATCGCTATAAACCTGCAAACCAGCTTCCTGACACCGCCCTTCGGGTTCTCGCTGTTCTATCTTCGTGGGGCAGCCCCGAAAGAGGTCACAACGGGCCATATCTATGCAGGCGTTATTCCCTTTATTGGGATACAGGCCGTCGGCGTCATCCTGATATGGTTAGTCCCGTCATTGGCGACATGGCTGCCGTCAGTGTTGTTCTAGGGCCAATGCCAAAAGCCGACTTTTACTGCAAAATGCACCAAGTTCAGGCCGCAGGACATATATTACCCGTTTGGCCAATAAGGGTGTAGGCGTACGCTTGCTTGCAGCTCTTGCAGGGCATTCGCATATATCCACGACACAGAGGTACATAGATGTGAATTCTGAGCAATTGAGTGAAGCTGTGGAGTTGCTTTAGCAATCAGGCCTTAGCGGACCTCCGCGCACGGTGCAGCAAATGGCGGCTACGGAGCCCAATTTGACCGATGCTGCACATCGAACGAACGGCACCTTCTCTGTGAAGGTAAACAAATCGACGGTGGCGTTTGGCATCGAGATGATGTGGCACTCCGCCGATGAGAACTTATGCATTCTTACTCAGAAATCAGTTGCTAAACGTGCTCGTTAAAGCAGCTCAAGGTGCCCTCGTGTTAGGTTGGCCGTGGGCAAACAGCGAAAAAAGCGCCTACAATTACGTGGGCAGTCCATTGTAAGAATAGCGTTCGGTGGAGAGGTCACCAACCCAAGCGTATACGGACATAAAAGCGTCCTCTTTGGTCAGAGTTGCGTGTGGAAGGAAAGAGGCGTGATGCGATCTGTCGCCAACGCCTGCGCTCTGATAACCCTCATCCCCTCGACGCCAAAAGCACATACCAGCAAGCATAATGTAGATCTCTTCTGCTGGATGCGTGCGAATTCCATATTCGGAGTTTGGCAGCATCCCATAGAGACCCAGCCGGACAATATCCGACTTCACCAATCCATCAGGCCCTAACAATTCGACATGTGCCTTAAAATGGCTGTGCTTTTTGTAAAGTTCACTTTTGGAGGTCTCGGGCGGCGCCCAATTGAGAGGCATATTGAGTACATCCGCACAAATTGGATGTGCCTTATCCGACCTCATAACCACGGCTATATCCTCCGATATCGCTCTTGGTTCACTTACTCCCTGTGCGAGCATGGATTTCGCTGACAATTCCTGAGAGGCGATCTTCTCAATTTCTAGGTTGCCATCGAAGACTGTTGCAAGGTCCAGGAATAGCCTTTTTAGGCTGATCGATTGCATTACTTGAGCCGGCATCTCAAAAACCTCATATGCTGCATGGAACGACCGAAACACGTCTATTGTTTCATGCCGCATGGCGTGGCTCTAGCTTCAAAATGACCAGAATCTATCTCAACGACGACCAATTTGGGCAGGCAAACATGGGCTTCTCATGGCTCACAGTAATTTTCGAGTCATGTCTTTCGCGCTCCAAAGAGAGAAAAGGTATTCGACGTGTTTGCCTCACTGCAACGCATAACGGGTTTCTCTGTCAGGCTTAGTCGTGCCTTGAAACCCGGCGCATTGCTGGCAGGCGAAGCGTATAGCGGCCATTTACGCAGCCGCAGCGAAATGTCGCTTCGTCCGCATCTTACCAGTTCAGTCGGTGCGCAGCGAAAGTCGGCAAATCTCGAACCGGTCACTCAGGCAACATGCAGCGAATGCTACCGAAGAGCCCACTTTGACCGATGCTGCAATTTGTTTTAACGGCTGCAAAGTGCAAATTGGTATAATTCTGCGCCCAAACTGCTAGCGTGATTTAAAACGCGGCAACGGGGTCGCCAAAGAGTGCCTCATCTGGCGTGATGCCCAGGCCTGGGCCCTTCGGAAGATCAATATGACCGCCTACAACCTCCAGGCCACTTTCACCGCAATAGTGGCCGTCGATATAGGGCGCTGCCAACCAAACACCTTCCAACAAGTCTGGGCGCACTGTTGCCCCTAAATGGGTGCAAGCCGCTGCAAGGATATCGCCACCCCATGCGTCGTCACATGAGTGCGGCAAATTCCGCGCCGCGCAAATGTCGCGCACCGTCGTCATCGGCTGCAACCCGCCCAGCCTGGTAAGTTTCAGCCCAAAGCCATCAACCAACCCTGAGCCAGCAGCGCTAATCACTGTGTTCACATCATAAGAACTCTCGTCGATGTAAAGTGGGTGGTGAAGCAATGGCCGCAGTTGGCGCAGTTCGTCATTTGTGCTGCATGGTTGCTCCAGAACGAACGGAATATCGGCGCATGAACGGCTGATGTACATGGCATCGCGGGTGCTCCAGCCTCTGTTGGCATCAATGGCAAGACGCATGCCACTGCCTTTGATGGCCTCCCAAACCTTGCGGATCACCTCAACGTCGACTTCTGGTGAATGTGCGCCGACCTTCAATTGCAGTCGCGGGTAGCCTTCTGCGCGTTTTGCAGCTGCTATCCGCCCAGCGTTGTCTGGCGTTTCGATCCCGATCGCGTAATACGAAGGAACGCGGTCCATCGCGGCCCCACCCAACAGATCTGCAACACGAAGTCCAAGGGATTTGCCCAACGCGTCAAAGACGGCAATGTCGATCGCAGCTTTCGCATAGTTATGGCCATGGAGCAGATGATCCATCTGTCGGTGCACGCTAAGCGGCAAGACCTCCGTACCGATCAATCCCGGAGCCATCTCCAATAGGGCTGCGCGCGCCCCTTTGGCGTGGGCTTCGGCATAAACCGGCCCCAGCGGGCATGTTTCGCCCCAGCCGACAACGCCAGTGTCTGTGACCAGTTTCACCAGCGTCGTGTCCAGCGAGAATATCTCACCATATGACATTGTGTATGGGCCATTTTTGACCGGTAAATCATATTGGTAGATATTCAGGTGAGCGATTTTCACGAAGATACCTCCGGCGGGATCAGGACCAGTTTTCCCGTATGCTTCTTTACCAGGAAATCCTCTTGCGCCTGCGCGATGTCACGCAACGGGTACGTTTTGGCAACAACAGGGCGAATTTCTCCGGCTTCGATATAGCTGATCAGATTGGCAAACACTTCATCTTCCTGAAAGGTGCAGCCCATGAGGGTGAGATCCTTGAGGTACAGCGTCCGCACGTCAATCTGCGCGATTGGCCCAGCAATGGCACCAGCGGTTGCGTACCGCCCACCGCGCCGCAAGACATCAAGAAAAGAGGGCCATTGTTCCCCGGCAACAAGATCAATCACCACATCAATCGAGCCCGTGCCCAATTCCGCCACCAGATCGACGTTCCGGTCGAGAACCTGATCTGCGCCCAAAGCTCTTACCTCTTCTGCCTTGGCCACTGACGACAGCGCGATGACCTCAGCTCCACGTCGCTTTGCGAGTTGCACAGCGGCTGAGCCAACTCCTCCTGACGCGCCTGAGATCAAGACCCGTTCCGCACCAACGCCTGCGCGATGCAACATGTTCTCTGCTGTTGAATAAGCGCAAGGGATCGAAGCAAGCTCTGCGTCGGTCCAATCGCAGTCGACACGGTGGGTTTCGCGGGCCGGTGCTACAACAAATTGAGCGAAGCCTCCGTCACATTCACTGCCAATCGTCCAACATTCATAGGGGCGAAAATCAACGTAAGTGCGCAACATATTACGGACCAAGACCCGTTCTCCGATACGCGCGTCGCTGACCCCGTCACCAACAGCCACGATATAACCGCAGACATCGGCACCTTGGATGCGCGGGAAGGTCAGCGGCGTGCCTGACCAGCTAGCGTCATCATCGTCCACACTGTCAAAGCCAGTTGCGCCACCGGTATCAGTGCCCTCGTTAACCGCCTTCGAATACCAACCAATACGAGTATTGATATCGGTGTTGTTGATACCTGCCGCAGCAATCTGGATCAGTAACTCACCAGGCTTTGGCTGCGGTATGAGCACATCAGTTCGGTAATCCAATTTTTCCAGGCCGCCGTGACCAGTCAATAAAACCGCATGCATTGTATCTGGTCGCATCAAATGTCTTCCAATCATAAAGCGAGGTAAGCTGGTTTGGTCCAACCATCATAGCAAGGGTGTAGTATTGCCATCATAAGTTACCGACGTCTCTGCAGAACTATTCGTCGCTTTCGCACCGAAGGCTTACATCCCGATCCTCTAATCCTAAAGCTTCTCGACAGAAGCGGCCATTGGAGCATTTGCAGCGAATTCACACTTTGTCCGCATAGCAGACGTCTATCCTGATCTTGGGAACGTCTGACATGTGGACCACATTGGTGGGCGCCAATCGATAGATGTGCTACTATAATAGCCGATATGACTGAATACTTATCCCATACGAACGTTTTCGGCGCGGTACAGACGCCGAGGTGCCAAGCCCGCTCGAAGCGGAGCACGGAGCAGTGCCGCAAAGCCGCGATGCGCGGCAAACGCGTGTGCAGAACGCATGGTGGGACGTCTACTGGGCCAAAGACAGCTGCAGGCAGGGCGAAGTGTGCTGAGGCGAAGACCATACACGGCCGGGAGACCCGCGAGAAGCGCCGTATGCGTGCTGACAAACTCCGGGAGCTGCGTTTAATGGAACGTGTGATGATCGAGGCCGGGATGATTGGTTAGGCAAGAGGTAAGCCCGCATCGGGGCCTTGAAGTGCCCCGCTTAACACCAGTTCCGGAAGCAGCTAAACGCGATTTATTCGAGCGTATTCGTATATATAGGCTGATGTATTGCGTCGGTAGATTTGGGGGGGGTGCCCCCGGGGTGGGGTCAGCAGAATCGCGATTTTCGCTCTGGGCTGGGTGCCAGCGCGTGTTTTAATTCTTGGCAGACCAACGCGGCAGCGCTCGATTCTCGGAACTGTACGCCAACAGCACCCTCAAGCATCATTCAAACGTAGCAATGAACGCGGCAATTGTTTTGATGTCCAAACGCAAAAAGCGCCCGAAGGGGCGCTAGTGTACTGATATTGCTTAGTAATGTTTGGTTGCGGGAGTAGGATTTGAACCTACGACCTTCAGGTTATGAGCCTGACGAGCTACCGGGCTGCTCCATCCCGCGCCAAGTGTCTGTTGGTTAGACCTTCGCCGCACAAACCACAAGAGGT
>Ga0213861_10002458_pt1 | contig 15864 bp, 27 predicted proteins | sample PICome_4_FD_160110 | JGI IMG/M metagenome (GOLD analysis project Ga0213861, IMG submission 160110) | Coastal seawater microbial communities near Pivers Island, North Carolina, United States - PICO131 | ecosystem: Environmental > Aquatic > Marine > Coastal | place: USA: North Carolina... | reverse complement strand
TTAAGATACAATGGGACGATCTGGAAAAATTTGCACAATAATTTCCATAAGTAATTTAGATAAATATCAATAGTCACTTGATAGATGAAGGCAACTGTAATAAATATATTATTACTACTTTCTTTCTAGGTAGTTATTGATAGCTCGCTATCTTTCTGTAGTGATTAATATATTGCGAGTGAATTGACCCTTCATTTATTTGGAGGGTCTTTTTTTTATTGTGCTAATTAATCAGAATATGACCAATCAGCACCATATAATTCTCGCCATTTCTTTTTTTCTTTGTGTATAGCTACCTTTGTCGTGTCCCACATTCCCTGATGGTGTCCATCACATAAAGGTATTGCACGCATATCACAGGTTTTGCCACCGCTATTTCTATCGTGTATGACGTGATGTGCTGTTGTCATAGTTGTTTGGACTTCTGCAAATTTTTGACAAATTACACATTTTCTTTGCCTAATTTCATTTAAAAACTTTTCATTTCTAATTGGCTTTGGCTGTTTTAGGTTTGACCACATAATTTTAACCTTGGCCATTTTCGACGTTTTTTGCCAAGCTAAGATTTTTTGGTCTTAATTTTGGCCTTGTTTTAATCTCAGATATTTTATCTGTTTCTATACATTGCGCCATGCTGTCCATATCTTCATATGGTTTATATGCGGCTGGTAATGCGTTTCCGCACTCATATGCGTTTTTATATAAAGTTTTCTTTTCTATTTCTACGCCAGCAACAACATATGTTATTACTAAAAATGTATAAAAAGTCATAATATATTTACCTCATTTTTCTTCTGTAACTTTAATAAACTTATGCCATAAAAGCATACGCTCATTGTGGTTTCTTATTAGACCATCTTCTCTTGGTGGCCTTTTGCAATGTTCTCTTGGCTTTGCACCACATTTTGGACATGGCATAGCCCTAATCATTATTTTTTCTTCGGTATATCCTTTACTCATTTCAATAACTCCAATGGGTCTGTCCCTATTGCATCAGCAAGTTTTTCCATTGCTAACTCAAAAAACTCATTAAATTCTTTTTGGTTCATTTTATTCATAGCAATTGTATCTGGAAAATAATAAATACCACCAAACTCACTAACGACTGTTTGAAAAAATCCACAGGCCATTTTAAGTTCTCTGTGCAAATTATCAGAGTTAGGCCATTTACCTGTAGCTTTACAGGCTTTGCCAAGAATTGACCAATATAGCTTATGATGTTGTTCTGATCTTTTTGACCTTAATACCAGATCAAATTCAGCGTTATGCGTTGCTAATGCTAACTGCTCCGCATCATATGCGGAACAGGGTAATAGCTGTCCATCTTGTAGCTTAACCGATATTCTTGGTTTTTTGCTCAAAACGGTATTGTGTCGTCAAAAGCATCATCGCTAGTGCCAAGATAAGTTGGCTTTAAGTCACCAGCAGTTTCAGCAGTTGGGTGTGGGTCGCCTGATGCTTTACCAGCTAGAGTAACGCTATTTGCATTTACCTCTAAATATTTTTTATCATTGTATTCGCGCCAAGAAAATTCACCATTAACTACGACAGGTTGACCTTTTCTTAGGTATGGAGAAACCGCTTTTCCAGCCTTTCCCCAATAAGAAACGCTAAACCAATAGGTTTCTTTTGTTCTTCTATCATTAACAGCTATGTCAAAGCCGCAAACATCCATGCCGCCTTGTGTTGTTCTTACAACAGCATCTTTTGCACAGTTTCCATATATAGTAATATTTTTCATTAGTTCATTCCTAGTTCAATTGATTTGTTTTCCCATGCAGTAGATATTTTATCAGAAAATACCTTATCTGTTTCTGCAATTTCTTTTATTAAGTTAAATGCTTTGTCAAACATAGCATCAAATGTATCAGCCGTAGCAGTTTCTATAAACTTCATAAGCTTTATACCGCGCTGTTCTGGCGTTTCTACAGGCTTAGATTTCTGGGCTACAGGGGCTGTTCTACCATTTGCCATATTCCCATCATCATCTTCAATAGGTACGCCTGTAAGGGCAGATAATCCATATCTGCGCGCATATGTGATAGCACCCCCCATTGATTGCATATCGTTTGCTTTATATTCCAAATAAACTTTGCAAGCAAATGACCCACCCGATGTATGCCTAAGTATTGTTTCAACATAAGTACCCAGTTCATCTCTGTCTGGGCATTGCTGTATAATAAAACCATTAGCGTGAAATGGTGGATAAACAGCATTTTGTATTGCTGTTAAGTCAGCATATTTATTTTTTAAGAATGGATTTTTAGAATTTTTAAAAGCCGCACCCATTTCTGCCTGTGCTTTTGCGAATGCAACAAGAGCATCTCGATATGCTGTATCATTGTCCCTTATGTATTCTGTAATTTCATTTGTCATATTATTTAGTCCTTATTGATATAGTTTGAGCGCCAGTGACTAATTCAGCCCCATCAATTTTGACACCCGCTTTGAGTTGTTTTTTGATTTCTGTTTTATCTGGTGTGATAGACACCTTGGTTAATTGTGTTGGTATTTCATTAGGATTAATGATGTTTACGCTTTCAGTACCTTTCCTCAAAGATATGGTTGCTAGAGCGTGTGGGATTTTAGTTTGATTTGCACAGAGCATTATAGTCTTAAGCATTTTAGTAAGCTTTTGCTTTCTTGCATCATGACCTGATTTGCGTTCTGCGTATTTTTTAGAAACATCCGCACATGAATTAGACCATGCTTCTGCCTCTGAAATTTTAAGCAATATGGATGTAACTAAATCTAATACATCTGTTTCTCCATCTAGGGTATCCCAGAAAGCGTCTTGGTCATCACGATATGGCTCAAGTTCTTCGGCAATCGCGGTAATCATTGCAGAGTCAATTCTCATTTGCGAGTTCCTCTGTATTAAATAGATCAATAGCATTTGCAATTGCACTATCTATTGTTTGCATTGCATTAGCTGGAAAACTTTGTGCAAGAAATTCCGATTGATTAATTTTACCAGCTTTTTCTAGTTCTATTAAATCTACATTATGATTTACTATACCATTAAGTATTTGAGATTTTACAAATCTGATAGGTGGGTTCTTTTTCATATTTTAGCTCCTGTCCATATTATATGTTTACAATTATTAATGATTAGTTTAATTAATGTAAAGAATAAAATAAATTATTTAACATTGGAGAGAAAAATGAAAGCAAAATTACTTACAAGTGAAGAAGTTAGAGATAAGCTAATTGACAGAAGATTATCATATGTAGCGGATAAATGCGGATTAACTTATATGTCTTTATCGAGAATAAGAAAAAATAACGGCAATCCATCACTTGCTACATTAGAAAAGCTATCAGAATACTTTGATGAAAATAAATAAAACCCTACGCTGTGAAAGGACAAGAGACTCAGCGCAGGGTTTAAGTTTGGTGTGTACGAGCAGTAAACCCCAATTGCATTCAGTTATACACGATGATTTTCAATTGACAAGAAAAAAGTTGATATTTTTATAAATTTCTATAAATAGATCATAGGACAAATGAAAGGACACCTAAAATGAGCATGAAAGCGGTTGTATGGGCATTGCATCAGCCTGATCTAACGCCACCACAAAAAATTGTATTATTGATGCTATCCGATAGACACAATCCAGACTTGGGATGTTTCCCTAGCATTAAAAGAATGTCTACAGATTGCAATATGTCAAGAAGCTCAATATTTGCACACCTAAATACCCTTGAGAAAAAAGGTCTTATAGAACGAAGGGGCAGATGCAGAGACGATGGACAGCAAACTTCTAATGAATACCATCTAAATATAATTGATAGGGTGCAGAATATAGATGCAGGGGGTGCAAAATCTGGACTGTCCCCCATCCAGAATTTAGACACCAATAACCATGTAATTAATAATCATGTAAATAAACCTATATTAAGATCAAATTCTATTGGCTTTGATAATTTCTGGTCACTATATCCCAGAAAGGTTGGAAGAGCTAATGCTGAAAAAGCTTTTGCAAAAGCATCACATTCTGTTGGTGTAGATAAGATATTGGATGCAGTAAAGCCATATGCAGATAGCGTTTCTCATAAGGAAAAGAAATTTATACCTCACCCTGCAACTTGGCTCAATCAAGGTAGATGGGATGATGAATTAGAAAAACAAGAGCATGGAATAGATCATCTCTTTAGGGATATGGTCAATGATCTAGCTAGAGTTAGGATTACATCAGATGAATAAATTACCAGCAATGCAATCAAAGGTATTAGACAATGATCAGCTTAGTAAGCACAGGGCTTGCATAGCGGTCAAGGCACAGGGCTTAATGAGTAGATATTATGAAGTTCCCCAAGATGAATATGTCAAACGAGATATTCTGATGGGTTGGATGGATATGTTGCAAGATTATACCCAAGAAGAAATTACAAAAGCTTGTATGCAATATCTTATTGATTATCCAAACAGGCGACCACATGAGGGACTTGTATTAAAAATTATATTGGCAAATAGAAAACACAAATTGCTGACAACACCTAAGATGCGGATAGAGGCTAAGAGTAGAAAAAATCCTGATGCAGAACAGAGAAAAAAGACAGCAGAAGAAATAATGTCAAAATTTAGAAAAATATGGTAGTATATGTTAGGGCTTATAAACCTTAGAACATCCTCCCATGTTCCCCCCTTCATTCCCTTATCCATGAGGGGGGTTTTAAAAACAATATCTTTATTGCTTATCTTTGTAACATAATTTATAAAATAATAAACAATGCGTTAAAATATGGGAGTAATAAATGTCAAATTGGGCGGCTGATAATGTAAATAAAAGACTTGTAAGTGAGCTTATTCCTTACGACAGAAATCCAAAAATTCACCCAGACAGCCAAATAAAACAACTTTCTGATAGTATAAGAGAATGGGGTTGGACTATGCCTATTCTAATTGACGAGAATGACCAGGTTCTTGCAGGTCATGGTCGATTGTTCGCCGCTAAAGAATTAGAACTTGAAGAAGTTCCATGCATGACTGCTACAGGATGGACTGAACAGCAGAAGAAAGCATATGTAATTGCAGACAATAAACTCGCTGAAAATGGCGAATGGGATACTGGTTTATATTTTAGTCAATTGAAAGAAATGAGTAATGATGGTTTTGACCTAGGGCTTATGGGGGTAGATATAGATTTATCAGCATTCAATTATAACCCAGTGTTAGAGCCAAAATTTGACGCTTCGGAAATTAATGAAGACAATATGATTAAAGCCAGTGAAAAAATGGACAAAGATATGAGTGATAGAATACAGGGTAAAGAGGGAACAGAGGTTATATGTCCACATTGCGCCGAAACATTTGTTTTTACTGGTAGGTGATAAGTGAAATATGAAAGAAAAGAACTCTATAATAAGTTAAATAAGCAGTCATGGCGGTATGCAAAAACAATGCCTTATATGCCACATTATCATGTTTGGATAGATAGGTGGACTACACAAGAAGATTTTGAATATTGTGTTAATTCAATTACTAAATTTGGTAAATGGGAATTTCACATGATAGAGCCACGTCATTATTTCTATGATAGTGCTTGGCGTTATTGGTGGATGAATGGCAAAACAGGAACTCCTACAGTCATAAACAGGGAACGTATAGAAATTAGAAGCCCCAAACCAATCCCAAGGAGGTTTCTGTGATTACTGTTTCATGTACTATAATGCACGCATCTTTTGATAGTAAAAGAAAAAAGACAGTACAAGAACTTCTATATCAATTACATTGCTCAAATAGTAATACTGAGTTTCTATCTGTAGATGTAATTTCAGATCAATTTAAAATGGGCGCGTGGTGGACTGCAAAAAAATGTTGGGAAAAGGGTGCAATATCTAAAGCTACACATCATCTAGTTTTACAGGATGATATAAAGTTATGTTATAATTTCTGCGCTGGTTTAAAAAAAGTAATTAGCGCATATCCAAATGATATAATTAGTTTATTTTATGGTCCACGAAAAAACTTCAATGGTACATCTAGGTGGGGAATAGCTGAAAGTGCATGGGGTCAAGCTATTGTAATGCCAGTTGAATTTGTAAAAGAGTTTTTATCATGGGATAAAGAAAATATTTGCCCTTCATTAAAACATGATGATAGTAGGCTTGCTCTATTTACCTCAAAAACAGGCAAAACAGCAAAAGTACCTTTCCCAAATTTAGTAAACCATAGAGATGGTGAAATAAGGTCTGTTATGGGAAATCATGGTGGAAAAAAAAGAAACACTGAATATTTTATGGGAAGCAATGACCCTCTTTCTTATGATTGGAATGATAAATCAAATCAAATGAAGTCAATTAGATCATTGTCAGAATATAAAAGGTATTTACTCAAATGATATATAATTCTGCGTTAAAAAATGGAACTCAACAATTTAAAGGTTTGCCACCTACCAATAGATTTGAACAGGATGGTTGTGTGGGTTTAAGGCGTAACTTAATAACTGAGGGTTATTTTAAAGATTTAGAAAGTTGTGATATTATCTATTGTGAACCTCCATTTCCAGCTGGAGTTAAGGTATTTGACGAGCGTGCAAAGGAAAATACTAATTCTTACACTGATTTTGCCAATGGTTTTTCTAGGCTATGGAATTTACTTGAACATAAGCCAAGATTAGCAATTACAAATAAGCGTCTTGAAAAATTTTTAACAAAACCTGATTTTCAAATAAAAGTAAAACTTAACACCCATTGGGAAACTTTAAGCTGTTGGGGGGTTTCTATACCAGAGGGCAAAACTAATTTAGAGATTTGTGAAATTCTAGGTAAAAAATATACAAGAATAGGAGATTTTACTTGTGGTTATGGTATACCTATTCTTTCTTTTAAGAAGGCAAGGCAGGGTAATACTTTCGTTGGTGCTGATTATGATGCACATTGCATAACTGTACTAAGGATGTTGATGGATGAAAATACACACAAATAATAATGTATTCGATGCGGCTTTAGATCGTATTAGGTTTATATTTGATGAATTTGATGAAGTAGTTGTTTCTTTCTCTGGTGGGAAGGATAGCACAGTCACTTTAAATCTTGCACTTAAAATAGCAGAAGAAAAAGGGCGTTTGCCTCTTAAGGTTATGTTTTTAGATCAAGAAGCAGAATGGCAAAATGTTGTTGATTATGTAAGAACAGTTATGCTTGACCCAAGAGTAGAGCCTTGGTGGTTTCAAATTCCAATAAAAATGACAAATTCTACATCAAATGAGCAACATTATTTGCATTGCTGGACAGAAGGCGATGATGAAAACTGGATGCGACCTAAAGAAGATTTTGCAATTACAGAAAATATATACGGCAAAGACAGATTTTATGAGATGTTCCCAGCAATAATGAAACATCATTGGCCTGACACACCAATGGCTGTATTAGCTGGAGTAAGGGCAGAAGAAAGCCCAGCCCGACTAGCTGGCTTAACTACAGCGGCTACATATAAATGGATTACATGGGGCAAAAAGGTTAATAAAAAAGAAAATCATTATAATTTTTATCCCCTCTATGATTGGTCATATACTGATATATGGAAAAGTATATTTGATCATAACTGGCAATATGCAAAGGCATATGATTATTTTTATCAATATGGAGTCAGCCCGACAAAGATGCGCGTTTCTAATCTTCACCATGAGACAGCAGTTCATCAGTTGTTTTATCTACAAGAGATTGAGCGTGACACATGGAATAAGCTTGTTAAGCGTTTAGATGGAGTAAACCAAGCAAGACATATGACTAAGGCTGATATGTTCCAAGCTAAGAGTTTGCCGTATATGTTTAAAGATTGGCGCGAATATAGAGACCATTTACTTGTAAATCTGGTTACTGACCCATCTTATCAAGAGGCAATGCGTAAAAAATTTGCACAGATGGATGATAAATATTCTATGTTAAAGGATATGAGTAAGCTCCATAAGGTTCATGTTACGACTATTCTCGCTCAAGATATAGATTTTACTAAGGTTAGTAATTTTGAACAAAACCCATTTGCTATTACATATAGAAGATGGAAGCGTGGCGACATGGATTTTGTAAACAAATCAGAACATAAAGATTGGATACCAGTAAATGTTAGTTAATGATGCAATACGTGATCACTTAGATGCTTTATCAACTCAAGAAAAGATTGAGTATATCGAGGCACTTAAAGACGATTTGCATAGTATGTCACCAATTCAACAGCCAGTAGATAGGGTTATGTGGGTAGATATAGAAAAAGTCCAAGCAAACGATTATAATCCTAATAGTGTTGCTGGTGCTGAAATGAAGCTACTTTATACCTCAATCAAACATGATGGATATACACAGCCAATAGTTACAATATATGATGAAGAACTTAATAAATATATTATAGTTGATGGTTTTCATAGATATTTTACCTGTAAGAGTAATAAAGATATATCAGATAGAAATCATGGCAGATTACCTATTGTCGTAATAGAGAAAGACATAAACGAAAGAATGGCGGCTACAGTAAGGCACAACAGGGCTAGAGGTTCTCATAGTGTCGATGGTATGGCCTCTATGGTCTTTTCTATGCTTGAACAGGGCTGGAAGGACTCCGATATATGCAATCATCTAGGAATGGAACCAGAAGAACTTCTAAGGCTAAAACATATTACAGGCTTTTCTAAGTTGTTTGAGAATACTGAATACAAAAAAGAATGGTTAACTAAACAGCAAATACTCATCAAAAAGAAATTTAATGATGAACAGAAAGGTGTTTAAGAACTTGATACTGGATAATAGTGAAAATATATGATAATGGTTATACTATGACTAACAAAATTGATGAAGCTTTAAAAATAAAGATACGAGATGAATTTGTTCATGGGTTTGTGGACGAAAATAACGTACGTCAATACCCTACAGTACAAGCGCTTTCTAAAAGACATGATGTTGCATATGCGTCATTGCATAGACGCTCTAAGTCAGAAGATTGGCAGACTGAAAAAAATAGGGTGCAAACTGAATATGATGAAGCCATAAAGCGCGAAAGACTAGAAAAGATGGTCGAATATGGCTCTCGTCTTGATGATGATGCAATAAAACTAGCATTGGCTATGATAGGTGATGCTGGTCGTAGGATTAATCAAGATGTTCAAAGTAGAAATACTCTTTTGCAAATTGCAGAAATGAGCAATGGTCCAGATAAAGATAATGCACTAGAAAAATTTAGATTAACTTCAAAAATTTTAACACCACATGATATGAGTGGTCTTGCACATACAGTAAGTAATGCTCAAAAAATTGGTAAATTGGCCTTAGGTCAAGCTCAAGAAATCAGCAAGGTATCGGCTAATGTCACAGCACCAGACAGTTTACGAAAAATTATCGACCAATTGGACGAACTTGCCAGCCTCAAGTCATCAAGCGCACAGCACACTTTACAGTGATTGGTTAGATATGGCGAGACCCCAACAATTAACCCCAAAGGGTAATTGGGGTGTGTGGCTTATATTAGCTGGGCGTGGTTGGGGTAAAACTATGGTCGGTGCATTTGATACCATGGTCTATGCACTTAATAATCCAGAAAGCAGATGTGCTGTTGTAACCCCTACATTCGGTGATTTGCGCCGCGTGGCATTTGGTGGTGTCTCTGGTATTATGAATTGGCTACCAGATGATTGTCTTTTAAAGGGTAGAGGGCAAGGGTATTCAAGTTCAGCCGCAGAAATAAGGTTATACAATGGCTCTATAATACAAGGGTTTGCGGCGAGTGAACCAAAGAGATTAAGAGGTCCACAATTCCACAGGGCTTGGTGTGACGAGATAGCGGCTTGGCAATACCCAGATGCGTTTGATCAGCTTATGTTTGGCTTGCGTCTTGGGGAAAATCCTCAATGCGTTATAACAACAACACCAGCGCCAAACGATTTAACAAGAAGATTAGTAAAAAGAACTAATACAATTATTACTCGGGGCAGTACGTTTGATAATGCGGCTAATCTTTCTGAGGTAGCGGTTGCACAGCTAAAAGATAAATATGAAGGCACTAGACTAGGCCGACAGGAGCTATACGGAGAAGTCTTAGATGATTTAGAAGGTGCTTTATGGGGTTATGGGGTAATTGATCAAAATCGAGTTAATTTAGAAAATTTGCCAGAATTCAATCGCATTGTCGTAGCTATAGACCCAAGCGTTACAAATAATGAAGACAGCGATGAAACAGGCATAATTGTAGCCGCAAGATGCAATAATAATCAATATTATGTACTGGAAGATGGTTCACATAAAAATACACCTGATGGTTGGGCAAGAAAGGCAGTAAGCCTTTTTCACAGCTATAATGCAGACAGATTAATAGCAGAAGTCAATAATGGTGGCGATTTAGTTGAAAAAGTGATAAGAACTATAGATATAAACATTCCTTACTCGTCAGTCCATGCAAGTCGTGGTAAGCTTGTAAGAGCAGAACCTATCGCGGCCTTGTATGAGCAAAGCAAAGTACATCACGTCGGGGTACATAAAGAACTGGAAGATCAGATGGTCTCATATACACCGAATTCCCGAAAGTCGCCAGACAGAATGGACGCCTTAGTATGGGCTTTAACAGAACTGAGCGCGTCTACTGGACAGCCAATGTGGAGAATTAGCTAATGGCATTTTTTGATTTTTTAAAACGTAATAATCTAAATTTAGAACATAAAGAAGCGCCTAGAGTGCATATGCAACAAACAACGCCATATCACGAGAGGTCAGATAGCTACAAATCTTATGCAAAAGAAGGTTATCAGCAAAATGCGGTAGTTTTTAAATGCGTTAATGAAATATCAAACGCCGCCGCTTCAATAAATTTTAAAGTTTATCAAGGCGATGTAGAGCTAGAACAGCACCCATTATTAAATCTTTTAAAGAAACCAAATCCAATACAGGCAGGAAATGAATATTTTCAATCACTTTATGCGTATATTTTATTATCTGGTAATAGTTATGCTATTAGTAGCACCGCTGGCGGCGTGCCAACTGAGCTACACCTTTTAAGGCCAGATCGAGTTGAAATAATTCCAAGCAATACGGCTATACCAAAAGGGTATAATTATAAGTTAAATGGTAAGGTCGTAAAAACTTATGATGCTGACCCATTTACAGGTCAGTCAGAAGTAAAGCATTTTAAAACTTGGAACCCATTAGATGATTATCTAGGTATGTCACCACTCATGGCGGCTTCAATAGATGTTGATCAACATAATCTCATAGCAAAACACAATATAGCATTGCTAGTAAATGGAGCTAGACCATCAGGCGCTGTTATATTTAAACCAACTGATACATCTGGAAACCCAGTAATGATGTCAGATATTCAAAGAAAACAGGTAAAAGATGATTTAGACCGCAGAATGAGTGGTACTAATAACTCTGGCAAACCTATGTTGCTTGAAGGTGATTTTGATTGGAAAGAAATGGGTATGTCCCCAAGGGATATGGACTTCTTACAAAACAAGCACATGGCGGCTAAAGACATTGCATTGTGCTTTGGTATTCCATCGCAGATTATCGGTATCCCAGATAGTCAAACATATTCCAATATACAAGAAGCACGTTTGGCTATGTATGAGGAAACAATCATACCATTAGCAATGCGTGTTTGTAATGATCTAAACGAATGGCTTGCACCTTCATTTGGTGACAATATTAAAATTGATTACGATTATGACAGCATCCCAGCTATGGTTGAGCGCAGAAAGCGCGTTTATGAGAATGTTGTAGCCGCTGTAGGCGCTGGAGTTATTACAAGAAATGAAGCGCGAGACAGATTAGGATTAACACCTATTGATGGTGGAGACGATATTTACATCGCCGCAAACTTATTCCCTTTAGGTAGCCCTGTTGTTCCAACTGCAAATAGCGAAGATGCAAAGCAAGATGCAGAAGACGCATATGGTGAGACTAAGCTTGATGAATATCCAGATGGTGAGCCAGTTCCAGAAGAATTACCAAATGCTTATAGGATGGGTAATAACGAGCAAAGATGCGGAAATTGCGTACATTATGAAAATAATGTTTGTGACTTATTCAATGCAAAAGTTAGAATACAATATGTTTGTAATGCATGGAAAGATGCAGAAGAAGTTGAAGAAAAAGCAGAAAGCGACGTTGATACAGTACCAACAGAAGCAATGCAGACAAATGCTACTCGCGGATTAAAGTTAAGAAAAGAATTCAATCGTGGCGGAACATTAGTTGGTGTATCAAGAGCAAACCAATTAAAATCACGCGAGAGATTAAGCCCAAGAACAGTAAGGAGAATGCACAGCTATTTCAGCAGACATGAGGTTGATAAGCAGGGTGTAGGATTTAGTAGAGGTGAAGAGGGCTATCCAAGCGCTGGTCTCATAGCTTGGCTATTATGGGGTGGCGATGCTGGTCAAACTTGGGCAAGAAGAAAAACAGCACAGTTAGACAAAGAGCGTGATAAGTCTTTTGAGCTAGAAGAATTCTTTACGAACGAAGATGTAATGGATGTAAAAGCTAAAATTAGTGAGACTGTTAAAAAGGGGCTTGCTGAGAAAGTAAAAGACCACAATGACAAGCATGGTGATAAAAAAGGAAAGCGTGTAACTCAAAGAATGCTAGAGGCAGTTTTTAGGAGAGGCATAGGTGCTTATCAAACAAACCCTCAAAGTGTACGCCCAAGCGTCAGTAGTGCCGACCAGTGGGCTTATGCTAGGGTAAATGGGTTCTTGAGCGCCGTAAGGACAGGCCGCTTCAAGCGCGGAAAATTTGATACTGATCTTTTACCAAAAGACCATCCATTGAGTTCTAAGGATTAGCAAGGTGTTCTTTGGCGAAGTCATACCAATCTAATAGTTCAGCTTTGTCCCATCGGCGACCAATCCCCACGTTAATTGATGGCGGTAGGGATTGATCACGTTCTAATATAAGAAATGTTGTTATTGGGATTTTAAGAAGTTTGCATGATTGCACGGCAGTTAATAGTTTAATTTTATGAGCCATGTTTTTACCCCTTAATAGTAATCATTTTCATAATCGTAATCATCACGATCATCTTGCAGAGACAGTCGCCATTCAGCTAGTTCTCTTTCAGTGTATTTTTGAGAGTATCTAAACTTATATTCTGGAGGTAACTCGTCTAAGCTTTCTACTTCTATAGATACCTCAGTACCACACTCGTCATAACATATAGCTGTTATCATTTATTCATCCTCTACATTTATCATGAGTTCATTAGTGCGGATGAAGTCTTTGACATCATCTTCGCTCAAGTATTTGCAGAATGCTACAATAAGATCGTCCCTATCATAACAACCATGCTCAACGGCTTCTAAAAATTCATTAGTAACTTTTCTTGCTGTCATGATATTTCCCCTATAATCTCAACATTATCACGCCCGAAATAACTTAGGTTAAACCATCTGCCGTTATCTTCAAGCCCAGATATTCCAACGTCGCTATTATATATATAAAGACAACCGCCATATTGAGTGCTTTTATATTTAGGGTCATTGTATTGAAATTTCCCATCATTTACCCCAAGGCGTTTAAGCATTTTATTTGCCCTATCGCAAATGTCATGGCCAGTATAATGTTGATCTGGCTTTTGGAGTTCTATCCAAACATCCATTGTTTTCATCGTTTCCATTTTTTGTCCTCTCAAATTTAAGTTGCCCTAGCCGTTATGGCTAGAGCTGTTGGTTATTTATTTAAGTCTCCAAAAAATAATTCAGCTACGCTTTGTCTTTTTTTTTAGCTGGCTTTTTTGGAGCCGTATTTGCTTTAGCTGGTTTAGCTTTAGCTGGCTTTGCATTCAAAAGACCATTCATAATAAAGTCTGGTGAAAATGGTTTAGATTTTTTCAAGTTCTTGTCCTCCTTTCATTAGTCTAATAATAACATTATAATCTATTTAACATTTAATGTCAATACCTAAAATTATGATTATTTTAACATTTATAAATTATTTATTTATTTAGTTAATATAATTAAAACTAATGTTAATTAATTTAAAATTAGGGGTTGACAGTAGTTCTTACATCTGCTACATTACTTATATAAATTAGGACAAGGGATTTTAACAATGACAACAATTATCGAAAAATTTGACGAAACATTTAAAATAGCAATGGCTGACCAAAAAAACTGGGAAGACGGCAAGCCAAACATTGAAGAAATTAAATCGCACATATTTAATATGATGTGGAAACATGATGGGCATACTTTTACAATGTTTAATATAACAGATAAGCCGACAGATAATTCAAAATCTACTGCTTTTACTACTGAGCAAATAGACGCAACTATCGCTGAAGAATTTGATTGGTCTTTTGCTGAGCATATGGCCTAAACCATGGAAGATATTATGAAAAAATTTGACAAAGCTTTTAACTATGAAATACAGCAAAAAACCAATTGGCACTTTGGAAAGCCTGTTCAAACAAGAATTGATTTGAATATCTGGAGAACTTTATTTTTGCAGGATAACGCTGGAATTACTGTAAGGCAGATTGATAAGGTTATCGCCGAAGAACTTGACGACAGCATCAATCATTTCGCTGGACAGACTTTAGAGCAAGTCCAAGCATATTTTGACGAGGCTTAATTATGGACAAAGATGAATGGTTTATAGCAATTGTATTCATAGCAATTATGATACTAGCTGGTTTAAACATCGATAAATTGATGGTGATATAAAAAACAAAATGCTATAGTCTGCACAGAGAGGTGGACTATGGCGACACTAGAATTAAAAAAATTTGGCGGCGTAAGATATAACGCAAGGCGTGAAATTACAGAGCAACTTAGATTAAGACAATCTTTTGAGCGCAAACTTTCTTTAAATTTAATTACAGAATTTGCTAAGATCGGCGACATAGCTCGACGTGAATATTTAGAACGAAGTTCTATTGAGCTAACAGGTAACTTGATTGAAGGTCGTCTACTCAAGATATTAGAGCCACATTACAGATCGGTCATAGAAGCATTTGGTTTACGAATGTTGCGACACCAAAAACAAGATAGTCAATTCGAACTATTAATCAGAGACTACATGAGGGTGTCTGGTCTAGGCGCTGTTAAAAAAATATCAGATACCACAAGAAAAGACTTAGTTAAGGTTATGCTAGATGCTGACAAAGAGGCGCTTGGCACAAGATATGTAGCTGATCAAATATTTCAATCTACTAGGGGTAATTACAGCAGGGCGCGGTCTGCGACTATATCTAGGACTGAAACGCACAATGCGGCTAGTTATGCAAATGACAGGGTCATAAAGGAAATGAATATACCTAATCTTCAAAAGCAGTGGGTGTCTGTGACAGATGATAGGACTAGAAGCAAACACGCGGCGCTCAATGGGACAATAATACCAATAGATGATGATTTCGTAGTACCTACAGATTTTGGCACAGCGTTAATGGATAGACCAGGTGATAGTAGAGGTGGGGCGGCGAATGTCGTAAATTGTAGGTGCGTATTACTCTATGTCCAACCAGAGGACACTGTTATTGATGATGCACAGCCAAAGCCAGAGAAAATAACACCACCACCACCGCCACCTAAAAATCTTAATCTTACTGATATTACATTCATGTTGCCAAACTCTAAATTTAAGAAGTCTGATATTGAAGATAGAATAAACAGGAATATGACACCTCTTACTCTTGCAGTATCTAATAAATTAGCAAAACCAGATGCCATTAGGCAAGGTGATGGCATATATTATGATCAATATAGAGAAATAGAAACAGATATGGACGAATTAACGCCAATACATGAATATGGACACCATATTGATCACATGATTGGTCAAAGAAATAATAGAACTTGGGTTTCATTTAGTGTTGGTGGCACTGACTTTATGAGTGCATTAGATTTAGACGCTAAGAATATGGGTCTGGGAAAAGGT
>Ga0213861_10002457_pt1 | contig 15868 bp, 10 predicted proteins | sample PICome_4_FD_160110 | JGI IMG/M metagenome (GOLD analysis project Ga0213861, IMG submission 160110) | Coastal seawater microbial communities near Pivers Island, North Carolina, United States - PICO131 | ecosystem: Environmental > Aquatic > Marine > Coastal | place: USA: North Carolina... | reverse complement strand
TTTCATCCAATAATTTTTTCAGGATTAAAAAAAATTACAGGAGCTACTTATGTGGAGCGCGTAGTGCAAAAAGTCATACAAAATGATATTGCTATTATTGCTTTACACACTCGCTTAGACAATCATCCTCAGGGAGTCAACCACGTGCTTTGTGAACGTTTAGGACTGGTCAACACTAAGGTATTAATCCCCAAAAAAGACAACCTTAAAAAACTGGTGACTTACGTTCCAAAAAACCATACAGAAACAGTATTAAAGGCCTTACATCTTGCGGGTGCTGGAAATTTAGACAACTACAGTGAGTGTAGCTTTTTATTAGAAGGTACAGGAAATTTTAAAGGCAACGAAATAAGCACCCCTCATTTCGGAAAACGTTTAGAAAAGGTATCCGTAGAAGAAGTTCAGGTCAATGTCGTTTTTGAATCTCATTTACTCCATCAGATTCAAAAAGCACTTCACGTTTCCCATCCCTATGAAACTGTGGCATATGAAATGTATCATTTGATCAATTCCTACTCTGAGATTGGTATGGGTCGTATCGGCTTTTTAGAAAAAGAAATGAATCTGAATGCTTTTTTAAGTTTTGTAAAAAAACAATTGAATACAGAATTTGTACGCTACAGTCCCGATCTGAGAAAACCCATAAAAAAAGTAGCGGTTTTAGGAGGTTCAGGGAGCTTTGCCATAGAAGAGGCTAAACGTCAAAATGCCGATGCCTTCATTACTGCAGATTTAAAATACCATCAATTTTATCAAGGAGAAGCACAACTTGTACTTATCGATGTAGGACACTACGAAAGCGAACAATTTATCAAAAATTTGATATTTGATTATCTTACCAAAAAATTGCCTAATTTTGCATTCGTTTTATCACGTACCAAAACAAATCCTGTTAATTATTCTTAGCTATGGCCAAAAAAACTGAAGTAACTGTCGAAAATAAACTTAGAGCACTTTATGATCTTCAACTCATTGATTCTAGAATCGACGAAATCATAAGTTTAAGAGGAGAACTTCCCCTAGAAGTAGAGGACTTAGAAAACGAAATTGCAGGGCTAAGCAGCCGTTCTGAGAAAATAAATGAGGAGATCCAAGAAAGTGAAAAAGGGATATCAGATCAAAAACAGATCATTGAAAACGCAAAGGAACTTCTAAAAAAGTACGAAGAAAAACTAAAAAACGTTCGCAACAACAGAGAGTATAGCTCGATCGTAAAAGAACAAGAATTCCAAGATCTAGAATCTCAATTGGCTGAAAAGAAAATAAAAGAGTTTAAAGAGCAAATCGAACAAAAACAAGTACGTTTAACCGCTTTAAATGAAAAAATAGAAGAACGGTCCAAACATTTGAATTCTAAAAAAGGAGAGTTGGATGCCATTTTAAAAGAAACGCATAAAGAAGAAGATTTGCTTCAAAAAAAGTCCAAAGAATTCGAAAAAGCTATTGAAGAACGATTGATTACTTCCTACAATCGTATTCGTGGAAGTGTAAAAAATGGACTGGCCATTGTTCCTGTAGAACGAGGAGCTTCTGGAGGCTCTTATTTTTCAATTCCTCCTCAGATCCAACTAGAAATTGCATCGCGAAATAAAATCATCATGGATGAACACAGTGGACGAATTCTAGTTGATGCAGAACTTGCTAAAGAAGAACAAGAGAAAATTCAAAAACTCATCGGAGGCTAGTTATTCCCAATAGTCGTAAACCAGAACAGATTTTGTATTTGGAACAAATAGTTCTACAAACTTTTGATGAATAGGATGGGGAAGGTATATGCTGTCTCGATCTAACGAACTGGCAAACTTCATGGTCAAACTGTGAGTAAATCCTTGTGTTAATCCCTCTGGAGAAACATTTTCGCCAAAATTTAATGCTTCTACACCAGGAATAGCCTGTAACCCATATGCCCCATCTGTGATTTTTTGAAAATCTTCCGGAGTTGTTTCGTCCTTAAATTGGATTAATACAAGATGGACTAACATTTTTCTATTATTGTTTTTTTCCTTGGAAGATGACGTGCCATCGATAAAAAAATAACCTATGATTAGGGTCGTCAAATAAAAAATGACAATAATTACAAAGGAAAGTCGATCTGTGATTCCAACTCTTGGCATGCTAAATTTTTATCCAATTTAAAGATTAATAGTTGAACTAGAAAAAGGAAAGTTAAAGACTTTAGTAAAAAAAACCTGCTCACTTTAAAGAACTCAATTGTAAACAAAATCAAATAATTATCAGAACGAATGAATAAGCGAGCAGGCTAACAATAAACCAATCTATAATAAAGACCGCTTTTTTTTAAAAAGTTACATGACCAAATGATAATAAAATGTTAAAACCTTTCTAAGAGCGATTCGCTTTAGAAGGGTATATACACTTTCTAAAATAGGATATGCTAAAGCTGTTTTTAAAATTCATTGCTTTAGTTTTAAAAAGGATTAGGCTTCCAATTTTCAATATAAAAAATTAGTTTTATTCTTAAAAAGGAAACTTATCAAAGGTTCACAATTTCACAATAAGTAAATAGATATACTAAAAAAAGAGATGTATATACTACATCTCTTTTTTGGAAGTGGGCGCTGAGGGATTCGAACCCCCGACCCCCTCGGTGTAAACGAGGTGCTCTGAACCAACTGAGCTAAGCGCCCCTAGAAAATATTGTTTCCTAAAGGTTCGCAAAGATAAAATTTATACTGCAATTCCAAACTATTCCTATTTATATTTTATTTCTGATGTTTACTTTTTTCAAACTCCAGAACCTCCGCAACTACAAAAGTACTCCCCCCTATATAAATAAGATCTTCAGGGGCTGCGTTTTTTAATGCCGTTTGGTAAGCTATGGTAATGCTTTCTTCATAATGAATATCCAATGGTGAGTGGGTCAATAGTTCTTTTAAGAGTGTCAAAGGAATCGCTCGCTCCAAACGGGGACTACTCAAATAAAATGTTGCGGTAGAAGGGAAAAGCCGTGTCAAATCAACAACGTCTCTTCCTTGAACAAAGCCCATTACCAGATGCAATTTTTTAAAAGATAGGGTTTTGATTTGTTTTGCAATTAAGCTCAATCCTTCCTTATTATGTGCCACGTCCAAAATTACCTCCGGAGCTTTTTTTATTTGTTGCCATCGCCCCATCAATTTTGTATTGGCTACGACACGCGAAAGGCCTTTTTGTATCGTTTTTTCATCCAATTCTATGTTTAGTTGTCCCAAAGCTGAAACTACGGTTCGAATATTATTTTTCTGATAAATTCCTGTCAAGTCAGAATTGAATGAAATTTTTTGTGGATTAGCAAAAAAAAGAGGTGCTTGTTGACGTTGAGCTACTTCTTCAAAAACCTTTCGAGTTTTAGGATCTTCTTCTCCAATTACAATAGGAGTTTTAAACTTGATGATCCCCGCTTTTTCTTGGGCAATTGCTGCATGAGTATCTCCTAAAAACTGAGTGTGATCCAAACCAATATTGGTGATTACAGAAAGTACAGGAGTAATAATATTAGTCGCATCCAAACGTCCCCCTAGACCAACCTCAACGACTGCAAAATCCACTTTTTCTTTTTTAAAATACCAGAAGGCAAGACCTACGGTCATTTCAAAAAATGAAAGTTGGGCAACCTCAAAATAGGGCCTATGGGACGTGATGAACTCAATCACATCCTTTTTCGAGATCATACGTCCGTCAACCTTGATCCGTTCTCTAAAATCCAACAGATGTGGTGAGGTATAAAGTCCTGTTTTAAACCCTGCTGTTTGAAGTATGGAGGCGGTCATATGTGCGGTTGACCCTTTGCCATTTGTGCCTCCAATATGGATGCATCGGTACGATAGATGTGGACTCCCTAGGTATTGGTCAAACTGATGCATAGCTTCCAAACCAGGACGATATGCAGCAGCTCCTTTTCGCTGAAACATTGGAAGCTTTGAAAACATCCATGCTATGGTTTCCTTGTAGGTTTCCAATGCTTATTCTCCTAATTTAAATTGAATTACGACGAACCCAATTTGTTGCTCTGGTGCTTGAGAATCGGGATACCACTTGTGCAATAAAGCTGTTTTTTTTGCTGGATCCATCAAGCAAGGGTGGGTATTGGTACTTCCTTTTACCCCTGGCTCTGCGCGAACTACTTCCCCTTGGGGATTGACAGTAATTCGAACCACTACAGTGCCTTCTTGATTACAGTCCTGTACTACTTTACCGTTGGTTTGTAAATTTCTTCCATTCAGTCCGTATCCCTTTCCTATTCCTCCCAAACCTGCGTTGTTGTAATAACTACTTGCGTAAGGATTTCCATCAACTTTTCCTTTATCTCCAGCTTCCTGATCATCACCTTCTCCTTCTATCTCTTCCCCTTTTTGGAGGTTCTTTTTCAGCAAATTGGATACCACACTTTTTGTTGCCTCAGAAACTTTTGGCGTTACTTTCTCTGGGGGCGTTTCTTTTAATTTTTTTTCTTCAACAGGAGGTTGAATTTCTTTTGTAGAAACATCCTTTTTTGGGACACTCACTTCAGATTCTTTTTCGGTAAGAACGGGAGGAGTTTTTTCAGGGGTTGTTGTCTTGGGAGTAGGTTGTGGTTTGATTTGCTCTACTTTTGGCTCATTTTGAACCGGTGTTGGTTTTGAACTAACGGGCTGCTGGGGTTGGATGTTTCCGCTCCCCTGAGCTAGTGTTCCAAAATTCACCTCCATTCCGTAACTAATAGGTGGATCATAATACGTCAGTCCCAGTACAAAAAAGAGGAATAGCAAAAGGACTGCTACCAATGCGGTAAGCCCTGCAGACTTTTTCTTATGTGGTGTATTTAGAAATTTCATTTTTACCTTTTATGGTGTCTCTACTGCCAAAACCACTTTGATGCCGTTTTTATTGGCGATGTTCATCACATAGACTACCTGGTCTATGGGTACTTTTTTTTCTGTTCTCAAGACGATAGATGGAGTTTTCATAGCAGAAAGACTTTGTATAAGTTGCCGTTCTAAATTTGTTTTCGAAACCCGATCAGCGTTGAGATAAAACTGATTGGCATTGGTTATGGTTACAGCTAGGGTATTTCGATTTTCTGTTTTGCCTTCCGCTTGTGGAAGCTTTACATCTATTGTATTGAGCTGTTTGGCTAGAGTGGAGGCAATCATAAAAAAAATCAATAATAAAAAAACCACATCCGTCATGGAGGACATGTTAAATTCTGGGCGAATTTGGTTCCTTCCGCGAAGCTTCATCTTAGGCGGGTTCGTTTAATAAGTCTAAAAATTCCAGACTTGTGGCTTCCATCTGATAAACCGCCTTGTTGGTCTTCACTACCAAATGGTTGTAAGTGATATACCCAATAATCCCAACAATAAGGCCTGCAACTGTAGTAGTCATCGCTGTATATAAACCATCTGCCAGTAATTGCATATCAATATTACCTCCAGCATTTGAAATTTCAAAAATGGATAAAATCATTCCGATCACCGTTCCTAAAAATCCTAACATTGGAGCCGAGCCAGCAATTGTAGCAAGAATACTGATGTTTTTCTCCAATTGATAAACCTCCAAACGTCCAGCATTTTCGATAGCCGTATTGATATCCTCTAAAGGTCTTCCAATTCGAGATAAACCCTTTGAAACCAGTCGAGACACAGGGGCATTTTCCTGAATACATAATTGTTGGGCAGCATCTATTTTTCCTTGCATTACGTGAGATCTGATTTGTGACATAAAAGTAGGAGTCACTTTTACTGCAGCCCGAATGGCAAAAAGTCGCTCAAAATAAATATAAACCACCATCAACAAAAGAATACTCAAGACCCCAATAATTATTTGACCTCCAAGACCTCCATTTTGGATTAATTCAATCAGCGAAAGAGTTTTTTCTGTTTGAAGAGGTGAGGGATCTTGAACTAGGAATAGCTTCATATCAAAGTTAGTTTAACATTAAAACGTAAATAGGGTCAAAAAATTCTATACCCCTTTATTAAATTAAAAAATTTCGCATGAGTATAAAGACTCCGAAACCTCCAATAAATCCTAAAAAGGCTAACCAGGCAATCTTTTTTAAATACCAGAAAAAATCTATTTTTTCCATACCCATGGCAACTACTCCTGCCGCAGAACCAATGATTAGCATACTCCCCCCCGTACCTGCGGCATAGGCAATTAAATGCCATATTGGATCGTCTATTGGTGCAGAGAACATTCCCATACTTGCTGCTACCAAGGGCACATTGTCTATCACTGCAGAACCAATTCCCAGCAAAGCAATTACGATATCCGTATTGGGAATTGCTGTGTTAAGTCCTTCTGCAAAATTGAACAATAATCCCAAAGACTCTAATGCTGCAACAGCTAATAAAATTCCTAAAAAGAATAAAATACTAGGCAATTCGATTTTTGACAATGATTGATGCACAGGACTGCTTGTTTGATGCGCGTCACTTTCTTCGTCGATAGAAGTGATATTAATTTTGGCTTTACTGAAAATTTCTGCAAATGTGGCCACAATAGCTAATGACAGCATCATTCCAACGTAAGGAGGTAAATGAGTTATGGTTTTAAATACTGGAACAAAAACAATTGCCGACAGACCTAAGTATAACATTCGAGCTCCATGCTTGTGAAAACCCACATCGCCCTCATCTACTTTGATTTCTTCAATCTCTCCCTGAAATGCAGGTAAAAAGGAAGCAATCCCAATAGGAATGATTAAACAAATTATGGAAGGCACTAAAACATAACTAATCAAACTTAGAGTAGTTACTTTGTCGCCAATCCACAACATGGTTGTGGTCACATCGCCAATAGGAGACCAAGCCCCACCTGCATTGGCAGCAACAATAATCAATCCCGCAAACCATAATCGGGTATCTCGAGCAGAAATGACTTTTTGCAAAATTGTGATCAATACTATAGTAGCTGTGAGGTTATCTATAATTGCGGAAAGGATAAAAGCTAAAATGGCGAAAATCCATAGCAAACCCTTTTTACTTCGAGTTTTTATAAAGTTTTTAATCGTGTAAAAGCCATTGAAATAATCAATAATCTCCACGATGGTCATCGCTCCTAAAAGAAAAATAATGATCTCTGCGGTTTTTCCTAAATGATGTAAAAGAATTTCCTCTAGGTGTGAGGGTTCTAATTGTTTTAATTCTGTATTTACCTCAAAAACAGGGAGGTGGGCTAAGGACATAATCGCCCAAATCAAAGCCATCATTGTTAAGGCTGGAATCAGTTTATCTACCTTGAGGTTGTGCTCTAAAGTGATTGCCAAGTAACCCAAAACAAAAATCGTTATTATGATGGTTTCCATAAAGTTTAACTTAATTTGATTCCTTAAAAATATAAAAATCTACACCCCAATAACCATGGAATCCAACAAAAATTTAACCTCGGAAAATTATACCAGAGCTATGATCTTGAGAAGCCCCTGTGACAGAGGCCAAACAATTGTTTTCTCCTCGCAATCGCAACACTCCTAATAAACCGAAAATCAGAGCTTCCTTAAAGTTAATAATATCAGAACTTGGAATGTGAATTCTTGCAGCTGTATGTTTTCGAATTTGGTACATCAAATAATCATTCATTACCCCTCCTCCACTTGCCAAAACTTTTTGTTGTAAATCAAAACATGCCCCAATTTGTTTACCAATGTGAAGTGTATAGGTATGGAGTACATCTTCGGTTGGATGTGTATCGTATTTTTTTAAAAGAGGAAAAAGAGTGGCATTAACCCATTCTATCCCCAAAGATTTTGGAGGTAATTTGGTGTAAAAATCTAGTATTTCTAAGGCTTCAAATAATGGGTCAATACGTCTTCCTTTTTGAGCTAATCCACCCCCAAAATCACATTCCAATCCTTCTTTTTGAGCTAAAAAATTTAAAACAGTATTTACCGCACAAAGGTCAAAAGCAACTAAGGTTCCTTTTTGGGTCAGAGAGGCATTGGCAAAGCCTCCTAAATTTAAGCAAGCTTCGTATTTACTGAAAAGTAACTGATCACCAATGGGAACCAATGGTGCACCTTGTCCTCCAAAAGCAACATCTTGAGTTCTAAAATCACAAATTACTGTAAGACCCAATCTTTTGGCCAATTTTTCTTGATTTCCCAACTGAAAGGTAATGCCCTTTTCAGGTTGATGAAACACAGTGTGTCCATGAGAACACACCCCATCGATCTGTTCCAATTTATGCGTTACAATAAATTGGTTGATGACTTTGGCTAACAGCTCAGTATAATCACTATTTACTTCTCGGATACGGTCGGGAGCTTCATTGTGCAGCCCACCAAGTATTTCCTGCCAAGCTGTTGTGTAGGCTACTGTCTTTGCCGCTTTGATAGAGAAATTCCATTGGCCATCCCAAGTAAAGTGTGAATAGACCAAATCAATACCATCCAAAGAAGTACCAGACATGACCCCAATAACTTTGTAATCCTGCTTTTTCAATAAAATCTAATTTAGATGTAAACAAAGGAAATGAAAATTAACATTTATTCAGTTTTTTGACTAATAAATAAAGATTTCCATATTTAAAGAATAAAAATTTAGGATATCGCAAAACCCTGAGATTTATATTTTGATTCCGACATGCTTTCCCTTAAGGATTCTTAATTTTATTGTCCTTAAATTTATTTTATGTTGCCAGCAAAACAGGGACTTTACGATCCTCAGTACGAACATGACAATTGTGGAGCAGGATTTATCTGCAGTCTTCAAGGAAAAAAAACCAATGACATCATCCACAAAGCGTTAGATATTTTAGACAAACTAGAACACCGTGGAGCTGTAAGCGCCGACGGTAAAACGGGTGATGGAGCTGGAATATTGATCGAAATTCCACATGATTTTCTGGAAACCCAATGTGACTTTACACTTCCAGAACTACACCAATATGCTGTAGGAATGGTCTTTTTGCCTAAAAAAGAAAACCAACGGTCTTATTGTATAGGCGTGCTGGAAAACGAAATTATAAAACAAGGGTTGGAAGTCTTAGGCTGGCGTAAGGTACCTGTAAATAATGAAGTGGTAGGTAGTATTGCAGCCCAAACCGAACCTCATATCATGCAAATTTTTGTGGGAAGAGGATCGGATTCTCTAACTGATCACGCATTCAACATCAAACTATTTAGTGCCCGTAAAATCGCTGAACATACCATTTTAAATTCCAAACTCTCCGAAGCCTCGTATTTCTATCTTCCTAGCCTTTCTACACATACATTGATTTACAAAGGGCTTTTGATTCCTGAAGACATCAAAGGATATTATCAAGACTTAAGAGACCCTGCTGTTGTGACCCGTTTGGCTTTGGTTCACCAACGTTTCTCTACCAATACTTTCCCTACTTGGGATCTAGCTCAACCTTTCCGATACATGTGTCACAATGGAGAAATCAATACATTTCGTGGTAACCTCAGTCGAATGGAGGCTCGAGAAGAACTCCTTGAAAACGACCTGTTTGGTCCTGAAATAAAAAAGATTTTACCTGTAATTCTCCCTGGAAAATCAGATTCTTCATCTATGGACATGGTCGTTGAAATTCTTTTGGCAACCGGAAGATCTCTCCCAGAAGTGATGATGATGCTAGTCCCAGAAGCTTGGGAAAAACACGCATCTATGGATGAAGATAAGAAGGCATTTTACCAATATAATGCTTGTATTATGGAGCCTTGGGACGGACCTGCATCCATACCATTTACGGATGGAAAATACATCGGAGCCCTATTGGATCGAAATGGCTTACGTCCCTCCAGATATTCGGTAACTAAGGACGGTTATGTAGTCATGTCTTCAGAAACTGGGGTACTCGATATTTTGCCTGAAAACATTGAAAAACACGGACGTTTGGAGCCTGGGAAAATGTTTTTGGTAAATATGGATGAAGGGCGCATCATAGAAGATGATGAAATCAAAAAAGAAATTACTACTAAACGACCGTATAAAAAATGGCTCGATAAAAATTTACTCCCTTTAAAAAATGTTCCTTATACAGGAAATAAAACTCCTGTGGAGGAAGAAGATTTTGAAACCCGTATGCGTATTTTTGGTTATACTCAAGAAGACTTAAAAACCTTAATTACACCTATGAGTGTAGATGGCAAAGAAGCTATTGGGTCTATGGGAACAGACACCCCTTTGGCTGTTCTGTCCGATCGTCCACAACTTTTGTATAACTATTTTAAACAACTTTTTGCTCAGGTCACCAATCCACCTCTTGATGGAATTCGAGAAGAAATTGTTACCGATACGAGTTTAAGCATAGGAAGCGAATTCAACCTCTTTGACATTACCGCCGATCATGCCAAAAAATTAAGTATTCAAAATCCTGTCATCTCGAATGAGGATTTAGACAAAATTAAGTTTATAGAAAGTGATAATTTTAAATCGACTACAGTTTCTACATTATATGAAATTCAAAGTGGCTTAAACGGTTTAGAGTACGCCTTGGAAGAAATGATTAAAGAAGTTGAAAAGGCTATAGACCAAGGGGCAAACATCATAATTCTTTCTGACCGCGGAGTGTCGCCCTCCCTAGCTCCCATCCCCATGTTGTTGGCTACTTCTCATACCCATCACGCATTCAAAAGATTAAAAAAACGTTCAAAGTTTGGAATTATAATTGAGTCCGCAGAACCCAGAGAACCCCATCACTTCTCCCTTCTTTTTGGATACGGTGCCAGTGCAATAAATCCCTACATGGTAAATGAAATCATCATTCATCAAACACAAGAAGGTATTATTGCTCTGGAGGCAGACAAAGCAATAGAAAATTTTAACATCGCCATTGCTAAGGGAATTGTCAAAGTGATGAATAAAATTGGAATCTCCACCCTACATTCCTATCGTGGGGCTCAGATTTATGAAGCGTTAGGCTTATCCCAAAATTTAATTGATCGTTTTTTCTCCAAAACCGCAACCCGTATTGAAGGAATTGGACTGTATGAGATAGAAAAGGAAATAAGTAAACGACATTCCAAAGCATACCTTCACGAATCCAAATTGGGATTGCCCTTAGAAATAGGAGGAGATTACCGCTGGAGAAGAGATGGAGAGGCACATGTGGTCAACCCTTCTACCATTGCAACCTTACAACAAGCCGTTCGGCAAAATAAACCTGAGAGCTATGAGGCCTTTTCAAAAATGATCAATAATCAAAATGAAAAACTCATGACCCTAAGAGGTTTATTTGAGTTTTCTAGTTTTGATCCCATCCCAATAGATCAAGTAGAGCCTTGGACAGAGATCGTAAAGCGCTTCAAAACAGGTGCCATGTCCCTAGGATCCATTAGTCAAGAAGCACATGAAAATTTAGCCATTGCGATGAACCGAATTGGAGGGAAAAGCAATTCTGGAGAAGGTGGCGAAGACCCGAAACGTTTCCAACCTGATCAAGAAGGAAATCTGAGGAACTCAGCAATCAAACAAGTTGCTTCTGGACGTTTTGGGGTTTCCAGTCACTATTTAAGTTCTGCTAAAGAAATTCAAATTAAAATGGCACAAGGAGCCAAACCTGGAGAAGGTGGACAACTCCCAGGGCCTAAAGTCAACCCTTACATTGCTTCGGTAAGAAATTCAACTCCCTATGTAGGGCTAATTTCTCCTCCTCCCCATCACGACATTTATTCCATTGAGGATTTAGCTCAGTTGATTTACGATTTAAAAAATGCGAATAGAGAAGCGCGAATAAACGTTAAACTAGTTTCTGAAGTAGGAGTAGGTACCATAGCCGCCGGAGTTGCCAAAGCAAAAGCAGACGTCATACTTATTTCAGGTTATGATGGAGGAACTGGCGCTTCACCTCTTACTTCATTAAAACATGCTGGACTTCCTTGGGAACTCGGAATAGCCGAAGCGCAGCAAACTTTGGTTATGAATGACTTGAGAAGTCGTATCGTATTGGAATGTGACGGTCAGATGAAAACAGGAAGAGATGTCGCTATTGCCTGTTTATTGGGTGCTGAAGAATTTGGGTTCTCTACAGCTCCCCTTATCGCTTCAGGCTGTATCATGATGCGCGCGTGTCATTTGAACACCTGTCCCGTAGGGATCGCAACCCAGGACCCCGAACTACGGAAAAACTTTAAAGGAAAACCCGAACATGTAATCAACTACATGTATTTTGTGGCCGAGGAATTACGTCAAATCATGGCAGAACTAGGCTTTAGAACAATTGATGAAATGGTGGGTCAGTCTCAAAAGTTAAATACGAAAAAAGCCTTAGAACATTACAAAGCGCAAGGCATAGATTTGTCCAATATCTTGTATAAACCGGAAGTGCCAATCCAAGTAAAAGAATACAATACTGAAACTCAAGACCATCAGTTGGAAAATGTATTGGATTTTGACATTTTGAGTCAGGCGCATCCTGCTTTATATCGAAAAGAAAAGCAACATCTGGAGTATCGTATCAATAACACCAATCGTACTGTTGGTGCCATTTTAAGTAATGAAATCTCAAAAATTCATGGTGCTGGTGGATTGCCCAAACATACATTGAGTTTAAAATTTACAGGCACAGCAGGTCAAAGCTTTGGAGGTTTTGCAACCCACGGACTTTTTATGAAGGTAGAGGGAACCGTAAATGATTATTTTGGCAAAGGGCTTTCTGGAGCAACACTAGTCGCTCAAGTACCTGAAAAATCTACATTTATCCCTCATGAAAATGTCATCATTGGAAATGTCGCATTATATGGGGCAACCCAAGGAGAGGCGTATATCAACGGTATTGCTGGAGAGCGTTTTTGCGTACGAAACTCTGGAGCTAAAGCTGTAGTAGAAGGAATTGGCGATCACGGTTGTGAATATATGACTGGCGGAATTGCAGTAGTTTTGGGTGACTTTGGAAGAAACTTTGCCGCTGGTATGAGTGGGGGAGTTGCCTATCTATACGATGAAAAAGGTGTTTTTGATGAAAAAAAATTCAACCTAGAAATGGTGGAATTGGAAGCTCTTCAAAACAACGATCGAGATACCGTTCAGGAATTACTTCAAAATCATTTCGACTATACTCAAAGTCCAAAGGCTCAATCAATATTGAAAAACTGGTCTGAGTTGAGCAAAAACTTTATCAAAGTAATGCCAACCGATTACAAACGTGCCTTGGAAATTTTGGCACAACAAGAACTTGAAAAATCAATTTAAACCATGGGAAAAATTAAAGGTTTTATGGAATACGACCGACTCAAAGAACCGGTCGTTGATCCCAAAAAAAGAATTAAAAATTACAACGAATTCACTCTTGCTCCCAAAACTGAGGAATTGCAAGAACAAGGAGCTCGTTGTATGGACTGTGGTGTTCCGTTTTGTCATAGTGGATGTCCATTAGGAAACTTAATTCCCGACTTTAATGATGCCGTATATAAAAATGAATGGGAACGGGCGCTGATGATTCTACACAGTACCAACAACTTTCCAGAGTTTACAGGAAGATTGTGTCCTGCACCTTGCGAAGAAGCTTGTGTATTGGGAATTGTAAACCCTCCTGTTTCTATAGAATTAATCGAGAAATATATCGTTGAACGCGGTTTTAATGAGGGTTGGATTCAACCTGACCCACCCAAAAATAGAACCGGTAAAACAGTTGCGATTGTGGGATCAGGGCCTGCAGGCCTAGCAGCTGCACAACAGTTGAACCGCGCCGGACATTCAGTTACCGTTTTTGAACGTGACAATAAAATAGGGGGTCTATTACGCTATGGGATTCCTGATTTTAAGATGGAAAAAAAGATCATTGATCGTCGTTTGGAGATTTTGGAAGCGGAAGGCATTCAGTTCCAATGCAATGTCGAAATTGGCAAAAAAATCACTGTAGAAGCCTTGGAAAAAAAATACGATGCCGTTGTTCTTGCTACAGGCGCTACAATCAAAAGAGAAATGCCCATTCCAGGAGCAGACTTAGAAGGAGTTGTACAAGCTATGGACTTTCTTCCACACAACAATAAAGCGGTGGACGAACAACATGAACGCGATCCAAAATACCTTGCCAAAGACCGTCATGTCATCGTCATTGGAGGGGGAGACACAGGATCCGATTGCATAGGGACTTCCAACCGACACGGAGCGAAAAGCGTAACCAACTTTGAAATACTGCCCAAGCCTGCAGAGGGGAGGACGGAAGAACACCCCTGGCCCTACTGGCCCTTCAAACTCAAAACTTCTTCTTCGCACGAAGAAGGAAGTCACAGAGAATGGAGTATTCTAACCAAGGCCTTTGTTGGAGATGACAAAGGTCATGTCAAGGCCCTAAAAACGGTAGAAGTGCAATGGAAAAAAATTCCTGGCGAACGTCCTAGACTCATCGAAAAAGAAGGTTCTGAAAAAGAGTGGCCTTGTGATCTGGCTTTACTTGCGCTCGGCTTTACTGGTCCTGAAAAAAGTTTGCCAGAACAGTTTGGACTCATTTTTGACGACCGTGGAAACATCAAAGGTGAAAACGACTACCAAACAAACAAGAAAAATATTTTTACGGCTGGAGACTGCCGTAGAGGACAATCCCTCATTGTATGGGCTATCTCGGAAGGTCGCGAAGCTGCCCATCAAGTGGATGCCTATCTGATGGGAAGTTCTGTCCTACCTCAAAAAAATATGGCAGGTGATTTGGTAGCTGAATAAATCTTGAACTCAAAATCCTAAAAAAACCTCACCTCAGTAAGGTTTTTTTATACAACTGTAACAAATTCAGAATAAATGAGTCATAAGATAAAATACCCCAAATGTATAAACCCCTTATTTACCTATTACTCCTTTTTCCTCTATTTATTCAAGCCCAAAAAGTACTACCAGAATTCGATGGAATAGTAAGTCCCGAAGAATGGGAAGGGGCAGAAACTTTTAAAATCAATTATGAAATTGATCCAGGAAACAATATCCCCTCCCCTCATTTGACTGAAGTGTTTATTACCTATTCCGAAACGGATTTATATGTTGGATTTATTGCATATGCCGATATGACCAATTTGCGCTCTTCAGTGCGTAACCGAGATGAAGGCTTTAGAGACGACAATGTTTTAATTGGAATTGACACTTACGGAGATGGACGCTATATGGTCAGTTTGGGTGCCAACCCGGAAGGAAATCAACTAGATCTAAAATTACTTTCTACAGGTCAAGATGACATTTCTTATGATGTCAATTTTGACTCCAAAGCTAGCAAACACAACGACAGTTACCACGTGGAACTAAAAATTCCCTTTGGTGTATTGCAATTCAAACAAGCTCCAGAATTGAAATGGAAAATTTTACTTTACCGTTCTACATTTACAGAAAACAACCGTAGTCAAAACATCAATTTCCCTATAGATTTAAACAATCCTAGCCTCCCTTGTCAAACTCCTACAGAGATTACTTTAAAAAATATCAAATCTAAAAATCGAGTAAACTTATTGCCCTATGCTTATGGAGGTTTGGAAGGAACTGCTCCAGAGGGAAGCTTAGTTTATGGAAATCCCAAGGGCACCGTGGGATTGAGCGGTTTGTTTGATCTGAACAATATTACCTCTTTGGAATATGCCATAAATCCTGACTTTTCACAGGTAGAAGCGGATGTTTCCCAAATCACAGCCAACAATACCTTTGCGATTTTCTTTCAAGAGCGACGTCCGTACTTCAATGAAGGTAATGACATCATTGAAACAAGTTTAAACACCGTTTACACCCGTTCCATTAATAAACCCCTTCTTTCAACTAAATTGATCAGTCAGGGGGAAAACCAACGGTTTTACTGGCTGACTGCTTATGATGAAGCCTCACCCTATTTAATTGCAGGTGAAAACCGATCCTATTTTGGCGAAGGGACTGCATCTTTTTCTAATATTTTCAGATATCAACGCACCTATGACGAAGGAAATAATATTGGTTTTTTAACCACCAATCGTATTTTTAAGTCTGGAGGCTAT
>Ga0213861_10002454_pt1 | contig 15878 bp, 17 predicted proteins | sample PICome_4_FD_160110 | JGI IMG/M metagenome (GOLD analysis project Ga0213861, IMG submission 160110) | Coastal seawater microbial communities near Pivers Island, North Carolina, United States - PICO131 | ecosystem: Environmental > Aquatic > Marine > Coastal | place: USA: North Carolina... | reverse complement strand
CCGGAGTCAATATCCTCAACGGATGTAATCTGATCGCTCGCCAGGGCGAGCTAATCGGAATTATCGGCCCCAATGGTGCTGGTAAGTCAACTCTCTTGAAGGCAATCTTCGGCCAGTCCAAAGTCCGAGAGGGTGCAGTTTTCTTGAATGGTGAAAACATCACCGGTCTTAAAGCAGACAAGCTTGTGGAGCGCGGAGTTGGCTACGTTCCGCAAAACAACAACGTATTCCCTAGCCTCACTATTGAAGAGAACCTTCAAATGGGTGTGTACCAAAAACCCGACAAGTACGACGAGGGTCTAGAGCTCGTGACGAGCCTCTTTTCCGAGTTAGGTTCACGTCTCAAGCAGCGTGCAGGCTCACTCTCGGGTGGAGAGCGTCAGATGGTAGCGATGGGGCGAGCCCTCATGATGAATCCTTCAGTGCTGCTCCTGGATGAGCCCTCTGCCGGCCTCTCACCGGTCAGGCAGGACGAAGCATTCCTCCGCGTCTCAGATATCAATAAAGCAGGTGTGACAACCATCATGGTGGAGCAGAACGCCCGTCGATGCTTGCAAATCTGTGATCGTGGGTACGTCCTTGATCAGGGTAAAGATGCAGTCACCGGAAGCGGCAGGGACCTCTTGAACGATCCCAAGGTGATTGAGCTCTATCTAGGGTCCCTCGGCGCCTAGAGAGGCTCCACCACCCCGAATTCCCTGCTTCAACGAAGTCTTTGCTGGGGGCTGCTGGGGCGGCGCTCCCTACGAACCATGCTTCCTCGTCAATGAGGCCATCAGTGATTCATCACGTACTCGCCCAGAACGACGCAGAGACAAGCAAAAGGCCCCGGCTGTTAAGCCGGGGCCTTTCGCGTCTGACAACTGTCAGCTAGCTCTCATCAAATTAGTTGATGGGTGCGTAGGTGTTGTCATCTGCGTACTGGTAGATACCAATCGCAGCTTCGGTGGGGTCACCGTTGTCGCCGAAGGCGATTCCGCCGGAGAGGCCGTCATAGTCAGCCACTCCACCACCGTTGATGATGTCTGCACAGGCAGCGAAGGTGGTGCACTTCTCGCCACCACCGGAGCCACCGGAGACTTCCTGCATCTTGTCTGCAATTGCACGAGAGTCGGTAGAACCGGCTGCGAGTGCTGCAAGAGCAACGAGGACCACTGCGTCGTAAGACTCAGTGCTGTATGCCCAGACGTCGTCACCGAACAAAGAGGGGTTACCCATCTCCATCCAGACAGCGTCAGCGCGGTCCTTGTAGTCATCGGAGATGCTGGTCGAAGTAGGACCAGGCAGGGTTCCCTTAGAACCGGTCAGGGTTCCTGCGGGGAAGTCCTCTGAGTAGTTGGCCAAGTTACCGTCCGTGAAGTACATGTTGGCGTTGGGGAAACCAGCGGCAACAATCTCGGGGACAGCAGTCTTGGTCTCATCGAAGAGGATGACAACAAGGGCATCGGCGTCAAGTGCAACAACCTCGTTGACCTGAGAGGTCAGGTTGGTGTCACCAGTGTTCACCGAAGCGGAACCGAGAACGGTACCACCGGCGGCCTCAAATGCCTTGGTTGCTTCTTCCTGAAGAGTGATGCCGTAGGCGTCATTCAGAGTCAGGAATGCAGCAGTCTCGTGACCATCGGCTGCGAGCAGCTGACCCAGTGCCTCACCCTGCAGGAAGTCTGCAGGTGCGGTACGGAAGTACAGTCCGTCGTCGTCGTAGTCAGAGAGAGTAGTAGAGGTGTTCGCAGGAGAAATCTGCAGAACGCCTGCTTCCTTGGTCACCTGGTCGATGAAAGACAGGGACACACTCGAGGATGCAGCACCCACGATTGCAGAAACGCCCTCGTTCAGAAGACGGGGGATTTCGGTTTCGTATGCCTTGTTGTCGAGGTCACCGGAGTCACCATAAACAACCTCAATGCTGATTCCAGCATCTGCGGCGTTGATGTCTGCAGCTGCAAGAGCTACACCTGCTTCTTCGGGTGGTCCGAGGAATGCAAGAGAACCGGTAACGGGCAGGGCCGTACCGATCTTCAGCGCCAGAGATTCAGCTGCAGCAGAAGTTTCCGCTGCATCTGTGGCCTCTGGAGCTGCTTCCTCAGCGGCTGCACAGCCGCTGAGCACTAGCGCGGAGGCAGCGAGAATGGCAAAACCACTCCCAGCCTTCGAAAATACGCTCATGATGCTCCTTATGTTTACTTGATGTAAAGAAAGCGGCCATGCCAAACACAGCCACAAGTAACTAACGTAGGGCTTATTCGGTATGGAGACAAGCCAGTTTGGTTACATCCGTGTAACGGGCTGAACCCAGATAAACCGGCAGAAATCCCAAAACTCAGTAATTAGCGGGGTTAAGCAATCGGTTGCGCCGATGGGACAGCGCATCAAAGCTGAGAATCACCAGAGCAACCCAGACTAAAGAGAAGCCAATCCAACGCTCTAAGGGCATTGGCTCGCCCATAATGGCCACCCCGAAGGTGAACTGCATAATGGGCGCCAGGTACTGCATCAAGCCAATAACCGACAGCGGAAGACGCCTCGCCGCTGCACCAAAGAACAGCAGCGGTATCGAGGTCACGGCTCCCGCCATCAGGAGCAACGCCGTGTGCCACGGCCCCAGCGTGCCGAGGGTCAGCCCACTGGTGAAATACACCCACACCAACAACCCGAGAGCGACCGGGGTGAGCCAGAGGGTTTCCAGAGTCAAGCTATCCAAAGACTTGACAGCGGGTCCCATCCGATTTTTCACAAATCCGTAGAAACCGAAGGAAAACGCCAGAGTGAGCGAAATAACGGGGACCGAACCATACCCCACGGCCAAGACAACTACCGCCGCCACCGCGAGACTCAGGGCTCCCCATTGCAGGGGCCGAAGTTTCTCTTTGAGGACGATCACCCCCAACGCCACTGTCACCAGCGGGTTGATGAAATATCCCAGTGCCGCCTCGACGATGAATTGATTCAGCGACGCGTACACATAGACCGACCAGTTGATCAAGATCAGCACTGCAGCAAGCGCGGAAAGCTTCAGAATGTTGCGATCGCGCAGTAGCGAGGTTGTCCGCGACAGTCGCCGCATGATGGCCAAAATCACCAGGCAAAAAACTAGCGACAAAACAATACGCAACGCCAAAATTTCGACCGGCCCGCTGGGGTCCAGGGCAACAAAATAGGCGGGCAGTAAGCCCCAGAGCCCGTAGGCCGCAGCGGCGGCAAGAAAGCCGTCTCGCTGGCGGGTGGACTCATTCACCTCGTCAGGCTATACCCGGACTTTCGCCGTTAACACCAGAAGGCCCACACAGCGTGTGGGCCTTCTTTTACAGTTGTGTTTGCTCTTAGCGCTCCACGATGGCAAGCACGTCGCGAGCCGACAGGACGAGATACTCGTCTGCGCCGAACTTCACTTCGGTGCCACCGTACTTCGAGTAGAGCACACGATTTCCCACAGCAACATCCATGGGAACTCGGTTGCCGTTGTCATCGAAGCGACCTGGACCTACCGCGACAACTTCGCCTTCCTGAGGCTTTTCTTTCGCGGTGTCAGGAATGACCAAACCAGAAGCAGTGGTCTGCTCTGCTTCGACCTGCTTGATCACGATGCGATCTTCGAGCGGTTTGATGGAGACCGACACGGTTGACCTCTTTCTGAGACTCTTAGTTAGCACACTCACTATTCGAGTGCTAACACAACTGTAGCGAACCCATTAGCACTCGCGCAATACGAGTGCCAGTTCGTGTCGCACTGACAGAATGGCTCTGTGGAGCGAAGCGAACTGGAAGCCCTGCTCACCCCGGAATCTTTAGCCCTCCTGGCGAGTATCGATGAGCCGCATTCACCCGACGATGTGGTGGCTCGCGTTTCACAGTTGCGAAAAAAAGGGCACTCCCTGGCCACAGTCAGTGCCGTCATGGGACAACTCGCGCTGCGCTCCAAGGCGCGAGAGAAATTCGGCGAGTTTGCCGACCGGATGCTTTTCTCACGAGAAGCTCTCGAGGTTGCGTCCCGTCTCGAAGTGTCGAGTCATCACGCCGACCGGTTTCTGAGCGCAGGAATTTCCTCCGTCACCGATGCGGGCTGTGGTCTTGGCGGTGACTCAATTGCCTGTGCGGGAGCTGGCCTCACCGTGCGGGCTCTCGAGAAGGACGAAATCACGGCGGCACTGGCCGCCTACAACCTGCAACCCTTTGACACTGTTCAGGTGGAGCATATCGATGCCACCACCGCTGACCTTTCTGGCTCCGAAGCGTTGTGGTTCGACCCCGCCAGGAGAGAGGGCAGTGTTCGTTTTCAGAACCCCGATGACTGGTCCCCCTCACTCGAGTGGGTCTTTGAGCACGCAACCAGAGTTCCCACCGGCATCAAGCTTGCACCGGGAATGGACCGCGCCCTGATCCCCGAGGGATGTGAGGCCCAGTGGGTGTCCTGGAAAGGCAGTGTGGCGGAAATGGTGCTGTGGACTGGCGTTCTCGCCCGGGAGGGCGTCAGCCGAAGCGCACTCGTGCTCCGCGAGGGCGGTGGGGCAGAAATCACCGGGCCTGCTGACTCACCGGATGCTCCCGTGGGGGAGCTCCAGGAGTATCTTCTCGAACCTGACGGCGCCGTCATTCGTGCTCGCCTTATCGGAGATCTCGCTCGCACCCATGATGCTCAGATGATTGATTCGACAATCGCCTACATGACCAGTCCGCACCCGGTGAGCTCTCCTATGGTGCAGTGTTTCCGGGTGCGCGAGAGTGTGCCCTACTCGACCAAAAACGTCCACAGTCTCATTGCTGGTGCGGGCCTTGGCGCCGTAGAAATCAAGAAACGAGGAATCGACGTCGACCCGGCCGCTCTGCGCACAACTCTTCCCCTGGAGGGAAAGGCGACTGCGACACTGATTCTCACGCGCGTGGCAGGCGCAAAGACCGCGATTCTTGCGGACCGGGTGGCTTAGTCGGAGAGAACGAATCCCGTGCTGACCAAAAACGCCAGCACAATGGGCAGTGCGACCAAGACCAGGATTGCAGTGCTGACCACCAGCGCCACATAACTCAAACCCAGACCAATGCTGGCTCGAATACGGCTCACCGGGTCACCCCGCTTGGCTATGTGGCCGACGATAATTCCCACGATCGCGGGAAGGGCCCCCACACCAAACACAGGCGCAAAAAGAATGCTGAAAACTCCCAGTCCCAGGGCGACCCGGGACACTGTGCTACCAGCCTTGGGTTCTGTGGTCTTCGGCAGTGTGCCCGTGCGCTCAAGGGAAATCTCAGAAACCGAGACCTCGGTGATGGTCTCAGGAGTGTCCTTATCCGACGGCTGCACCTGATCACTCATACCCCAAGACTACCGAGGTGACCCTAGAGCTGGATGATGGCGGGCGAGAGCGTAGAGAACACCCCACTGGTGAGCGAGGAAGGCTCAAAACCGGCCATCATGCGCTGTGCCCCCAAGGCGGCGATCATCGCCCCGTTGTCAGTACAGAGCGACAGGGGTGGCACCCGAAGCTCAATACCGGCTTCCTTGCACCGCTCCTGGGCGAGACCCCTCACTCGGGAATTCGCCGCCACCCCACCACCCAACAGCAACCGCGGAATGTCGTGGTCCTGGCACGCCTGAACAGACTTACTGATGAGAACATCCGCAACGGCCTCCTGGAACGAACTGGCAATGGAGGGGACGTCAAGGGTCTCACCGCGCGCAGTGGCGGATTCCACATATCGGGCAACCGCGGTCTTGAGTCCTGAGAACGAGAAGTTGTAGCGGTGCTTCTCCTGGTCTTTCTGCGCGGTGAGCCCTCGGGGGAACCGAACACTCTCTGGGTCGCCCTCCTTCGCAATTCGATCAATCTCTGGGCCCCCGGGATACGCCAAACCCAGCACCCGAGCAACCTTGTCAAACGCTTCGCCGGCGGCGTCATCGATGGTCTCCCCCAACAGCTGGACGTCGCTCACCAGGTCTCGCACGAGCAACAGCGAGGTGTGACCACCCGACACCAGGAGCGCAATCGTGGGAGTTTCTAGAGTGTCCTCGCCCTCTCGCAAACACTCCACTCCCACGTGACCGACGAGGTGATTCACGGCATAGAGGGGCAGACCCAAGCTAACCGCTAAGGCTTTAGCCGCCCCGACCCCCACCATGAGAGCACCGGCAAGACCCGGCCCACTGGTGACGGCGATTCCGTCCAGGTCGGAATACCCCACACCCGCTTTCGCCAGAGCATCGGCGAGGACCTGCGGAAGCGCCTCCAAATGCGCCCTGGCCGCTACTTCGGGAACCACACCGCCGTAGCGAGCGTGTTCCTCCATCGAGGATGCAACACTGTGCGCCAGAAGGGTGGAGCCCCGAACAATGCCCACTCCAGTCTCATCGCAGCTGGTTTCGATGCCCAACACCAGTGGCTCAGTCATGCTCCACCGCCCACCCGGGCTCTGGTGTGATCACCGAGGAGCGCATGACTAGGGCATCCACCCCGTCGGGTTGGTAATACCCCACCCGACGATCAATAAGCTCGAAACCCTCAGACTCATACAGCGCCAGGGCTCCCTCGTTGTCCGCTCGGACCTCCAAGAACACGTCTCTGGCTCCCCGCTGGTAGGCCTCAGCCAGCAGAGCACGCAGTAGCGTTCGACCCAGGCCTCCGCGACGGTAAGCAGGCGAGACCGCAAGGGTCTGAATATCACCCTGGAGGGCGTCGATGCGAGCGGCGCGAAGCCCCGCATAGCCCACCACAGAGTCCTCCCCGTGGGGCTTCGCCACGAGGTAGTAGCTCTCGGGGTAGGACACCTCCGCGACCATAAGCTCCGGTGACCAGGCATCAGAGGCAAACAGTGCGGTCTCCAGCTCAATCATCTGGGGTAAATCCTCGAGTTGAGCGCGAGTGAGGAGGAAAGTCATGGCATCACCGTCACATCGGGTGCCCTCAAATACTGCGGGGCCGGTGAGGCCAGGGGGACACCCGACTCGAGGTAGGTCGCAGCAACCTGCCCCAGTGCGCCCGCTGAGATTGTCTCCGCCTGAATTCTCGGCAGGGATTCATACCCACCCAGCTCGGCATCAAGATTCTCCGGGCGACACAGAGCCGGGCCCTGCACACGGCGAAATACCCCCTCCCCCGCATACACAGAGAACGCGATTTCACCCCGTCTCGCGTCCGTAATGACAACGCAATCCCCCGCCCCGTGGGCGGGGGCATCGTGACTAATGATGGGAACAAGGGGTAATGATCGTGACAGGGCGAAGGCTTCGGCAGCGGCCATCCCTACGCGCAAACCGGTGAAAGGCCCCGGTCCCACACCCATCACCACGCCGGTGAGCTCTGCCGGTGTCACACCGGAAGCATCCAGAGCTTCCTCCATCAGTGCTCCAATATTTTCTGCGTGACCCCGGGCATCAGTGCTGGAGCGCTCGGAGAGAATCTCTCCGCCCGGAGACACCACGGCCACCGAGGTGGCGAGCGAGGAATCAACCACCAGAAACATGGAACTCCTCACTTGCCCTCACCACACGCTCAAGGAGGTCGCCCCCTGGGCCGTGGCTCTGAAGAGTCACTTCGCGAGGCTCGTCAGTCTCGAGGTCTCCTGAGTCGCCCACCGGTCGACTCAGCGATACCTCGAGCCAGGAGGATGCGACGGTGTCGGCATAGGGGGCAGCCCACTCCGCCAGCACGATGGAGCCCTCCACGTCAATGTCGAGCTCATCAAGCTCTGCTGCTGAACCCAACCGATAGGCATCAACATGGACTAGTGGAGGCAAACTCGGGTCTCGACGCGGGTGTGTCCTCGCCACGATAAACGTGGGGCTGGACACGGGGGTATCGAGATCTAGTGCTTCCCCGAAACCTCGGGCAAAAGTAGTTTTTCCCGCCCCCAGCTCTCCGGTGAGGACGATAACGTCTCCCGCAACCGCCACCATCCCGCAACGATGACCCCAGCGCTCCATCTCCGCGCTGGTGGGAATCACGAGCCTCATCACGCCACCACGCGGGGAATGCGATCACCCAACCGCGTGACAATTTCATACGCAATTGTTCCCGCAGCCTCAGCCCACTCGTTGGCACTGGGCTCACCCTCGGCGGGGTCACCCCACAACACTGCCCACTGACTTTCGTGAACCGAAGCGTCCCCCACGTCCACGGTGAACTGATCCATGGAAATCCGACCGGAGACGCTAAACCTCTCGCCCGCGATACTCACCGGGCCGGCATTGGAGGCATGCCTAGGAATCCCATCGGCATACCCCAGGGGAACCAGGGCCAAGGTCGTTTCCGAGCTGGTGCGGTAGGTGTGGCCGTAGCCAACCCCAAGACCCTCGTGTACCCGCTTGACCAAAATCAGTTGGCCGCTGACCCGCATCGCGGGGATGAGTCCCACCTGGTGGTATCGAGGGGTGACGGGAACCCCGTAGGCGGCGGCCCCCACACGGACCATGTCATAGGCGAGACCCGGGGAATCACTCGTTCCAATACTCGAGGCGACGTGGCGAATCTCGGGCTCGAGACCGACAGACCCCAGAACAGCCAGGGCCTCCTCATAGACCGCGCCCTGGTCGGCATCGGCCTCCACGGAGGTGCCGGACAGGTGAGTGAAAACACCGACCACGTTCACCGTCCCGGAGTCCTGAGCGTCTTTGGCCGCCTGGAACAGGGCTTCCCAGTCCCGGGGGTCTGCACCGTTCCGCCCCAGCCCCGTGTCTACTTTGAGGTGAATCTGGGCTCGTGACCCCCCTGACACCGCACTCGTCACCTGCTGCAACTGCTGCAGCGAGGCCACCCCCAGATCAATTCCCGCCTCCACGGCTCCCGAGAGATCCTCGGTGGGTGCCAACAACCACGCCAATACTCGCGACGTGATTCCCCCTGCGCGAAGCTCCATAGCCTCCTGAATGTCCGCGGTCCCGAGCCAATTGGCGCCGCCCTCGAGCGCTGCTCGGGCGGCGGTCAGGGCCCCGTGCCCATAGCCGTTGGCTTTCACCACAATCAAGAGGTTGGGGGTATGAGCCATCTGAGACAGAACGCCGACATTGTGAGAAATGGCGGAAGGCTTAATCAGCGCTTCTCTCACGACTGGCCCTCCATCACGACAAAGGCAACCGCCATACCCTTGTCATGGCTCAGCGACAGGTGCCACGAGGTGGCACCTTTGTCGCCAGCTCGCTGGAGCGTTGCGCCGGTGAGAACAAGGGTGGGAGGTGCTCCCGCTGCCCCGGTGACCTGAATGTCATGCCAGCTAAACCCGGTGACATTTCCCCCTAGCGCTTTGAGGGTTGCCTCTTTGGCAGCAAAGCGTGCAGCCAGGGACTGCGTGCTGAGGTCCGGGCGAGAGGTATCGGAGCTTCCAAACAAACGATCCCGGAGTTTAGGTGTCCTGGCGAGGGCGCGCTCGAAGCGCTCCACATCCACCAGATCTACCCCCACACCGAGCACCATGCTGCAGAGCCCTCTACTCAACCGTCACTGACTTTGCCAAGTTCCGTGGCTGGTCGATGTCGAGGCCTTTGGCTCCGGCGAGTTCCATCCCAAAAATGTGAAGGGGAACAACAGCCAGCAGGGGCTCCATAAAGGCTGAGGCAAGAGGGATGGGGATGACCTCATCGGCAAACGGCAGCACCGCAGCATCGCCCTTCTCTGCCAGGGTAATCACCCGCGCACCGCGCGCACGAATCTCCTGGATGTTGGACACCACCTTGCTGTGCAGGGAGGAGGGATCCCGGGGGCTGGGAACAATCACAAACACAATTTGGCCAGGCTCGATCAGGGCGATGGGCCCGTGCTTGAGCTCCCCCGCGGCAAAACCCTCGGCGTGAATATAGGCAAGCTCTTTGAGCTTTAGTGCTCCCTCCAGAGCGACCGGGTACCCCACGTGGCGACCCAAATACAGCACCGAGCGGGTGTCAGCCATCCAGCCCGCCAGTTCTTTGATGCGAGGACCGGTTTGGACCATTTCCTCCAGTTGAGCCGGAAGAGCGTCAAAATCTCGAGCCAGAGCCCGGGAATCCTCTGGGCTCAGCACACCACGTTGTTGCCCCAGATACATGCCCAACAGATAGGAGGCCACCACTTGCGAAAGGAAAGCTTTTGTCGAGGCAACGGCTACTTCGGGGCCCGCGTGGGTATAGAGGGCTGCATCGGACTCACGGGGGATGGTGGCACCCTGGGTGTTACAAATTGACAGGGTTTTTGCGCCTCGTTCTGAGGCATAGCGGACCGCCATGAGGGTGTCCATGGTCTCACCAGACTGGCTCACCGAGACCACCAGTGTGTCCGGTCCTACCGCGGGGTCACGGTAGCGAAACTCGTGTGAGAGCTCCACAGAAACCGGAATCCCCGACCACTTCTCAATCGCATAGGCACCCAGCATGGACGCATACGCGGCCGTGCCGCAGGCGATAAAGATGATGCGGCTGAGGCCACTCCCACCCTCGAGCACGGAATCCAATTCCGGCAGGGTGACGACGCCCTCGGCGGTGATGCGACCCCGAAGGGTGTTGGCCACAGCCTCTGGTTCCTCAGAAATCTCTTTGGCCATAAAGCTTGACCAGCCGCCTTTTTCCGCGGCAGAGGCATCCCAGTCGATGGTGAACGCTTCGGGGGTGACCGGCTCACCCTCGAAGGTGATGACCTCGACCAGGTCAGGGGTGATCGTCACGATCTGGTCCTGGCCCAATGACAGGGCCTTCTGGGTGTAGGCCACGAAGGCGGCAACATCGGAGCCGAGGAAGTTCTCGCCCTCCCCCAGCCCCACCACCAACGGCGAATTACGGCGAGCTCCCACGACAACATCGGGAGCATCCGAGTGCACGGCGAGCAGGGTGAAGGCACCCTCGAGACGCCCCACCACGGCCTGCATAGCCTGGGTCAGGTTGCCTCGATTGCGGAACTCGCTGGCGACCATCAACGCCGCCACCTCTGAGTCGGTTTCGCTCACAAATTCTTCGCCCGCGGCTAAGAGCTCCGCCTTCAGCTCCTGGAAGTTCTCGATAATGCCGTTGTGAATTAGCGCCAACTTCCCACCATCGGCGAGGTGCGGATGCGCGTTGACGTCATTGGGGGCGCCGTGAGTTGCCCACCGGGTGTGCGCAATGCCGGTCTGCCCGGCAGTGAGAGGTCGTGCGGTGAGGTCATCCGCCAGAATGCTGAGCTTTCCCGCTCTCTTGTGGCTCACGAGGGCCCCATCGGGCCCCACAATGGCCACACCTGCCGAGTCATATCCCCGGTATTCGAGTCGCTTCAGACCGCCCATCAGGACGTCCTGACAGGGGCGCATGCCCACGTATCCGACAATTCCACACATGCATGCGAGTCTAGGCGATGGGGTGCTACCACCCCTTCCGCACTAGCCTTGACTCCATGGCACGGCCCTCCGACGCGCGCGACACGAGCAGTCCCTTCGTCGAATACGACCGCCAGACCTGGGCGGATCTCGCCCCCAAAACTCCGCTGCCGCTCTCCGAGGACGATATTGCCCGGGTCCGCTCCGTAGGAGACATGTTGGATGCCTCGGAAGTCACCGAGGTCTACCAGCCACTCGCGCGCCTGCTTTCCCTCTACGCGGAGGGTGCCAGGCACCTGCACTCTCTGACCCGCCAGTTCCTGGGCGATGGCGTCTCCCACACACCGTTCGTGATCGGGGTGGCGGGTAGCGTGGCGGTGGGGAAATCCACCACCTCACGAGTCCTCCAGGAGCTCCTGTCCAGGAACCCTGAAACTCCTCACGTGGCCCTGGTCGCCACCGATGGGTTCTTGTTCCCCCTAGCCGAACTCGAGAAGCGCGGACTTGTGGAGCGCAAAGGCTTCCCCGAAAGCTATGACACCAGGGCACTCCTTCGCTTCGTCTCCCAGATCAAGAGCGGGGTAAATTCTGTCAGCGCGCCGGTCTACTCGCACCTGAGCTATGACAGGGTGCCCGGGGAATCCCTCAACATCGAACAGCCGGACATCCTCATCGTCGAGGGCCTCAACGTTTTGGCCCCTCCGGCAACATCCTCCGCGTTGGCCGTGAGCGACCTCTTCGACTTCGGGATTTTCGTGGATGCGAGGACCCCCGACATTGCCCGCTGGTACGAGGAGCGTTTCCTGCAACTCCAACAGGGAGCTTTCCAAAACCCCGAGAGTTACTTCCACCGTTACGCAATGCTGGAGGAAGAAGAAGCTCGGGCGGAGGCCCAAAGAATCTGGGCCACCATCAACGAGCCAAACCTCGTGGACAACATCCTGCCCACCCGACCGAGGGCGTCACTCATCTTGCAAAAAGAAGCAGACCACCGAATCCGGAAGATTCTGCTGCGTCGAATTTAGGTGTGCAGGCGTTGCTTGACCACTGTGGCCAAGCTCTCCGCCACGCGACTGGCGGTTGTCTCATCTGAGGCCTCCACCATCACGCGAATCAGATCCTCGGTTCCCGAGGGCCGCAGGAGCACACGTCCGGTGTCGGCAAGTTCTGCTTCGGCCACCGCCACGGCGGCGTGGACTTCCGTGTCCTCGGCCAGGCGGGACCGATCAACGCCGGAGACGTTAATCAACACCTGAGGGTAGACATTCATCACATCTGCAAGCTCCGCCAGGCTCTTACCCGTCCGGAGAACCTCGCGCGCGATCTGAATACCGGTGAGGATTCCATCACCGGTCGTGGAGTGCTCGGTGAGAATGATGTGTCCAGATTGTTCGCCCCCGAGGCTCGCCCCACTGGAGGCCAGGTCCTCCAGGACATAGCGATCGCCCACGGCAGATTCAATCAGGGTGATTCCATGGGTGGCCATAGCCTTCCGAAGCCCCAGGTTAGACATCACCGTCGCCACGAGCGTGTCAGAGGCGAGCTTGCCCTCCTCCTTCATCGACACCGCAAGAATTGCCATGATGTGGTCCCCGTCGATAACGCGACCGGTGTGGTCAATGGCGAGCGCGCGGTCGGCGTCTCCGTCATGCGCTATACCAAAATCTGCCCCGACTGACAGCACCGTGGTCTGAAGGCTCTCCAGATGGGTTGATCCATACCCACTGTTGATGTTGAGACCGTCGGGATCATCACCGATAACGGTCACCGTGGCGCCAGCATCACGGAAGACCCGAGGTGAAATCCCGGAGGCCGCACCGTGAGCGCAATCAATCACCACGTGCAGTCCGGTGAGGTCACGATCTAACGTCGAGAGGAGGTGCATGACGTAGCGGTCTTCGGCATCAGCAAAGCGCTTAATGCGACCAACGCCTGCCCCCGTGGGGGACAGTGCCTGCTTGGCCATAGCGCCCTCAATACGGTCCTCCACCTCGTCGGGAAGCTTCGTGCCACCAAAGGAGAAGAACTTGATGCCGTTATCCGGAGCGGGGTTATGAGACGCCGACACCATGACACCGAAATCAAAACCACCATCGCGCACCAGATAGGCGCACGCCGGAGTCGGAACAACTCCGGCATCCCACACATCGATTCCGGAGCTCGCGAGGCCCGCGGACACCGCAGAGCTCAAAAACTCTCCCGAGACCCTGGGGTCCCGCGCAATCACGGCACGGGGCCTGCGACCCTCAGCTTTGAGCTCGTCAGCGTGACGACCCTTAGTGAGGACAAACGCGGCCGCCTGCGAAAGGCGCACGACCATGTCGGCCGTGAGTTCGCCGTTGGCGAGCCCACGAACCCCATCTGTCCCAAATAGGCGACCCATGTCGACTCGGGTGGTGGAAGCGCTTAACGCTTCGAGTACTGAGGAGCCTTACGGGCCTTCTTGAGACCAGCCTTCTTACGCTCCTTGACCCGAGAGTCTCTGGTGAGGAAGCCAGACTTCTTGAGAGACGCACGGTTGTTCTCTTCATCGATCTGGTTCAGCGCACGAGCAATGCCCAAACGCAGGGCACCGGCCTGGCCCGAAGGTCCACCACCGGTGATGCGAGCAACCACGTCATAACTGCCGCCGAGCTCCAGAACCGTGAACGGATCGTTGATCAGCTGCTGGTGAAGCTTGTTGGGGAAATAATCCTCGAGTGTGCGACCGTTCACGGTGTAGTTTCCGGAACCAGGGACGAGGCGCACGCGAGCAATTGCCTGCTTACGTCGGCCCACTGCCTGTCCACCCACGTTCAACGCGGGGCGAGGCTTTTTCGCTGCCACTGCCTCGGTGACGGGAGTCTCGGTCGTGAAGTTCTGAGGAATGTCCTCGGCAACGGCGTCGGGAGTTACCTCTGCACTTGCCTCGGGGGTTACATCTGGGGTTTCGTCGGTCTTAGCCACGATATGAAGTCCTTAGTTTTGGCGCTACTGCGCGATCTGGTCGATGGAGAAAGGCTTGGGCTGCTGGGCTTGGTGAGGGTGCTCGCCGCCGGTGTAGACCTTGAGCTTCGACATCTGCTCGCGGCCCAGAGTGTTCTTAGGGAGCATGCCACGGATGGCTTTCTCCACAGCGCGAACAGGGTTCTTCTCCATCAGGTCCTGATAGCTGGTGGCAGTGAGTCCACCGGGGTACCCGGAGTGGCGATAATCCATCTTTTGGGTCAGCTTGGACCCGGTGAGGACAACCTTGTCGGCGTTCACAATGATGACGTGGTCTCCCATGTCCATGTGAGGGGCAAACGTGGTCTTGTGCTTTCCCCGAAGGAGAGCAGCTGCGTGAGCCGCCAAGCGTCCCAGCACTACATCAGTAGCGTCAATGACCAGCCACTCACGCTGGACGTCAGCGGGCTTGGGTGAAAATGTGCGCGTCATGCGACATTCCTTTGCGATTCGAGTTGTTCGTGAATCCCGCTCCGGTGGGTGTTCTCTCGGGAACTCCCCGGTGGAGGGCTCAACCTGATGACAATCGGCGATTGACACCAGCGCTCTAGCTTAGAGGACAGAAATCCAGGGGTCAATCCGAGGTAGAACCCCGTCTGGTTCGAGTATCCAGGGCCCTGGACGCCACAAGCTCATCCGGTGGATACTCCACCGAAATCAGGGTCAGCCCTTTGGCGGCCATGGTGGTCCAGGCGCTGGTCCGTTCCCCCTTGTTTCGAAGCTCCACCACCTCCTTCACGCTGAGCCTGCCTCGACCCACCGCCACGGCGGATCCCACCAGGGAGCGCACCATGGAGTGACAAAATGCATCGGCAATGACGGACCCGGTCAAGATTCCATCCGCGTCCCTCGTCCACGCAAAGTGCGTGAGGTGGCGAATGGTCGTTGCACCAGGCTTTGGGCGACAAAAAGCGGCAAAGTCGTGCAGCCCACACAGCCTCTGAGAGACCGCATTCATCGCAGCGTCATCCAAACTGAACGAGCTGCGATAGGTGAAGAGGTGGTGCAGGGGGTTGCGCTTGGAGCCGCGATCATCGATGCGGTACTCATACGTTCGTGACAGTGCCGAAAATCGGGCATCAAAGCCCTCGGGTGCCAGAGATATCTGGTGAAGCGCAATGTCGTCAGTGCGAAGAGTGCCCTGGACTCTCTTCAGAAGAGAATCCAGTTTGCCGAGCTTCACACCGTCTGGAATCTCCACGTGACACACCTGATGGAGCGCATGAACACCCGCATCGGTCCGCCCCGCCACCACCGAGGTGATGAGGGACCGATCGCATCTCAACGCGATCGCCAGAGCCTCCTCGAGGGAACCCTGGACGGTCCGAAGGCCAGGCTGAATGGCCCACCCCGAAAAATTGGTGCCCAAATAACCCAGGTCAATCCGAAGCCGAGTGCTCACCTCAGACAGTGTAGAGAAGGAGCGGAAGACTACTTCGAGTCTTCCTTCGTCTCGTCTTCGGCAGGAGCGTCGTCGGCAGGCGCATCTTCTGCGACAGCCTCGTCAGCGGGAGCTTCCTCGGCAGCTGGTTCCTCAGCGGCAGGTTCCTCTGCAGGAACCTCTTCTGCTGGAGCCTCTTCCGCAGGAGCTTCCGCTACAGCGTCAGTCTCCTCAACAGGGGCCTCGACCGTTTCGGTGGTCTCCTCGATGG
>Ga0213861_10002449_pt1 | contig 15888 bp, 17 predicted proteins | sample PICome_4_FD_160110 | JGI IMG/M metagenome (GOLD analysis project Ga0213861, IMG submission 160110) | Coastal seawater microbial communities near Pivers Island, North Carolina, United States - PICO131 | ecosystem: Environmental > Aquatic > Marine > Coastal | place: USA: North Carolina... | reverse complement strand
GGGGTTGTGCCACACGATCAGGGCCGACTAGCTATCGTTTGATTCTGGCGACCATGTGGGCGATCTCGGATTTCACTGCCGACAACGGAGGAACCCAGCACTTTCCTGCTGACCTACACCTTGGGTTGGCTCCGACAAGAAGAGAACCAACACCTCTCGATGTCGGCCGCCGATGCCTTCGCTCTACCCGACGCAGTTCGTAGTCGCCTTGGGTTTGCGATGGACCACGCCGACGGAGGATTGGGCTTCTATGACCCTTCTGTTGTCGCCGCAGCCACAAGCCACGTCCCAGGCTGATCGTTGGGTCGGGCTGGTGGGCGTCTCTACGCTGAGACCTCCAGCAACGCCGCGGGGCCGGCTCTGAGGCACGCCACCTGCCATCGTGAAAAACCAACGGTGGCTCGCCTCGAGCGGTGCTTTGTTCTCGTCGAGCTTGATGCCGTAGACCTTGGCGACGCGAGGCAGTGCGCAGAGCTAGCGCCTGACGTGTTCGCGAAGCTCGCCGGTGTCGCCGTCCCAGGGTGGCCTTCCTTGCTGGTCAGCAGGCGAATGACATGGCCCAAGACCTGCAGCCGTTCAGTGATCTGCGATGCCAATCATGATTCCCAGCGCCGACAGTGCAGTTCGCATCTTCCGGGTGCGCATGCCGACGGTCGCGGTGCGTGCGGCCCAGTATCTGTGGGTGGGTGACATGGCGACGTCGAACTCTCGTCGGACGTGAACCGTTGTGTGACCCACAACACTTTTGTACCCCCGGTGGGATTCGAACCCACGACCAATGGATTAAAAGTCCACTGCGCTAACCAGACTGCGCCACGGAGGCGAGGTGATGGTAGCGGGCAGTTCGGGCTGTCTGGTCCGGTTTAGTGACACATTGCCTAGATAAGGTCTCTAGGTGAATGAAATCGAGCCTAATGCCAACGAGCCCACGACCGAAGAATCAGCGGTTGTCGAGCGCTCAAACGTTGGCATCGACCTGGCTACTCGCCCTGATGGCGACTGGTTGAACACCGTTCAGAATGAGCTGAATGACACCGATTTGGTGTTGAAATGTTTGGCCCGGGACTCGGCCAAAATGTGCCAAACCTGCGATTCTGCCCAGTCGGCTGGCGAGCTCGGAGGCCGGCCCATGCTGGCTCGTTGCGCCAGCACCAAACAACCGCGCTGAACCACCAAATTCGCTCACGTTCGGGGCTCCAGAGCGGAAATCAGGGTCGATGTGCCTGCCAGTTGGGGGAAACGTCGCAGGTCTGGCATATTTTGCCTCTGGTGCGAACTAGATCTGACCAGGTGTGGTTGTTTCGCCCGAGAAGTTCACTAGTAGCTCGACGCGGTCACCCATGATGAAGTTGCCGTCCTTGTCGAAGTCGAACCAGCGTGCACCCAGGTTTGGCATATGGCGGAATGGCAGTCCGACGCTTGCTTCGATGCAATAGATGATGCCGCCGTGTGCTGTCACGATGATTCGGTTGCCAGCAACGTTGTCGACGACTTCACGCAGACCCTTGCGGATGCGGGGGAGAAGTGCTTCGTCGTTCTCGTAGCCGGGTGGAAACTTGCGGGCTTTGAGATAGCCGGGATAGGCCAACTCGATTTCGTCGCGGGTCATACCGCTCCACTCACCAGCATCGCGCTCAGCCATGTTCGGTGTACGAAACGGTGTGTCGAAGCCGAGATGTTTTGCGATCACATCGCCAGTCGTGGCCGCCCGGTCAAGGGTGGATGACCCCATCCCATCGAAGGCGATCTCGTCATGGAGCTTGGTCAAATAGGAGCCACCAGCCTCGGCCTGTTCGAGACCGAGTGGGCTCAGCGGTGGGTTGGCCTGACCTTGCCACCGACCTTGGGCATTCCATTCGGACTGGCCATGGCGGACCATCAGGATCTCTGTCATTGCACGGTTGCGCTTCCCACAGGAGTCAAACCTACTGGCAGCGGCCGTCCGTGTGCGATTCGGCGCCTAGGCGGTCGGTCCAGCAATTGGCTGGCATCAAGTGCGGGACCTGCCACTACCATCGGCCCTATGGCCACTCTGCGACTCTTCGCCTCGGTTCGTGAGGCCGCATCAGGCGAACGTTCCATCACCATCGACGGCGCATCGGTCGGCGAAGTGGTTACTGCTGCCTGCGACAAGTTTGGCGACCATTTCGCAGCCTTGATCCCCACATGCAAAGTGTGGGTCAACGGCGAACCTGCAGAGATGGACACGGCGATCGAAGCCAACGACGAGGTTGCGATCCTGCCTCCCGTCTCCGGCGGCTGAACCGAACACTCGCAACTGCATGCATGGGTTCGGCCTGACTCAGATCCTAATTCGGCCACCTGACGTTGGAATGAGCTCGTTCGATTGACCAGACAGAGCGCTCGGCCAGATACCGTTGGCTTGTGACCTTGGGGGCACCAAACGCACCAGCGAGAATTGCGCTGCTGTCGTTACACACCTCGCCGCTTGCTCAGCCCGGATCGGGGGACAGCGGTGGCATGAACGTCTACATCCGCGAGCTCGTTGGCCACCTCGCCCACACTGGCGCCATGGTTCATGTGTATGTGCGTGCATGGCACCCCGACCTGCCGGCCGAGGTGCTCCTCGAACCTGGTGTTCGGGTGGTGCACATTCCTGCCGGGCCCTATGACCTTGAGAAGGAGCAGCTCTACGACATTGTCGATGAGTTCGCCGACAAGGTCGAAGCCGACATCGTCGACCAGGGTGGCGTCGACGTATTACACGCCAATTACTGGCTGTCTGGTGTCGCTGGACATCGGATCAAACATCGCCTTGACGTTCCGCTGGTGACCACGTTCCACACGCTTGCCCGAGTCAAGGCCGAGACAGGTGACCACGAGCCAGAACGTCGGGCCCAAGCCGAAGCACAGGTGATTGCCTGTAGCGATGCCGTCACGGCCAGTTGTGTCGCCGAAGCCCACTGGCTTGAGCGTCTGTACGGCACCCCGGCCGAGCGCATCAGTTATGTGGTGCCTGGAGTCGAACATGCCATTTTCTCGCCTGGGGCCCAGTTCGCTGCCCGCGAAGCTGTTGGCATCGAAGATCGGCCAACCGTGCTGTTCGTCGGACGTATCCAGCCGCTCAAGGGCGTCGCGGTGGCCGCCGAGGCATTCGGGCGGATGAATAACAAGGATGCCCAGTTGGTGATTGTTGGTGGGCCGAGTGGGCGCGAAGGTGACCAAGAACTGGCGCGGGTGAAACAGGCCATTGCCGCCTACGGACTCGAAGACCGGGTTCGTTTCGAAAAGCCCGTTCCTCATCACCTGTTGTCAAGTTGGTATCGCGCTGCCGACATCTGCATCGTGCCTAGTCGAAGCGAGTCGTTTGGCCTGGTGGCGCTCGAAGCAGCAGCCTGCGGCACCCCTGTGGTGGCGTCGTCGGTCGGAGGACTGCGCACACTCGTAGACCACGGCAAGACCGGCTTCCTGGTCGCAGGCCGTGACCCTGCCGTGTTTGCGACCTACATGGATCAGATCTTCAGCCACCCTATGCTCGCTGCAGAGTTGGCGATGGCCTCGTTTGAACGGGCGCAAAGCTACCGATGGTCAACGACCGCGCTGCACTTGCGTGATCTGTACTCACAACTCGCCGTGCGCCAACCCGTGAATTGCTGACGTGTCTGCACTTCTTACTGCCAACGAATTCGACCGGCTTGAAGCGCTGATCGACGCCACCCTAAGACTGGCCAACGACGAGATCGACGCCGTCGCCGCAGTAGAACGAGGCGAGATCGATCAGCCGTTTTGGTACGTGCGCATCGCCGGCGACGCGAAACAACACTTCAGCGCTGAATACACCCTCGGTCAGCGCACGCTGGTCGTCGAGAGTTATTTCATGCCTGAACCCGACGAGAATCGTGAAGCACTGTTCGCCCATTTATTGACTCGAAATGCCTCGATGCACCCAATACATTTTGTGGTCGGTAGCGAGAACGCCATCTATCTGCGGGGTCAGGTCGACAATCGCCATGTCGATGCGGACATGGTCGATCGCATGCTGGCAGCGGTATACGACTACACCGAACAGTTCTTCGTACCAGCAATGCGTATGGGTTTCGAAAGTCGTTTCAATCGGTGACCTAGCTGCGCTCACGGCGACAGCGCTACATGGCTTGGCGTATGTCGGGTCCGAGCCAGAGCTCATGAATCACCGGTTGGGTGCGTGTCGGCTGAAGCGCTATTGCTCGATCACCGAGAAACACCAGCTGAGCACGCCATCGAACCCGTCGGGGGCGGACAACGCCGGCAGGAGTGCTGCACCGATGCCCACGACCAGCATGACACTGGCCATGCCGCCAGCAGGCAGCAGGCCGCCTCTACGAGCCGGAGCTGTTGGAGGGTCCTGAATCGGACCTTCTTCGATCGAGAGGTGGATGAGCAGGGCGGCGACACCGAGTGCAACTGCGATCCACCACACCAGGTCGTAACTGCCGTAACGATCGTGGGCCCAGCTGCCTCCGAGGGCGCCTGCAAATGCGCCAAGTTGGTGGGAGAAGAACACGATGCCGAACAACGCACCTGAGTGGGTGGTGCCGAACTGTTCGGTGACCATGCCCGATGTCAGCGGCACGGTAGAGAGCCACAACAGGCCAATCGCAGCACCAAAGAGCAGCGTGTAGGTGGGGCTGGCTGGCAGCAACACGTAGGCCGCTATGACCACTGCTCGAGCTGCATAGATGCCGCCGAGTAACTTCGTCTTGGAATACCGGCCGCCCAGCGCGCCGGCAGCCAGTGAACCGAACACATTGAACAGGCCGATCAGGGCCAGAGCGGTGGTCGCTGTTCCCTTGTGGCCAAGGTCCTCGCCATACTTGGGCAGGTAGGCGCCGATGAACGTGACATGGAATCCACACACGAAAAAGGCTGCGTTCAGCAGCAGATAGGGCCGAGCCCGAGCGGCTCGACGCAATTCATCACGAAGCGTGCGGTCGTTGGCGGTGGCCGCAGGCTCGGGGAAGAACCGGCGGGCGCTTCCACGTAATGAAGGCGTGAGCAAAATCGTCGCTGCGGCGACCACGGCGAACACAACGAAGGTGTCTTGCCATGACCAACGGTCGATCATGATTCGGGCGAGCGGCACCAGCACGAACTGGCCCATGGACCCCGCAGCGCTCACAATGCCAAGTGCCATCGAACGTCGAGCCGGACTGACCATGCGTCCAACTGCCGATAACACGACAGCGAAGCTGGCCGCGCCTACGGCAATACCGGTCAAGAAACCACCAGCGAGGATGATCATGAAGGCGCTCTGCGCTGTGGACATCAGCAGGAGTGCGATCGCGTACAGAATTGTTCCGCCGGCAAACGTGACTGCGCCGCCATATCGATCGGAGATGGCACCGGCGATCGGCTGGCTGATGCCCCACATGATGCTCTGCACCGCAATGGCGATGCCCCAGGGGCCCTGCACCCCATCGAGCACACCCTCGACCACTGGGTCCAGGAACACCCCGAACGTGGACCGAATGCCGAGCGACACCGACGTCAGCACGCCGCCAACGGCAATAACCACCCAGATGGGAAATGCTCCCTTGCGCTGCTTGGTGGCGGTCGGAGTGTTCATCGGACGTGGAGCAGTGTCAGCACCGAAAAATGCTACTGCAGGACACCCGACCACTCATAACCCCCCACGTCATGGAGGGTCAGACCCCGCGTGACGGAGGGTCATGATGAGGGCGTCTACCGGCATCGACGCCAGCCGGGTCGATCGAGCGAACGTGTTGGCACTCTTTGGGTTGGACCGCAGCCAGGAGTGCGGTGGGAAGGGATCGCAGATCTATCTGCCTATCAAGCGGTCCCCGATGGTCAGGCCGCGTGTCTAGAGGAACTCGGGTGGCAGGATTTCGGCGAGGGCTACTGGGCGATGTTCGTTGATCGAGCGATGCGCTGCCTCGCCGATAGCAACACTCCACAGGCCGTCGATCACGTTCACCTTGGGTGGGGTGTTATTGCGGATCGCGTCGATGAAATCGACATGTTCGAGATAGCTCGAACCGTGGTGAAATCCCGCGAACTTGATGCTGTCGTTGCTGATCGGTTCTTCGATGACATCGCCGATGAAGTGTTCACCTCGGCGGCCAACCCGGAGCACATTCTGTGGGATCATGGCCTCGAGTTTGCCTGTATCACCAACAACAGACAGTTCTTCCTGGTTGCGGGTCGCTTCGGCGAACATGCACAGGTCGAGCATGGCCCGCACATTGTTTGGGTACTCGACGATCACGTACGCATTGTCTAAAATGTCGCTTCGTTCACCGTCGTAGTACTCGTCGAGATGATTCACGTTCTGGCCACCCGACGCCATAACGGAGACCGGCCGTTGGCCAATGATCAGGTTCATCAGGTCGAAGTAGTGACAGCACTTCTCGACCAACGTTCCGCCGGTGTTGCGAGTGAAACGGTTCCACTCACCGACCTTGTGCAGGAACGGGAAGCGATGTTCACGGATGCTGACCATATAGACGTTACCTACGGCACCGCTCTTGACTTCGTCGATGAGTCGGCTCACCGGAGGCATGTAGCGGTACTCAAGGCCGACCCATGTGAGTGCGGTACGAGCCTGGGCTGCGGCGACCACGTCGAGGCATTCTTCCGTCGAGATGCACATGGGTTTCTCCGTGAGCACGTGCAGGTCCGATGCCAGCAGATCACCAAGCACCGCGTGGTGTGTGTAGTTGGGCGACACCAGTACTACAGCGTCACACACGTCGGCTTCGAGCAGATCCCGATGGTCGGCAAAGGTCGCCACACCCTGGCCGACGTTGTTTGCGCCGTTTGCGAGGGAGACAGGGTCGGGATCCGATACGGCCGTGACTCTGGCTCCGTCCACTTCGGCAATGTTCTCGATGTGCTCAATGCCCATCATGCCAGTTCCGATGACGCCGTAGCGGATCTCATCCATCGGGAAAGAATAGCTGCATGACTAGAGATTCGGGACCGTCAAAAGAGGTGGTCCCCTAGGGTGAGGACATGGGCGAATTGCTTAACCATGGGACCGACGGCAGGCTGCGTTGTTGGTGGCCAGGAGATCTCCCGGACTACACGATCTACCACGACGAAGAGTGGGGCCGGCCCACACTGGCCGACGACCGACTGTTCGAGAAAATCTGTTTAGAAGGATTCCAATCGGGCCTTTCGTGGATCACGATTCTGCGCAAACGAGAAAACTTCCGAGCGGCGTTTGCCAACTTCGATATCGATGCCGTTGCCGAGTACACCGAGGCCGATGTCGAACGTCTGTTGCAGGACGCAGGGATCATCCGCCATCGAGGAAAGATCGAGGCAACGATCAATAACGCTGCCCGTGCTTTGGAGATGATCGAGGAGTGTGGCTCAGTGAGGAACTACATCTGGGAATGGCGTCCAACTGAACGTGAGCCGGATCTGAAGGAACCCAGCCTGCTCGTGCCCAATCAGACGAAGACGTCTGCGGCACTCAGTAAGGATCTGAAGAAACGTGGGTGGAAGTTCTTCGGCCCAACAACTGCCTACGCGTTCATGCAAGCCATGGGTTTGGTCAACGATCATGTCGAAGGCTGTGAATGGCACGAGATCTGTGCCGCCGAACAAGCCAAGATCACCTAACGCGATAACGCACAGGTGCCTGGCACCGATTCGTTAGTTGGTGGGGGTGAGGACGGCGCAGCCCCAGCCGTCGAGGGTGGTGCGGGTGGTGACGGTGATATCGACCTGAGTCAGGAGCTTCTCGAGTTGGTCATCGAGGAAGCCACTGATGATGACCGCCTGATCGGCCAGGTCCACGATCGCTGGCATGAGCGGGGTCAGGTCGCCGATCACAATGTTGGCGACGACGATGTCGAATCGGTCACCAAGATCTTCTACAGGGTCAGTCAGAAGTGCCACGTGGCCGGCGACACCATTAGCCTCGACGTTCGCCGCAGCGACCTCGATGATGTCGTAGTCCAGGTCGATCCCAACGACGGGCCTGGCTCCGAGCCGGGCAGCAGCGATCGACAGAATGCCAGTGCCACAGCCCACATCGAGCAGGTTCGCACCGGGTACAACAATTGACCGCATCGCAGCCAAGGTGAGCCGAGTCGTGGGATGATGCCCTGACCCGAACGCTCGACCGGGATCGATCGAGAGTTCCGCAGCGTCGTCGGGGCCTTCGGCCCACCGCGCCGGGTCATGCCACGGGGCATGGACCACGAAACCAGCCACATGAATCGGCTCGATCCACTTCATCCATTCGTCGCGCCACGCTGACTCGTCGCCGGTGCTCTCGAACCGGCATGGCCAACGTTCATTGAGAATCGAACGGGCGGCCAATGCCAGGCCATCGTCGGGGAACCCGACGAAGAGGGCAAGCCGGTCGCCGTCGGGCCGTTCTTCGATAGCGGTTGCACCCAATTGCCACAACCAGTCACTGCAAGCATCCAGATCGACGTCCTCGATGCGGACGACTAACAGTCCCACCAGCGGGTTATCCGTAACGTTCTATGAGGACCGTGTTGACGGGTGCCCAGCCGTCGACGGCCCACTGTCCAAACACCTCGGTTGACACCGACGCTCCGATGAGTCGGCGGGAGGGATCGACCCACAGGAAGGACCCTGAACCGCCGAAGTGGCCGAACGTTGTGGGGTCGTGGAGGATGCCGGTCCAGTGTGGCTTCTTGTTACCCCGGATCTCGAAGCCGAGGCCCCAGAGGTTCGGGTCAGCTGAGCCAAATCCAGGACGTGCACCCCGGAGTTCGGGGAACACGGGAGACGTGGCCTGAGCGAGTGTCTCGGGCGCAATCAGCGTGGGCCGGAGCAGTTCACGCCCAAAGACGAGCAAGTGGTTCACCGAGGCTCGCATGCCGTGTGCGGGCGAACCCGACGCCTCGAAGCCGATCAGGCCCAGCGGCTCGATGACCGCTTCGACGAGATAGTCAGTAAACGACATACCCGCAGCGGCCTCAAGATGGGCGGCGAGCTGCTCCATGCCTACGTTCGAGTAGATACGTCGCGTGCCGGGTGAGAACGTGCTGCTGGCATCAGTCTCGAAACCCAACCCCGAGGCATGCGCCATCAGATGGCGGACCGTGGAACCGTGAGGTCCGGCAGGGTCGTCGAGCGAGATCGTGCCTTCCTCGAGTGCGACGAGGCACGCATAGGAGGTGAACAGTTTTGAAATCGACGCAATACGCGTGACCCAGTCAAGGTCGCCGGTGCTACCAATCGCCGACGTTTCATCAGCGATGGCAAGCACGCTGGAGCCCGGCCAGGTCGAGGTCAGGACCGACAGGTCTGCTGGTTCAGGAGTCATTCGCTTCAATTCTGAACGACGGGAGGAAGAACTGCACACATGGTCCGACAGCAATGGCCATCCAAATTGTTCCCAGACCAGCCACGCCGCCTAGCAAGAAACCAACGGCGAGTGCCGTGAGTTCGATAGCAGTGCGCGCTACCCAGGTCTCGACGCCTCTTCGATTGAGGGCGGTCATGATGCCGTCGCGCGGTCCGGGCCCGACGCTCGCACCCAGGTACAGGCCGCTTCCGAGTCCGAGCAATACCGGAGCGGCCGCCAGCATAAGCACGCGAACGGGCATGTTTTCGAGATCAGGAATCGCCCATAATGCCAGATCGGCGATCGGCCCGATGATCGCTACGTTCAGCACGGTGCCAAGCCCAACAGGTTCTTTCAGCCGCCACAACGCGGCCAGCAGGAGGACCCCAGTCAGTGACACGGTGGTGCCAAACGTGAGACCGGTCGTATCGCTGGCACCCTCGTGAAACACCGTCCACGGGCTTGCCCCCAACCGTGGTTCGACGGTAAACGACAGCGCAGTTGCGAAGAGCGCCAAACCACACAGCAGCTGAATGATTCGCCGAGTCCTGGGGAGGGCTACGGGAAGCCAGTGAAACCCGGCGAAGAGCCGTGTCGAGGGAAAAGTAGTGGTCACTCGTTTGGAAGGTGCCCAGCCCGGTGGCCGCCCTTCCAATCTTCCATCTTTGGCGATTCGCTGACGCCGCCGAGCACATTAAGTTGTGGCGCTTCGCGCATGCTGCGTTTCATCTCTGCGAAGCCGGGGAAACGGGCCAACGTAGTGACTGCTTCCCAGAGCGGAAGTGCGTCTTCGTCGGCGGGCACGCGGCTGATCACGGGTCCGAAGAACGACAGCCCGTCTGGCGGCTGGAAGGTGATGATCGGGGTCCCAACATCGCGCCCGGTGCGGGACAATGCGAGCTCGGTTTCTTCCTCGATCAGTTGATCCCACGAGGTATCGTCGGCCGCTGCGGCGTACTTCGTGTCCAGCCCGGCCGTGGCGAGGCAAGCGGTGGCAGCTTCGATTGATCCAAGGGCAGCTCGAGCTGCCTTACCGTCGGCCTGATCGACGCTGAAGTAGCTGTCGCCAAACGCGGTGTAGAGGGCTCCGAGCGGTTCGCTTCCGAGTTCATCGCGGACAGCAGCAGCGACCCGCAACATGCGAAGTCCAGCAGTGTGTCCGTGTTCGTAACCAGCTGGAAATTCGGTGTCGTAGTCCTTTTCCTTGTTCAGGATACGAAGGCTGATGAAGCGCCAGTCAACGCTGTAGCCAGACTGGGCGACGACCTTTTCGACCCACCGCGACGTGACCCAGGCAAACGGACAAATCGGGTCGAAGAAGAACTCGATGTCGGCGGTTGAAGAAGACGTCATGTGCCGAAGCTAGCAGCATGCGATTGCCGTGCAGTTCTCTGAACTGCGCTGAGAAACCACGATGGGGAATCGACGCCCCAAGAGGTCGGGCCATAGGCAGAGGCATGGGCCGGCGGTTTTGTCGCGCTGTTTCTGACCAAGGGCGGCCCGGGCACGAAACGCGCTGGTGGCCTACGCTGGTCTGGTGGACGTACAGAAGCTCAACCATGTGGCCTATCGGTGTCGAGACGCTGGTGAGACCATGCAGTTTTATCGCGATGTATTGGGCATGAAACTCGCGCATGTGATCACCCAAGATCGGGTGCCATCGACACAAGAGTTCGCGCCTCATTGCCATCTGTTCTTCGAGATGGCCGACGGCAGTTGGGTCGCGTTCTTCGACCTGGTCAACGAAACCACCATCGATCAGGAATCAAACCCTGACTGGGCCCAACATCTTGCGCTCGAAGTGGAATCGGTCGAAGCGCTGGACATCGCCCATAAGAACCTCGATGCCCACAACATTGAGGTCCTCGGGCCCGTCGATCATGGATTCATCCGGTCGATCTATTTTTATGACCCAAGCGGCCATCGACTCGAGCTCACGGCTCGTACGACCGAGCCAGGTGACCTCGAACGATTCGCAGCCGAGGCACCGGCGCTCGTCGATGCATGGACCGACCGCAAGGCCACCCTCTAGGCCCCGAGCGCAGCCCGGCGCCTGTCCCTGTAGCCGCCTGTCTCCTTAGAGGAGGTCAGACTTGCGGATCTTGCCAAGTGCAGTCTTTGGCAGCGCGTCGACGACGACAAGTTCTTTCGGGGCGTTCCAAGCGGGTAGGTCAGCCCGCACATGGTCGCGGATCTCGTCCAGGCTGGGCACGACATTGCCTGCCGCCACGATGAATGCCACAACGCGGTGCCCCCAGTCGGGGTCGGGTCGACCGATGACCGCAGCTTCAACGATCGCCGAGTGAGTCTCCAAGACTCGTTCGATGCGATGCGGCCACACATTTTCGCCGCCGGTGATGATCATGTCGCCGGCTCGGCCGTCGATCCATAGCCGCCCATCGGGATCGATTCGGCCGAGGTCGCCGGTCGGAAACCAGCCGTCGGGTCGGAACGGATTGATCTCGCCTTCGCCGGTGCGATACGCCCGCAGCAACAGTTCGGACCGGATCTCGATCTCGCCGCTGGCAGCAGCCCGTAGCTCGACACCATCGAGTGGATAACCGTCGTAGACACAACCGGAGCCGGTCTCGGTCATGCCATAGGTGGCGATGACATGGTCGGGAAGATCCGGCGGGGGAGCGGCGCCACCGATCAGAACTTTGCGGAATCCGAAGATATCCACCTGATTCAGTGCTCGGGTCACGAGTGAGACGAGCGTGACTCCCTCGGCCGCGGCCTGGTCTGCCGCAGCTGGATCGAAGTGTTCGTGCACCGTTAGTTCGGTGCCGGTGATGAGCGAACGCATGATCACGGCTAAACCACCGATATGGGCTGGTGGCAGGCACGCGAGCCAATGATCGGTGGCTGGATCGGCGCCCAAACCGTCGCTGGTCGCATGGGCCGAGGCAGCAACCGATGTGTGGGTGTGGATCACTGCCTTGGGGTTTCCGGTGGTGCCCGAAGTTGCAACCACCACGGCGTCGCCCGACTGCAACGGTTTGCCCGCTAGCCGGGTGCGCTCGCCGTCGGCACCGATGACGGCAGTGGGCTGGACTACCGCGATCACTCGGCCTGCCTCGGCTCGCGGCAACCGCTGATCGAGAGGGAACACCGCATCGCCGGCGGCCCACACCCGTTCCAAGGCGTGGACGAAGCCGGGCCCGGCGGCCATATCCAACATCACGAGTTCAGTCATCGAGTCCTCATCCTTAGTGCAGCGTTGCGCAGCTGCGTCTTTACGTGGCGTCGCTCAGATAGGTGCCGAGTCGATCGGCAGCGCTGCCCTCGAACGAGGCGAGCACGATTTCAAGTGGAGCTGACCACAACGCGCCGCCGTAGTGCAGGTGCACTTTGACCTCGCAGGTAGTGGACCCAACTGGTTCGAGTCCAGCAGTCAGCACCCACTCGGCATGATCTCGGCCGTCGGTTTCGGCCCGTTCAAATCTCACCGATGTCTCACGAAGTTCGGTTCTGACCATGCGCAACCGCTTCGAACGAGCGAGCGGTCCAAGGCGAGCCCGAAGTGTTACGAACCATGCAGCATCACCGTCCGGTTGGGCGCTGGTTACCAGCGTGAGCCATTCGGGGTAGGTGCCGAGGTCAGCCAATGCAGCCATGATTGACTCAGGCGCCGCGTCGACGGTTGCAGAGATAGTGCGATCCACCTACTGATTGTGCTCGATTGCAGCGGCTTCGCCACGGTCAGACGGATACTCTCGCCACGTGACCGAACAGCCCGCAGTGACAATCGACGATGTTCGTGACGCTGTAAGACGCCTCGACGGTGCGCTTGAACGCACGCCCCTGACCCATTCACGGACCCTGTCCGAGATTGTTGGTGCCACCGTTCATCTCAAGTTCGAGAACCTGCAGTACACCGGATCGTTCAAGGGTCGCGGCGCCCGCAACCGGTTACTGAACGTTGCGCCAGGCACGGGCGTAATCGCGATGTCGGCTGGTAACCATGCCCAAGGTGTTGCCTATCACGGCTCGCAACTTGGGCTCGAGACCACCATCGTGATGCCGAACAACACGCCGTTCGTCAAGGTCGCACGCACCCGTGATCTTGGTGCGACCGTCGAACTGGCTGGCGCCGACGTGATGGAAGCTGCCGTGCACGCTCGTGCGCTCGCCGAGGAGCGTGGCCTCGAATTCATCCACCCGTTTAATGACCCCGTGGTGATTGCTGGCCAAGGCACTGTTGGCATCGAGATGCTCGAACAGGAACCCGAGCTCGATGTGATCCTGGCTGCCGTAGGCGGCGGCGGGCTCGCATCGGGCATCGCTGTGGCAGCGGCGGATCACGATCGGCCCGTGCGAGTGGTCGGTGTCCAGACCGAGCGGTATCCGTCTATGGCCGACGCCCTCGCTGGTCGCGCCTCCACGGCACTTGCCGGATCGACCGTGGCGGACGGTATTGCCGTGAGCGAGGCTGGTTCGATCACCGAAAAGCTCCTTCGTGATCATCGGGTCCAGGTGCTTGTTGTCAGCGAGGCTGCGATCGAGGAAGCCATCGCCATGTTGCTTGAGATTGAGAAGACCGTGGTCGAAGGTGCTGGTGCAGCTGCCCTCGCCGCCTGCCTCCAATATCCCGATGTGTTCGCGGGGCAGCGAGTCGGCTTGGTGCTCTGTGGCGGCAACATCGATCCGCGTACGTTGTCCAGCGTCACGCTCAGGGGCCTGGCCAACCAGGGCCGCTTGAACCGCATTCGAGTCGAACTCGACGACATCCCTGGGCGGCTCGCTCAGGTCGCGTCGATCATCGCGTCGGCTCGTGCCAACGTGGTCCAGGTCGACCACGATGGTCTTGGCTCCACCGGTGCCCGCAGTGCGCTGCTCGAACTGCGCATTGACACGCTGGACTTCGCCCATGCCGAAGAGGTGCTGGTCGCACTTCTGGACGAAGGTATTCACGCGACCTTGCTTCCCTGGTAGCGCTGCCGCCCCTGTAAGCCGGTGGCCAAAGTGAACGTGTTGCCCCAGTAACCAGGTTGCGCTGGGAAGGGTTACTCCGCGGCCTTCAATGTGAAGCCAACATTGTCTGGCGTCGTCATGGTCAGGTTCGTGCCGTTGATCACATACTCAAGTGCTCCACGACTGAGCGCGGTGAAGATACTTTGGCGGTAACCAGCGGGGGCTGCGCAGTCATCGACAACCGGTATGGCGACAGGCTCGAAGCGAATTTCGGCCGCGTTGATTTCGATCAGCAAGTCCACGGTCGCGCAGCCGTCGAAGAGTCGCATGGTGTCATTGTCGATGCGTATCGTGCCTCGCACGTCGGTAGCGAAAGACGACGCCGTCTGGCCGGAGAGGAACCCGTCGATCTCCCAGCTTGTGCCTTGGAGCGGAAGATCGGGATTGGCGATGATGGCATCGACGAAGTCGATCGACGCTGTTGACGTGACCAGTCGAAGCGTGTTGCCGTCCACAGTCACGGTCGGGGCGCCGGATAAGACGTCGATCAGGAATTGGTCTTGGGCATGTCGCTCAGGGTCACAACCCATCTCGGTCATGCTCAGCTGGGTCGTGCGTAGCTTGCCGTCTTCGATGGTGAACGCGCCACCAATCGAGTTGCAGCCGGCATGTGCTCGCAGAGTGCCATCGGTGAACGTCAATGTCATTGTGGTGCCACCGGCGAGCGGGAACGGCTGGCCGTCCTGCATCACGTTCGTTGACCAGTATTCGTGGCCGTCCAGATCCTGGCTGATCTGATTGCCGGACGAACAACCATTGGTGACAAGCAGAAGAAGCGCTATCACGAGCGCGGAGCGGGATCGGTTCATGTGACCAGTGTTCCGCACATTCGGCCCGGTAGGAGGGCAGCCCACCCAATACGCTGATCAGTGATGCACAGTGTCAGCGTTCGCCTCGAGGAAACAATCGACCCAGTAGAGCTTGGTGCTCGGACTGGACTGTTGTGGAGTCGCCATGGCTTAGTGCTGGCTGGCATTGGCGAAGCAGTGCGTATTCCGGTCGCTCGTCCCGACGGCGCAACGGGCGCTCAGGCGCTGCTAGCTGCACTTAGCGGTGACAATGCTTTGGACGTGCCAGCAACTGGGCCGGTGGCGTTTGGTGCGTTGCCTTTCGATCGCCACGCATCGGGTGAGCTGATCGTGCCCCAGGTCGTCATCGGCACTGACCCGGCAGGCAACCGGTGGATCACCACAACCGGCGTGAGTGTCGACGAGGGAATCGCCATGGCCGTCGACGTCTTGGCTGCGGAGTCCACGGCGCCTCAGGCCACGACCTATGAGCTGACATCGGCCGTGACTCCTGAGCTGTGGCGTGACGACATTGTTGCGACCGTGCGTGACCGGATCCTGGCCGGCGAATTCAACAAGGTTGTCCTGGCACGCGAACTCAGACTGACGACCGACCAGCCCATCGATGTCGCTGCAGTGCTTCGCCGACTCAACCAGAGTTTCAGCACCGCCATCATCTTCGCCGTAGACGGCTTCATAGGTGCGTCTCCCGAACTGCTTGTGTCGCGAGATATCGACATGGTCCGAGCCCACCCGCTTGCGGGCACGGCGCCTCGGTCATCGGACCCTAAACGCGATGCTGCGCTTGCTGCCGCGCTCAATGCGTCCACAAAA
>Ga0213861_10002448_pt1 | contig 15891 bp, 13 predicted proteins | sample PICome_4_FD_160110 | JGI IMG/M metagenome (GOLD analysis project Ga0213861, IMG submission 160110) | Coastal seawater microbial communities near Pivers Island, North Carolina, United States - PICO131 | ecosystem: Environmental > Aquatic > Marine > Coastal | place: USA: North Carolina... | reverse complement strand
TTCAAATCCTCTAGCTCTGGTTCAACAATAGCACTAGCTCCAGTACCAGATGCAAACTACACAGTAGAATTACACTATTTATACAAACCAACAAGTTTAGTTTCAGATACATCAGGGACCTGGTTATCTGTTAATGCTAGAGATGCCTTACTATACGCATCTTTAATTGAGGGTCATACTTTTATGAAAGGTGAGCCAGATTTATTAGCAAATTATGAAAATAGATTCGCGCAAGAAATAGCAAGAATAAAAGAACGAGCCGAGGCAAGAGGTAGACGAGACGAATACCGATATGACTCACTCCGCTCGCAAGTAAGTTAACTTAAAAAAAGGAGATAGGTATGAATCCAATCAAGGAACTTGAAGGGAAAAATGTAGCCATTGTTGGCATGGGCAGGAGTTGGTTTGACTACTGCATGGCAAAATCACATGGCGCACAATTTGATGAAGTATGGGCAATTAACGCAGTTTCTGACGTTATATACCATGATAGAGTCTTTATGATGGACCCACCATCTAGGTTTTTAGATACAGATGATGCAGGAGGCCAAACTAATAGTATGGCTAAAGTATTAAAAGAACATCAAGGACCTATATATACATGTGAACTAGACGAAAGATGTCCTGGTCTGGTTGAATATCCAATTAATGAAGTATTAAAAGAATGGGGATGTCACTATCTTAACAATACCGTTGCTTATGCAATAGCCTTTGCTTTATACAATAAGATAGGACATTTACAAATGTTTGGCGTAGATTTTGGCTATAAAGGCAATTTATATTTTGCAGAAGCTGGAAGAGCCTGTACTGAATTTTGGTTAAGTAAATGTATGAGTGATGGAATGAAAGTAGAAGTAGCTCAGTCAAGTTACTTGCTTGATGCAGCAGTTCCAGCAGAAGAAAAGTTATATGGTTATCATCGTTTAGATGACCCTTTAATTGTTTTATCTGATGATGAAGGCAATCTGCAAAGTATGAATCGTAGTGAGGTTATAAAAAATCAAGAGCCAGAAAAAGAAAAAGAACCTGTTTTAATAGATAGAAATGACAGTCATCTAAAGAAAAATGAACCTGTAGAGCCAAACAAATGGTAATAAAAATTACTCCAGATGGATTACCTGAATTAGGTATGGTAGAAATTGCTACAACCCAGTACGGAGGCCATCCTCCAGAGTTTTGGGCAAAGCAACTAACAGAAAAAATAGTAGGAGTTTCAGACGATAATGAAGAACATGTTAAAGCTCAGGCAAGAGCCTACCAGGAACTAATATACAAAGTATGTTTGATATATATTAAAAATGCTTTAAAATCTTATAAGGCTACTTTAATTCAAGATTTATCTGGTCAAGGTAGCGAGGATTTAGCAAAAATAATTAAAGGTATTTAATATGGCAATAACATCTACTCTGACAACAAGCTTTAAAGTAGAGCTTTTAACTGGAACTCATAACTTTACTAATTCAAGTGGTAATAGTTTTAAACTGGCTTTATATACAAGTTCAGCGACTCTAGGAGCTACTACAACTGCTTTTACTACGACTGGACAAGCTAGTGGTACTAACTATACTTCAGGAGGTTCTGCGTTAACAAACGTAACGCCATCTGCTACAGGTACTACAGCAGTAACAGACTTTAATGACCTAACTTTTAGTACAGCTACAATTACAGCAAGAGGCTGTATGATTTACAACGATACAAACGGTGATAAGTCAGTAGCAACTATAGATTTTGGTGGAGATAAAACTTCTACCGCAGGTGATTTTACAGTAGTATTTCCAGCAAAAGCAGCGTCTACGGCAATTATACGTATAGCTTAAAATGCCTCAGTACCTAAACGGCTGGGGTCGAGGCACATTTGGTCAATTAGGTTTTGGTGAAGGCTCAATACCAGTCGAGCCAACTGCACCCGCTGCAGGTACAACTGGAACTCCCGTTGCGGCAGTTAATGCCCAAGCAATAGCTTCTGTAGGTGGTGTAACAGCTACTTTAGGTTCTCTAAGTGTAGTCATACAAGCTGAAGCAAACGTCACGCCAACAGGTGTTTTAGCAGCAAGTTTACTAGGAACAGCAGCCACAACATCAGTTAATAACATATCCGTTACTGGCTTAGCAGCAACATCAACTCTTGGAACGATAACTTTATCAACAGTTAATAATATATCTGTTACAGGATTTGAAAGCACTTCGGCACTTGGAACCACATCTTTAGTTACTAACAACAACATATCAGTATCAGGACTTGCAGCAACCACAGCAGTAGGAGCACCAACTTTTATTTTAGTTAATAACGTACATGTTGACGGTGTTGCAGCAACTGGAGCTGTTGGAACCTTAACTGTAAATGCTAAAGCAAATATAGTTCCAGAATTAAATGCTATGACAGGACTTGTTGGTGACGTACTGGTTTGGGGTCTTGTAGATGAAGAACAAACGCCATCATATTCACCAGTTGATGAAAGTCAGAGTCCGTCTTATACTACAGTAACAGATACACAATCTCCAGATTGGGATGAAGTTGCTGCATAAATACTATATAATTTTTACGAGGAATATAAATGGCAAGCACATACGTAAATAATCTCAGATTAAATGAGATGGCAACAGGTGACGGAGCAGGAACCTGGGGTACTACTACTAATACAAATTTAGAATTAATTGGAGAAGCTTTAGGTTACGGAACTGAAGCTATTACAACTAACGCTGATACTCACACATCTACTGTAGCTGACGGAAGTACAGATGCTGCAAGAGCGATGTATATAAAATATACAGGAACTTTAGATTCAGCTTGTACTATTACTATTGGCCCTAATACAATGAAAAGGGTTCAGTTTATAGAAAACGCTACATCAGGTTCGCAAAATATAATTATTTCTCAAGGCAGCGGAGCTAATATTACTATTCCTCCAGGAGACGTAAAAGTAGTTTACTTAGACGGAGCAGGAAGTGGAGCAGCAGTTGTTGACGCTTTTGCTAGTCTAAGCGTAGTAGATTTAAAAGTACAAGACGATTTAACCGTAACTGATGATATGACTGTTGGTGGTACTTTAGGCGTAACAGGCATAGTTACATTAACTGACGACCTTATTATTGGTGACGGTAAGACTATAGGTTCTGCCTCAGATGTAGATGCTATGACTATTGCTGCTAATGGTCAAATAACATTAACACAAACTCTTATTGGCACAGCCCTAGACATATCAGGCGATATAGACGTAGACGGAACAACTAACTTAGATGTCGTGGACATTGATGGTGCTTTGACTCAAGACGGTGGTGCTGTATTTAATGAAGCTAGTGCAGATGTAGACTTCCGAGTTGAGTCTAATGGCAACGCTAATATGCTGTTTGTTGATGGTGGTAATGATAAAGTTAGTATTGGTGGTACTTCTACAGATAACTTTGAATTTCATGTTCAAGGCACAAGCGGTAGCGGAGATAATACAAGATTTACTTATACTAATGCTGATGCTAATGGTTGTACATTATCAATTCAAAAAGTAACTTCTTCTCCAGCAGATAATGACATTATAGGTATATTGCAGTTTGATAGTGAAAATGATGCAGACGAAGCTGTTACTTATGCTCAAATAAGGTCTCTAATGACCGATGTATCTGATGGTTCAGAAGATGGAATATTAAGTTTTCACACTAGAGGAGCTGGTAGTTTTTCAGAAAGAATGCGTATTGATTCTTCAGGCAACGTTGGAATTGGAACCAGCTCATTTAACGCAACTTATGACCCAAGACTACAAGTTACATCTGCTGCCAGTGATGGTACAGGTGGTATTCTAATACAAAACTATCTACCAACATTAACATTGGAAGATATTAGTGGTGGTGCTGCTGTGTCTCAAATACAGCAAGACCAAACCAATATGTTGTTTAAGAATAATGGCTCAGAAAGAATGCGTATTAGTTCTTCAGGGCAAGTTTCTATAGGCACAACAAGCACGACAGCACCATTAAGAGTAAAGGTAGCAACAGATGCAAACTTTGCTGTTCAAAATACTAGCAGTACAGTTCAACTACAAGGTATTAATGATGCTGCTAATGCATTTGCTACTATTGATATTGCAGGTAATCCAATTAAATTTTCTGCTAATGGTTCTGAATCAATGCGTATTGATTCTTCAGGCAACGTTGGAATTGGACTTACAAATCCATCAGATTATTATGCAAATGGTTTAGTTGTTTCTTCTGCTACTGAACAAGGTATTACTTTAGCAGCAACAGCTACAAATGCTGCAAACTATCTTATGTTTGCAGATGGTACTACAGGAGACGAACGATATCGTGGTTATCTTGCTTATACTCATTCTGGTGATGAATTGACATTAAGGTCTGCTGGTTTTACAACCTTTATGACTGGTGGTGGAACAGAAAGAATGCGTATTGATTCTTCAGGCAACGTAACTATAGCTAAAACTTCTACTGGAACTTTAGGAACTGTAGGTATTGATTTAAGAGCTTCAGGTTTAGGTGAGTTTACAACATCAAACGATGCTTGTATAGCAGTTAATAGACTTTCTACTGATGGAGCTTTAGTATATTTTTTCCAAGATACAAGTGTTGAAGGTGCTATAAGTGTTTCAGGTTCTACTGTAACTTATGCTGGTTTTTCAGGTAATCACGAAACTTCAGGTATATCTACAGATACAGAAATAGGAACTGTTTGTTCAACTATAGATGAATTAGATACTTATGTTTCAGGCTCTAAAGAAGGACAAACTAGAGCAGACCACGCAAAAATAAAAGTAAGCGATACTGTTGGAGATACAAGAGTTTATGGTGTTTTATCAAGTTATTCTGAAAAAGATAATAAACCTTTAGTAGCTTCAGTTGGTATTGGTTCAATAAAAGTTACAGGTGCTTGTAACGGTGGAGATTTATTAGAATCAAATGGTGATGGTACTGCTAAAGTACAATCAGATGATATTGTTAGAAGCAAAACAATAGGAAAAGTAACAATAGGAAATTCTGATACAGGAGTTAAACTTGTATCATGTGTTTTATATTGCGGATAAAAATAACTTAAAAGGAGAATAATTATGGCAATTGGATATACTTGGGACGTTTCAACAGTTGATACTTACCCAACACTAGAAAGTAATGCAGACGTAGTTTATAACGTGCATTGGAGATTAACCGCAGAAGATGATGCTAATCAGGATGCTGATGGCAACAACTGGACTGCTACATCATACGGAACTCAATCTGTAGATACTTCAGACTTGTCAAGCTTTACAGCCTTTGCAGATTTATCTGCTTCAGCCGTACAAGGATGGGTAGAAACTGCTATGGGTAGTGATGCTGTAACAGCTTTAAAGTCTGGCTTAGATGCTCAAATCGCATTACTGATTACACCAACATCTGTTACTAAAACAATAGGTTAAACACAATGGAATTAACACCTTATTTATTTTGGAACATCTTTATAACTTTGGTGTTAGCTCCGGTGCTTTATAGCATTAAAAGTAACACAGCAGAAAACAAAAGATTAGACATTCTCTTAAATAAAACACGTGAAGAGATAGCAAGAGAGTATGTAACCAAAAACGAATTAAAAGATGACATGGCAGTTCTCATGGATAGAATAGATAAAATTGGAGAAAAGCTTGACAAACTGTTCGAAGTCAAGTAAAATATAAATATAGGTATTATAAATGAAAGATAAAAAGAAATATACAAAAAAATATTATACCGGTGGTAGAGTAGATATGTCTAAAGGTGGTAGAGTAGGATTACAAAAAGGAGGTCCTACAAATCTTAAAAAACCTATAGATATAGAAGATAGACCTATGTCTATAGAAAGAGAAGAAGCATCTAAAAAAGCTCAACCACAAGTTACTCCTAAACAAAAGACAAGTATAACAAAACAAAAGCCTATACAAGCTCAAGCTCAACAACAAGGTTTTACAAAAGCTCCAACAACTTTTGAAGAACAATTTGAAGAACAACCAATCTCTATTGGTGGTGTTGGAGGTGGTCAACCTATACCTGATGAAACACCCGTACAACCTTTATCAGAAGATACTGAAATAGGAAAAACAACACCTGTAGAACCTACACCAGAACCAGCTTCTCCAGAAATAATGAGAGAAACTAACCCTCCTAACGGAACATATACTACAACAGACGAAAGTGGAGAAGTAGTTAATTTACCAAACATGATTGACTGGGAAAAAGAGTATAAAAAAAATAATCCTAGACCTACTGCAGGTGGACTTGGAGGATTAGTAAAAAAACAAAAATGGGATAAAGAGTTTAAACAAGCTCAACTAGAACATCAAGCTGATTTAGACGTTGCTAATTTTACTCCTGCTGTTCAAGCTACAGCAGCACAACAAGCTCAGTTTGAAAAAGATAGAAGAGAAAGAATAAGAGAAACAGGATTACAGATAGAAGCCGCATCAACAGGACAAGTTCCAGAAGGTGCTATTATTCCTGATGCAGTACAAGTTGGTATAGACCCTGAAACAGGTGAACCTATACGTGAACAAGCTATTGAAACAATGGCAGACTCTACAAAAGTAGGTTATCAAAGAGATGCTAAAGGTAATCTTATATTAGACGAACAAGGTGACCCGATACAAATAAAAGCTGGACAAGTTGCTCCAGAAGCTGTTACAACTGGTACAGCAACAACCGCAGAAATGCCACAAGTACAGATAGGAGTTGATGAAGAAGGTAATCCTATTATGGGTCCAGCACCTGCTGCACAAATGGAAGCAGCTATGGTATCTCCTGATGCTCAAGTAGAAGCTGCAGCAGGTGAAGTATCTGAACAAGCTATTGCAAAGGCTGCAGGAGTTGAAAGAGTTGCTTCTATTGAAGGTGCTGATGTTGATATCCCTGAAGGTGCTTTAGCTGAAAGAGTTGTTGGTAAAATTAGTGAAGGTGCTAAAGCTACAGCAGCTATTAATGCCGGTACAAGCTTGTCAAGAATTACAAGAGCTAAGAAACAATTAAGTAGAGCTGGACTATCTGATGCAGATATACAAGAAATAGGTAACGACCCTGAAGCTTTAGAAGATAGACTAGCAGACTTTAGTGAAGAACAAAGAGGTATTATAGAAGGATTACCTGAAGAAGCTTTAGTATCTACACAAATAAATGGTTTGTTAGAAGGTATGGAAAACGGTGAAATACCTGTATGGGCTAGACCTGCTGTTGCACAAGTAGAACAGATGTTAGCTCAAAGAGGTATGTCTGCTTCTACAGTTGGTAGAGATAGTTTATTTAATGCTATTATTCAATCAGCTATGCCTATAGCTCAAAGTAATGCACAAGCTATACAATCTAGTGTAGCTCAACAAAGAGATATAGAAGCAAGAGAATCTGAAGCTAATGCAGCTAGAGTACAACAAACAGCATTAACAAACGCACAGAATGTATTTCAAATGGACATGGCTCAGTTTAGTTCTGACCAACAAATAGCATTATCTAATAGTAAGTTTATGCAGACTGTTGGTTTAACAGAAGCTAATAACGAACAACAAGCTGCTATTCAAGATGCATTACTAATGTCTCAAAGAAACTTAGCAGAAGCAGATTTTTATCAGAAAGCACAAATACAAAATGCACAAGCTTTTCTAAGCATGGATATGGCTAATCTTAATAATCAACAACAAGCTAACGTATTAAAAGCTCAACAAACTCAACAAAGATTATTAAGTAATCAATCAGCTCAAAATGCTGCTGCTCAGTTTAATGCTGCTAGTGAGAATCAAACTAATCAGTTTATGGCTAATCTTAATGCACAAATGAATCAGTACAATGCTTCTCAAATGAATGCAATGGAACAGTTCAATGCTACACAATCTAATGCTGCAGAAGCTAGAAGAGCTGGTAGAGAAGCTGATATTGAAAAGTTTAATGCACAGCTTACAACTCAAGTAGACCAATTTAATTCTCAACAAGACTTTGCAAGAAATCAATGGAATGCTGCAAATGCTGCTGCTGTTGAAGCTTCTAATGTACAGTGGAGAAGACAAACTAACACTATTAATACTGCTGCACAGAATCAGATTAATATGCAGAACGCACAAAACGCTTTTGGTTTAAGTACACAGGCTATGTCATTTTTATGGCAAGAACTAAGAGACCAAGCTGATTTTGATTTCAGAGCTACTGAAAATGAAGAAAATAGAAAAGCTCAAATAATTTCAACAGCTATTGCTAACGAAGGTAAAGCTGGTGAAAGATACGATGATTACTTAAATGGATTATTAACAACAGTAGGTGCTTCGTACAAAAATGGTATAGTTCCAGTACAGTATAGTGCTAATAAAAACACTGGTTCAAATAAATAAAAGGAAAAACAATATGGGATTTTTAAGAAAAATAGGTAGAAAAATAAAGAAAGGCATAAAGAAACTTTTTAGTTCTAAGATAGGAGCTTTTTTAGGAAGCATGGCTATAAACTTTATGTTCCCGGGAATAGGTAACGCTTTTAATAGTGCATTTAAAAGTGCTAAAGGAGCTTTAGGCTTTGGAACAAAAGAGGTAGTTAAAGAAACAGGTAAAGAAATAGTTAAGGAAGCAGGTAAAGAAATAGTTAAGGAAGCAGGTAAAGAAGTAGTAGGTAAAGAAGTAGTAGGTAAAGAAATAGGTAAAGAAATTACAGAAAAAACTTTAGAAAAAGGTTTGGAAAAAGGTTTTGTAGATAATACTTTAACAGGCTCTTTAGAAAAACTTAATCAATCTTTAATAGATACTACTGTGACAATTGGTGAAAAAGTTCCTAATGTTCAAGACTTAACAAAAAAAATAATTGAAGAAAGCACTATAGATTTAAAAAACCAAATTACACCACAAGTAAGTGACATTAAATTAGCACAACCTTCTACCGTACCAGAACTTACTTTTGGTGAGAAAATAGTAAAGACAGGTAAAGACTATTTTGGAGAAAGTTTTATACCTGATGTAGCTTCATCTGTAGTTACTTCTTATACTTTAGGAGCTATACAAGGTGAACCAGAGCAACCTTTTATAAGTAAGGGAATATCTTCTCAACCAGCAATAGAAGCCGCACAATCTGCATATCTTAGAGAGGTACAATCTCAAATTCCAAACTTACCAGTTACAGACTTTCAACAGCTTAATCAAAGTTTATTATATGGAACTTTGTCTCCTCAATTTTTAGCAGCACAAGCAAGAGAAATGGGATTAGCAGCTACAATACCGGGAAGGTAAATAAAATATAGGAAAACATTATGGCAGTTTCAGAAAAAGCAATTAATTTTATACAAGGTGGATTAGAACGTGGTAAAGCTATACCCGGTCAAAGTCTTACTAACTCACCAGAACAACCTTACAACTGGGAAAAACCTGCAGAGTATAGTAATCCTAGAGAAGCTATGTTATATGTTTTTGAAACTTTAACAGTTCCAGAAACTACAGAAAATATTTTATTATCACTTAATAACGGTGTAGGTATTATAGATATTGCTTCTATTACTTTATATTCTGGTTTTTTAGAAGGTAAGTGGAATCCTGATTTAATGACTCTTTTAATGGAACCAACTATGTACATGCTTATGGCTCTTGCAGAAAAAGCTGATATAGATTATTCATTAGAAGCCGGAGATGATGAAATAATTGAAATGTCACCTGAAAATCAAATAGCAGATTTAAATGATAAAATATCTATACAAGATGTAAAATTAAAATCCGCACAACAAGCAAATCCACAATCAGTTCCACAAGATGTTAGGAAAGTAATAGAAGAAACAGAATTATCTCCTAGTTTATTAGAGAGAGTTAAAGAACAAACACAATCAAAAAGTTTATTAGGTAAAGAGGAATAAAATGGCAGATAAAGATTATACAAGTTTATTAGGTAAAAGTGCTGGTTCAAGTTGGGGAGACATAGCTGGTGCTTATTTATCTGGTAGTAGAAAAAAAGATAACAGAGCTAGAAATGTTTTATTAGCTACATTATTTTTTAATGCTAAAGAAGCTCAAATGCAAAATCAAGTATTAAAAAATTTACAAGAAAATGAAAAAAACAAAACATATGATAAAATTAAACTTGCAGAAACTTTAAATGAAAGAGAAAAATTATTATTAGATAATAAAGGTTATGAAGATGAAGGAAGAGATTATTTCTTTGTTAAAGCTAAAAATAAATATAATGAAAAATATTCTGGATTAGGAATTGATTTTAAAAATTATACTAATGCACAATCTAAAATTAAAGACATAAATGAAATGGCAGATGAATATGAAAAAAATCATTTAGCTAATATAAAAAATATTGAAAGGTCTGATAAAGGAAGAATTTTAACTAAAGAAGAAATATTAGGAAATGTTGATGAATATTATGCTAATAAACAAAAAATGATAGCTTCACCAGATAATATTAGTTTAGTTCATAAAGGATTCAAAAAAATAAAAGGTATTATTGGTAAAGACAAAAAAACAGAATATGAATTAAAAGACGAAACTTATAAAACTTCTTATAATAATATAATGAGTAAAATTAATGAAAGTTATACGCCTGAAAAATACTATGATAAAGGAACAGGGAAAGTGTTTACTTTTGAAGGAACAAAACCATTTAATCAAGATAAGTTACAAAAAAGAAAAGAAGATTTTAAAACTTTACAAGACCCTAATAAATCTCAGTTTATTACAAATTTAAGAAAAAGCGATTTTAGTATTCCTATTTTGGGTGAAGATAATAAACCTACAGAACTAAATATTTTTGAAGATAATTTTAATAATATAAAAGTTTATAATGAAGATGGTAGTGAGAGTCCAATGTCTGAAACTACATTTTTTGATGCTGTAACTTTAACAAGCTTACAAATTCAAGAAAGTAATAACCGATTAGGTAAACAACCTTTATCAATTGAACAACTATTTATAGATAGTATAAGATTATTAAGCGAAACAGGACATTTAAAAATTAAAAAAGAAAGATGGGGTACTGATGATATAGAGTTTATACCTCCCGGATTAAACTATGAAAATAAAATTCAAAATAATACTGCTACAGTAGTTGATGTTATTGCTCATAAACAACAAAATGGTAAGACTCAAGAACAAGAAGCAGCAAATAAACCAGCTAATCAAATATTTGATGATTATGTTTCTAAATCAATTTCAACTTTACAAAATTCTAGAAGAGGTTTAAATCTTTCTCAACAAAATAAATTAAATAATTTAATTGAAGTTAGTAATGCTTTAGAACAAGGTAATGAAGAATTATATTCAAAAGAACTTATCAAATTTGTTTCTAACCCTCCTATGGGATTAGGAAATATTAAAGCTTCTTTTGATGATATAAATAAAGCCTATGAAGCTCATATGGAAAATTTTAAAAGAGATAAAGAAGTAGAAGATATTTTATTTAATAAATATACAGTATCTTTAAGAAGAGGTGCTAGAGATAAACTAGAAAAAGATAACATAAATACATATGCACAATTAATGAATTTAGAACCTTTGTTTTTAGCCCAAAGATAATTTAATATGTCAATTTTAAACGACCCAAGATTTCAAAATCTTTTACAACCTGTATCGCCTCTTGAAAAACAAGAACAAATTATACCATCTTATAAAATTGACGAAGAATTAATTCCTAATGTAACCATACAAAAAGAAGAACCAATAGTTGAAGAGGAAACTGAAACAAAACAAAGTATTCTAAATGACCCTAGGTTTCAAAATATTCTATTAAAAAAACCTACAGAAACTATAACTACTGATGAGGAGCCTACTACAGCTCGTAAAATGGCTTTTGGTAGAGAACAAGAAAAAACTATTTTAGGTAATATAGGAAGTTATATACAAGCTGGATTACGTTCTACTTTATTAGATGAAGATTTTGATGAATCATTAAAACAAAATGAAGCTGTTAGACAATCTAAAATTTTACAAGAATATCCTGAATTTTATAATAGACCAGAAGATGCAGAAGTATTAGCTGGACGTATGCAGATAGCTATAGCAGACCCTGTTACTTGGCTTATACCTTGGACTAAAATAGCTAAAGCAGGAAAAATAGCTACGATAGGAACAGGTGCTGCAGTTTCAGCAGGAGATATAGCACTAAGAGAAAAAGTATTATACGGAGAAGTTAATCCTTATTCAGTAGGATTAGCTGCTGGATTAGGAGGTGCAGTATCGGGAGTATCTTCAATATTATCTGCAAAGTTTCAACCTATAGATGAAACTATTGAAATGTTCGATGACAAAGGTAAAGTCATAAATAAAAAAGTAAAATTAAAAGGAGAAACAGAAGCTATCCCTGATAGTAAACAAGCACAAATTTTAGAAGATATAACTGAAGATAAAACTTTAATGCAAAAAATTGGATTTGTTCCAGAATCTAAAAATGAAGTTGGTATTTTACAAAATGAATCTACTAAATTATTAAAACAAATTAATGATTTAAAAGAAAAAATAGACCCTAAGTTAAAATTATCGGGTTTACCTGACTCTCCTGAGTTTACAAAAAAAGTAAACGTTGTAGCTAGACAAGAAACTATAAAAAATAAAATTAAAGATTTACAAAGACAAAGAAAAAATTTAAATGCTAAAATAAATAGACTTGAAAAGAAAAATTTAGACACTTATGTAGATACAGCTTCTGACACTTTAGTGAAAGGTGTAAATAATGGAATTACAGATAAAGGTTTAATTGATAAATTTATGTTTGAATTTACAAGACCTTTTTTTGGAGGACTAGCTGGTGGAACTTTTGGTGCTTTTGTTTCTGATGATGATGATTATGGTTCTATGTATGCTTATATTACAGCAGGTGCTGCTTTAGGTTTATTACAAAAAAATATTCAAAACAGTAATTTTTCTGTAAAAGGTGGAGATAAAATAAAAGAAGAAATTTTAGCAACAGGAGATGATTTAGCAAAAAGAAATTTTTACTCTTGGGCTAAACATTTATTTGCTGGAAGTCATGCTGCAAAAGTTGTAGCTTGGGGTGGAGCATCTGAAAAGTTTATTAAACAAATTACTAAATCTCAAGGAGCTGCCTTAAGACTTGGAGAAGTTGCTGAATTATCTGTTGAAGAAAGAAAATTTTTATTAACAGGAAAATTAAAAGAGTATGTAGGAAAACGTGTATTTCAAGATGCTGATGAAGAAACTATTTTAGCAGCAGGTAGAATACAACAAGGTGGTAAATTTATTGAAGAGGGTGATTTAGCCAATGAAAGTGCAATTGCTCTAGCACAAAGAATTAATAAATTTCAAAATGAATTTACACAGTATGTTTCTGAAGTTGGTATAGATTATAAAGTTTTAGATAACTATGGTTTAACTCAGATGATTGACTGGAAAATAGTTAATAAAAATTCAAAAGCTTTTGATGATGCTTTGTATAAAGCTTTTGAAATTCAAAATAAAGAACAAGGATTATCAACTGGTAAAAGATTTATTAATAAACAAGTAGCCTCTTACAAATTAGGTTCTTCTAATATGAGGAATAAAGGAGTATTTACTTTAGATGAGCTAACATCTAATAATAAAGATGATATTTATAGAATAAACAATCCTGAAAACTTTGTTGTTTCTGCTGCAAGTCATTTTGAAAAAGAAAGAGTTATAGTTAGTCAAGCAGCTAGAGAAGAAATAAAAGATTTTTTAGTAAGTGATGCACGTGTTACTTTAAATAGTTTAATTTCAAACACAGTTCCTATTGTAGAGTTTTCTAGAACTTTTGGAAGTAGAGGAGAGCTTTTAACACAGAATGTTTTTAAAGAAATAAGAAAAAAATATGAACCTTATAGACCTAATTCTAAAACTGCTACAAAGTTAGAACAAAAAGAAATAAAAGATATTAAACAAACTATTAATGCATATTTTAATAAACACCATGCTGAAGCTGTAATTACTAATAATGATGTTGCAAGAACTTGGATAGCTGGTCTAGTTGGTTTAACTAATGCAACTAGATTGACTAAAGTAGCTTTACCATCTTTAGGTGATTTAGTACAGCCAATACAGAACAGTGGAGTGTCTGCAAGTTTTAAAAGTTTAATTACTCAAGTAAAAAGAACTATAGATAAAGATGGGTTTAGACCTTCAGAAAGTTTAGGTATTAAATATAATAATCAACTTGAAAGAGAGTTACAAGGTTATATGATTGATATAAATACTTCTAGTTTATCACAAAGAAAAATTGCAGAATTTAATTCTAAATTTTTTGAAATTGTACAACTAGGAAGGATTACAAACTTTGCTAGAGAATTTGCTTTTGATGCGGGTGTTGCTAGAAGTTTTACATTAGCTAATAAATTAAAAAGAAAAGGAAAATTAAGCAAATCAGAATTAAGAGAATTAAATGCTGCAGGATTAAAAACAGAAGATGCTCAATATATTGCTAGTTTTAAAAATGTAAAAGATGCTTATAGAAATACAAGAGGTCGTTCATTATTAGATACAGTAGGTTTTAAAGCAGCAGATAGAGACGCTCTAATACCTACATTAGGAAACAGAAGACTATTTGCTCAATCTAAAGACCCAAGCATTAGATTACTTGGTACGTTTTTATCTTGGTCACAAGCTAAAACAACACAAACTAATGCATTGGTTAAAAGAATTGAAGACGGTGATTTAGCTCTAGGTGCTAGGATGATGGGAGCTTTAAGTATATATTCTGGTATTATGTATCTTCAAAGAGGTCTTAGTACTTCAGATGAATTTAAAGAAGAGTATTTTTCAAGAGATGCTTTTGACCCAAAAACATTAGCAGAAGTTTATATGTTATCAGGTAACTTTCCTTGGTACTTTGATAAAGCTGCAAACTTAACTGCTGGTCCCGGGTCTAATGCACCTTTAGAGTCTTTATATCCAGTTGCAGGTTATATGGATGATTTCATAAAAGTTCCTCAAAAGTTAGCAAAAGGAGAAATAGATAAAGCAACAGTTAATTTTATTAAGACAGTTCCTTTTGGTAAAGATTTATTATACTACGGAGTACCCTTACTAGAAGGTACTCCTTTAGAACCAGTAGAAGAATTTTTAGATACAACAGAAGGACCAAAAGAAACTACAGGATACTCAACAGGCGGAATAGTAGAAGGTAAAGATGATGTACCCTACACTAAAGAAAACCCAGCAGATAGAGTTGACCCTTTTACAGGACAACCTTACTCAGCACAAATGGAGGAGTTAGGATTAGATGTTTTTCAAGAAAGATAATAAAATGGATATAGAGCTTTGTAAAGCTGAAATAAAGAGACACGAAGGAGAAGTGTTAGAAATTTATATGGATAGTCTAGGATATAAAACTTTAGGAGTTGGACACCTTTGCCAACCTAACGACCCTGAATATAACTGGGAAGTTGGCACACCTGTCACACAAGAAGTTGTTGATATGTATTACGAGGATGACTTTGAAAAGCATTATAAGGAAACCATACATGTCTTTGGTAGCGAGGAAGACTTTGAAAAGCTACCAGAAGTTATACAGAGAGTGTTAGTCAACATGTGTTTTAATCTAGGTGGTACAAGACTTTCAAAGTTTCGTAACATGTTAAAAGCTTGTAGAGAACATAACTGGAAAGAGATGTCTGTACAAATGCAAGACAGTCGTTGGTATGGACAAGTTGGTAGACGTAGTAAAGAATTACAAGAAATGGTATTAGGAGCATGAAATGAAAGGATTATTAAAAAATATAGTTGGAGCTGTTGCACCTACATTAGGAACTGCCTTGGGTGGACCGATGGGAGGAATGGCAGCTAACATGATATCAGAAGTGTTAGGTGTTCCTAATACTCCAAAAGCTATAGAGAAAGGAATAGCAGAAGCTACACCTGAACAAATGTTAGAACTTAAAAAAGCTGAACAAGCTTTTGAAGTACAGATGAAAGAGCTTGAAGTAGATGTGTTTAAATTAGAAACACAAGATGGACAAGATG
>Ga0213861_10002447_pt1 | contig 15892 bp, 17 predicted proteins | sample PICome_4_FD_160110 | JGI IMG/M metagenome (GOLD analysis project Ga0213861, IMG submission 160110) | Coastal seawater microbial communities near Pivers Island, North Carolina, United States - PICO131 | ecosystem: Environmental > Aquatic > Marine > Coastal | place: USA: North Carolina... | reverse complement strand
GCTACCGCGTGACCGTGTGCGATGCCCGAGAGGTTTTCGCGACGCGACGTCGCTTTCCGATGGCCGACGAAGTCAAGGTAACTTGGCCGTCTCCTGTCTTTGACGAACTGGGGAGCGAGCTCGGTTCGCGTGATGCAGTTTGCATTCTCACGCACGATCCGAAGTTCGACGTTCCCGCCGTCCAGGGCGCTCTGGCCACTCGGGTCGGCTATATCGGCGTAATGGGCAGCCGCAAGACCCATGCGAAGCGGATGGAACGTCTCACTGCTGTCGGCGTCACCTCTGAAGACTCAGAACGCCTGATGTCACCCATCGGTCTCGACCTCGGTGCGCGAACACCAGAGGAGACCGCTGTCAGCATTTGCGCCGAGATCATCGCTCGCCGTACTGGGCGCCATGTGCCGAGTCTTCGAGATAGCTCAGGCGACATTCACTGACAAATTACTCCGACCAGCGTTGCGGTCCCTCGCTGCGTGGAGGGTCAATCGATGGGGTTGCCAAAGGTGACGCGACTGGCACGGGTCTTTGAAATCGTGTCAATCTCGACTGTCCGACCGGTACTCACCGAGTGCACTACAGCGTCACCAACACCGAGGTACATCATGACGTGACCGGGGTAGTGCACGAGGTCACCGGCTGACGCGTCGCCGCGGTCAACTCTGGTTGCTGCTCGAATCTGATCACCACTGATGCGGTTCAGTTCGACGCCGGATGCTTGCCAGGCGTACAAAGTGAGACCAGAACAGTCGAAGCCCTCGTCCTCGACGCTCGCGAGGGAGCGGTACGGAACACCAATCTGAGTCATCGCAGCGAGCACCGCCCGCTGATGATTCAGGCTGGCATCAGACCATGCATCGATCATCAGAAATTCGTCGTATCCAAGCTGGCGGGCGGCTAGCCGAGCGGTTGCGATGCGATGCTTTGCGTACATCACATAGTCAACGAGACCTTCGGACTTGATGTACTCGTCGTAGGCCTCAACAGCAAGGTCGGCTTGGGTCGCGATCTCAGCGGCGAGGGCATTGACAGCCAGCTCGGGCTGCTGTGCTGAGGCAGTTCCGGCGAAGGCCACGACGGCAGCAACTGCAGCGGTGCCGATGCCAAGAGTGCGCCTAGAGCGGTGGGGGGAGAAAAAATTCATGGGCGGAAATTGTTGAGCTAATATCGGTATTTAAATGACGAATTGAAACACTATCGTCATTAAATTGACATAATCAAATCTTACTGGCGTTATTTTGTAATCGAACCGACATGACGGGTGGCAGCATTAGTCGTGAGACACTGGACTGGTGAGTCACGAAAAAGCGGTGCCATCAGGCGCGACCACCAGCGATGTCGTCGCCGTCTTGCTCGCCGCCGGCGCAGGAAACCGATTCCAAGCAATCGAGCACAAGTTGCTCGCCCGTATCACGCCAACCGGTCCAACCATCCTCGAACAGGCACTGACCCGAGCACTCGACGCCAGCCTCGGCCCCGTGTTGATCATCACCGGGGCGCTTGACGAAAAGGAATTACGGACTGATCCTGCACTTGCACGACTCCTCGCTAGCGACAGAATCAAGGTTCGCCACAATCCTGACTGGGCCGCTGGCCAAGCCACCTCGCTCCAGGTAGCGGTCACAGCCGCCGCTGCGCTCGGTGCCGACGCCGTCGTTATTGGACTGGCCGATCAACCCTTCATCGACATCATTGCCTGGCAACAAGTTGCCCAGGGGTTGGGACCCATCACGGTCGCAACGTACGATGGGAGGCGCGGTAACCCGGTCAAACTCCACGCGTCTGTGTGGGGGCTTCTCACGACGAGCGGCGACGAAGGCGCCCGGATTCTGATGCGCGAGCGTCCCAACCTCGTTGTTGAAGTACCCTGCCCGGGTTCACCAGCCGACATCGACACCGTGGAGGATCTGCACCGATGGCAGAACAACTGATCAACGAGTTCACCGTCAATCGACCAATCGACGAAGCATGGCCGATTATCACCGATGTGGAGCGAATCGCACCGTGCCTGCCAGGCGCGCAGTTGACTGAGATTCGCCAGACCGATGACGGCGAGGTTTACACCGGCAACGTCAAGGTCAAACTTGGCGCCATCGCAACTGAATTTAAAGGCGACGCCTATTTTATTGAGCGCGACGACACCAACTACACGTGCAAACTCAACGGCAAAGGCCGCGACACCAAGGGCCGGGGGAATGCGTCGGCCGACATCTCTGCAGCTGCGGAGAGTTTGTCACCGACGAGCACGAAGGTCGTGGTCACCACCGACCTCCACATCACCGGGAAGATCGCACAGTTTGGACGCGGCATACTCGGCGACGTCAGCACGAAGCTGATCGATCAGTTCTCACAAAACCTTAATGAGATGATCGACGCCGATGGGATCGACGACACCGCCAAAGCTGCGCCCGAGCTTAGAGAGTCCGCTTCCGAGCGAGCAGAGCCTGCGGTTGGCGAGAGTGCGTCGACCGAGAGCGCCGAACCCACCGTCCGCAAGATCGACGGACCGGCTGCGGAAGCCATCGACTTGATGGAGATGGGTGGCTCATCCATCGCTAAACGCACCGCTCCTGCGATTGCTGCGTTGTTGATCATTCTGTTCCTCCTTGGTCGCCGACGGAGCTGATGGACGATCACAGTCGTGTCGAGCAACTGATTGGCCGACCACCACAGAGTGCATTCGACGTCGTCGTCCGTGATGGGTCCGGTGACCCTGTCGTTCTCCGCAACGCCCCTTTTCTCGACGATGGCACACCAATGCCGACTCGTTACTACCTCGTCGGACCCGACCTGGTGCGAGCGGTTAGTCGAATTGAGGCGGCCGGCGGGGTTCGTTCAGCCGAGCGGGAAATCAACGACACAGAGATCACGATGACGCATCGTGCCTACAGCGCTGAACGCGATGCTTCTATCCCGACTAACCATATTGGACCTCGCCCCTCCGGTGGTGTGGGCGGAACCCGCCGGGGCGTCAAGTGTCTCCACGCCCATGTCGCTCACCTTCTAGCAGGCGGCAATGACGCAGTCGGCCGATGGACGCTCGCTCACCTCGGAGATGATTACGACGTCCTTGACGGATTAATTCCACCTGCACCGCTCGTTGATCTCATCGACAAGGAGACCCCATGATTACTGAGGCTGCCAAGAACCCGGACCTCGGCGGACTGACCATCGCCATCACTGATCATTGCATCGACATAGCGATGACAGGCGGCGGAATGTGGCAGATCCCACTCGGACCCGCCACTATTCACAACAACCAAATCCGGCGCGACCCGCCTCACCCTGCCGAACTCACAAATGCTCTAGGTCTCGTCCACGACTACTTCGACGACATTATCGTTGAGGCACCCATAGTCCTGGCAACCCCATCAGTGATGGCAGTCGGGAACCACGCTGAGGCACTTGCCCACGTCGAGATCGGGCACACGAATGTGCCACCTAGCTACAGCATCCTGCGAGCCGACGCCGACGAGGTATTTCGAACACTTGTCTCTGAGCAAAGGAGTGTTCGACTCGCGAACCCTGGCCTCGAGGCCCAACATGTGGACACACTCATCGGAGTGTTGTGCATCGTGCTGGCGATCATGCGACGATTAGATCTTGGCGAAATTGCCATCCACGTAGGATGACCGTGAACGAATCTCCGACACTCCACCATGGCGTTAGTCACGACCGTGGCCAACGCCCGAGGCACAACGGCCCGTGGCACTGAGGCACCCGTCGCGCTCGAGCCCGCCAATTCGGCTTGCTGGCAAACGCATCACCATGCGCCCGCTGGCAGCGTCCGACTTCAGGACGTGGAGCGAGGTGCGGACCCGAAACGCCGACTGGCTCACAGTCTGGGAGCCGCTTCGCCAGTTAGCGCTCCCGGATCCAACCACCGACCGGTCAGCTTTCACGTCGCGATGCATCCAACGCGATCGCGACCGTGTGAACGGTGTCGCCTACCAGTTCGGCTTGTTCATTGACCAGCAGGTCGCTGGCGAGGTCAATTTGAATAACGTGGTCCGTGGAGCGATGCAATCAGGGACCATCGGCTACTGGATCGACCAGCGTCACGCCGGACAGGCATATACCGCTGAGGGCGTCGGACTTTTGATGCAGTTTGCATTCGAACAGTTGGGCCTTCACCGCGTGGAAATCTGCATCGTGCCCCGCAACACAAACAGTCGCCGCGTGATGGAAAAACTCGACATTCGAAACGAAGGAGTTGCCCTCCGCTATCTCGAGATTAACGGCGTGTGGGAAGACCACATCCGGTACGCCATGACCGCTGAGGAGTGGACGGTTCGACGAGAGGAAATTGTTGTTACCTGGCTCTAAAAGCCAAGCAACAACAATTTTGTCAAAATTAGAATGTGGCCAGGCCCGAATTGTTGCGCGCTGCGTGGAGGGCGGCGGTGCGGTCAAGACGCAACTGAGTCCGGCGCTTCCACATTTTCGTCTTCCAATGCCGCTTGGTAGCTGACCGTTTAGCCAGCTTGCTCTTTGCAACGTCCGCATCATGATGATGCATTGGCTTCCAGGCCGCTCCTGGCTCGTGAACGTCGGCGGGATCAATTCCGCCTGAAATATCCTTCACAGCTGACCGCAGTTCGACATGAATTCGATGCCGCTCCGAATGAGCGTGGGCTCGAACCTCTTGCTTCACTTGCATCGGAATATCATGATCCCGGTTGCGTTGGCTCATTGGCTACCTCCTGCTTTGCGGGCTTTGCCGCGATGGTTTCGGTTGCTTTCAATGCCCAAGATAGCCCAACTCATCAACCATTGGACAGGGAATCCGTGTAACGATTCTGCGCGAATTGACCTGATGCCAACGTGGCCTTTAGCGTGCTGTCAGCGACGAGAAATCTTCGCTTGAAGGACTGCGAGCCGCTCTGCGAACCAGGGCTGTTTAGTGCTCCATAACTGCGGCCGCAGCTCGCGCGCCACAGCCTCGGGATGATTGTCGACGTCGGCCATGTCCAAGATGGTCTGCTTCGCCTCAATAGAGAGTTGCCGTGGCGCCATAGCGGCCTTCGCCGCAAACTCATGGGCCACCTCAAGGAGGTCGTCGGCCGGCACTGACTTGTAAGCGAGCCCGACGCGTTCTGCCTCCGCACCGTCAAGCACTTGACCAAAAATCACCGCGGCCATCGCTGCCTGCGGACCGGCGATCCGGCGGAACATCCAGGTATGGCCGCCTCCCGGATGAATGCCAAGCTGCAGAAAGCGGGTGTCGAGTTTGGCACGGTCGCTGATGATTCGGACGTCGCAGCCGAGTGCGAGGTTCATTCCAGCTCCGACCGCAGCACCGTTTACAGCAGCGAGGGTCGGCAGTGGCGAGCGAGCGATCCGCAAAAAGCCTTCGTAGATCACTCCGAGACTTTCGCCTGTGGCCTCAGCGAGATTCCCCAAATTGGCACCTGCACAGAAGGCGGGCGGCGTACCCGTCACTACAACGGCCCCTACATTCTCATCAGCTTCGAAACGGTCCATGGCGGCGATTATCTGCTCAACCATCGGTTGGGTCATTGTGTTGCGCTCTTCAGGGTTATTCAGCGTCAACGTGGCGACGCCATCGGCAATATCGGTGAGTACGAGGGACATCTTGCGATCATGCCATTCCTGCGTCTCGCCAGCATGTATCGAGAGCCGAGAGCAACCGCTCTCTCGCCTCACTGGCTCGACGCCGTAGCCTTACAGGCATGCTTGACCACGTCTTCACCGATGCGATCAGCGCTCTCCGCGATGCCTTCGAGTCAGCCTTTCTAGAACGGCAAGCATTCGAAGAGCACTTTCAATCCGACGTGCTCTCCGGAGACCTGACCTGGGAGACGAGCTACGGCCTGCCCGGCGAAGGCGAACCGCCACGAGTCGCCGCCCACATCACCTTCGAGTGGCCGGCGTGGAGCCAAGCGGCCTACCGCCACTGGTACCTAGAGGAAATACTTGAGCGTCGCCCAGCGATCGAGATCGAGATCGTGTTACGGGTACAGCAACTCACGGAGCCGGCGGATTCGGAGGTGATCTACAGCACTATTCCCGCAATGAGCCCGCTCATCGGCGATGCCCGACTCGAGCGAGCCGGTATGACTACTGAAGTCGCGCATCCGGATCCAGCCGATGACCCGCCGAACCTTGGCGAGGCAAGGTCCGAACATGCCATCGAGATCAACTACGAGGGCCTGTACGAACTTGCCGAAGCGACCGTGGCTGACGGTACCAACTCGCTCCTCGACGAGCACTTCGGTGCCCTAGGCGGCTGGATTGCCTCGACGCTAGTGAAGCTCGGGGACCTCAGCCTCGACTTTCTTCCTGACCTCGAGTGATCCGCCTCGGCGCCGATGGTGCGACAATAAAAAGATGTTCGAAGACACCGTGCTCTACGACGTTACAGAGCGAATTGCCACCGTCACGCTCAACCGGCCTGAGACACGCAACGCCCTATCGAGTGAAGTGTTGCGACTACTGCCCTCAGTCCTCGCAAAGGCAGAGAGCAGTAACGACGTAGATGTGATCATTCTGACTGGTGCCGACCCTGCATTCTGTGCTGGCCTGGACCTGAAAGAGTTGGGCTCCACCGGCGGAAATTTGGGGTCATCATCAAGCCGCGAGCGCGGACCGTTCCCCCGCCTCACCAAGCCGCTAATCGGGGCGATCAACGGCGTGGCGATCACCGGTGGCTTCGAGCTCGCATTGAATTGCGACTTCCTCGTCGCCAGCGAGCACGCGAAGTTCGGCGATACACACTCGCGGGTCGGCGTGATGCCCGGTTGGGGGTTGACCGTGTTGCTCCCGCAAGCAATCGGCGTGCGTCGCGCGCGCGAGATGAGCTTTACCGGCAACTTCATGCTCGCCGAAGAGGCCCTGGCTTTTGGTCTCGTTAACCACCTGGTGCCACACGCCGAACTATTGCCGTTCACCCGATCGCTTGCTCTTGACATCTGTGGGAACGAACAAGACGGCGTCCGCCAAATCCGATCGACCTATGACGCCATCGCAACCGACGATGACGCATGGGAATCTGAAGCACGTGACGGACGGGCATGGTCCCGCGCCCAGTTCACTCCCGAGAAGGTTGCGGCGCGAAGAGAGAAAATCCAGCAACGCGGGAAGCAGCAATAGCGACTAGATGTCTGCGCCGCGAGCCCGCAGGTCATCACGGATGGCCTGGGCAATGTCAAGGGCGAGGATCTCAGCACCGTTCACATTTAGGTGGAAACCATCATCGGCGCGAACGTCCTTACCTTCACCATCGCGAGGGTCGATGACGAACTCGGCCCAGTTGCCGTCGCGTCCCGAGAAACGGGCCCAGGTGTCGATAAAAATCACATCGGGCCGGGCCTCTGCAGCCGCTTTGACTGCGCGATCCTGAATTGCAAGTTTGGCGGTCACATCTGGATTGTCATCATTGGGGATACCAACCCAAATCACGGTTCGGCCATCTTCGAGTAAGAGATCCATCACGTCACCCGCTCGCTTGGTGTATTCCTCAGTCCACTCCACCTCGTTGTCAAGTGGGTCACCGACGACGAACTGCAGTTCGTCCTGAAAAGCCGACAAGCCTTGGGAGTCGTTGCCACCGAACGTCGCAACGACAATGTCTGGATCAACCTCTGGGATCGCCTGTGCGAGCTCCTCCGGCCAGTTGTAAAAGTCGGGGCGAGCGAGCCCTGACGACACCTTGTAGTTCAGCACCGTTTCGGCCACCTCGGTACCATCCACGAGTCGTTGGAGGTACGGACCGAACGTGCCGGCGTCACTGTCGCCAACGATGTACACCTTGGCCTTGTTGTTCGAAGACGGGGGGCCAGTGTTTTCGACTACATCTTCTGGCGTTGCAGCGGCCGGTGTCGCTGTCTCGACCGGATCGTCAGTGGGCACCCCATCGGAGGGCATCGTCACACTTGTGGGCACATCGGTCGTCAGCAGAGACTCTCCAGCGCCCTGCGAAATGCTGGCCACGACATTTTCGTTGCCAGCAAAATATTCAGCCATTGCCTTCACCCCGCTGTACCCAACAACGGACAGAACGAGAAGCGCCGTGACCCGCCGACGCAGCATTTGAAGACTCGGAGTGGACTGGTTGGCGGGCTGACTCATGACGGTTGCAAGGATAGGCGCAGGACCACAAGCGATCAGGGCAGACATTCTCTACGGTTCTCGACTTTCTGCGAAGAGGCGATTCTTGATGTCATCGATGTGACCCAGGTCGGCTTCCAACCCCTTTCACCGGCTATCCTGAGCAGTACACGTGAACACCTGACGGTCACGACGTCAGACAACTCTCAAGGGGAGAACATGATCAAGACTAAGAAACTGCTCGCTGTAGCCGCAGTGGGGGCCCTCGGGCTCTCCGCCTGTGGCAGCGACGACGACAGCAGCACCGCCGACGGCGGTTCTATCTGCGAAGTCACCGACGTCGGCGGTGTCGATGACAAGGGCTTCAACCAGATCGCCTTCGAAGGCGCCGAACGCGCCGCCGCGGAGTTCGGTCTTACCGCTGAAGTGCTTGAGTCTGCCTCCGATGCCGACTACGAAACAAACATCCAAAGCTTCCTCGAAAAAGACTGCTCACTCATCGTCACAGTCGGCTTCCTGCTCGGCGATGCCACGGCGACCGCAGCTGCGGCAAACACCGATAAGCAGTTTGCGATTATCGATGTCGGTTACGAAGAGGCCATCCCGAATGTTCTGACCCTCAACTTCGCCACCGCCGAACCGTCTTTCCTCGCCGGATACCTTGCTGCAGGCATGACCGAAACTGGCAAGGTCGCCACATACGGCGGCATCAACATCCCGCCAGTCACCGTCTTCATGGACGGCTTCGCTAACGGCGTGACGTACTACAACTCGACAAAGGGCACCTCAGTCGAAGTGCTCGGTTGGGACTTTGCAGCGCAAGACGGATCGTTCGCAGGCAACTTCGAGAACCTTGACGATGGCAAGGCGCTTGCGTCGAGTTTTGCCGACGAAGGTGCGGACATCATCTTCCCAGTCGCCGGACCGGTTGGCCTGGGCTCGTCGGCGTACGCCGCCGAGAACGACGGCATTCGCATCATCGGCGTCGACAACGACCTCACCGTAAGCAACCCAAATGAGTCAGCTGTGTACCTCACATCCGTGCTCAAGAAGATTGACGAAGCAGTCTTCGCCGCCGCTGAGCAAGTTGTGGTCAACGGAGAAGGTGGCGGTGCTTACGTCGGCACGCTCGAGAACGATGGTGTTGGCCTGGCCCCGTACCACGAACAGGCAGACGACGTTCCGCAGGAGTTGAAGGACGAGATCGAGGCACTCAAGGCCGAGATCATCGCCGGCAACGTTCTGGTCAACTGATCCAAACAAATTCTGATTGTCAGCCTGAAGGGCTGAAGGTCTGACTGAAGCGGGGAGCCTTTCGGGGCTCCCCGCTCTTCGTTTTCAAGCAGCCAGCGATCACGACTACAGTTTCCACTAATGGAATTGGAGCTGCGAGGCATAACCAAACGGTTCCCTGGCGTTATCGCCAACGACGGCGTCAACCTTACGATCAAGACCGGTGAGGTGCTCGCCCTGGTCGGTGAAAACGGGGCCGGCAAGTCAACGTTGATGAACATCATGTACGGCCTGTACCACGCCGACGAAGGCCAAATCTTCATCGACGGCAAACCCGTCAGTTTCGAGACGTCCGGTGACGCGATCGCCGCAGGCATCGGCATGGTTCATCAGCACTTTATGCTCGTTCCGGTCTTCACCGTTGCCGAGAACGTCGTTCTCGGCGTCGAGCCGACGACCGGACTCTTCGGCAAGCTTGACACTGCAGAGGCGAATGCCCAGGTTCGAGAAATCTCCGGCCAGTACGGCCTTCACCTTGATCCCGAGGCGCTGATCGAATCACTGCCTGTCGGAATTCAGCAGCGTGTCGAGATCCTAAAAGTGTTGTTCCGCGACGCCGAGATTGTGGTATTCGATGAGCCAACGGCGGTCCTCACACCACAAGAAATCGAAGAATTTTTCAAAATCGTAGATTCACTCAAAGCATCCGGTCGAGGCATTGTATTCATCACACACAAACTCACCGAGGCCTTGAAAGTTGCTGACCGCATCAGCGTGCTGCGTCGCGGCAAGACTGTCGGCGAGGCAGATCCGGCCGAGATCGACGAAATCGGCCTCGCCGAATTGATGGTCGGCCGTCCAGTCCAATTAGTCGTCGATAAGGCCCCATCTCAGCCGGGTGAACCAATCTTGTCCGTCGACCAGATTCACGCGGTCGATTCCTCAGGGCGCACGCTCGTCGACCACGTCAGCTTTGACGTCCACGCTGGTGAAATTGTGGGCGTTGCTGGTGTCCAAGGCAATGGGCAAACCGAACTCGTTGAGGCACTGACCGGTCTACGCGACGTCATCACGGGCTCAATCCACCTCGGCGGCGAAGACATCACCCATGCGACCCCACGGGATGTGCATCGCGCCGGAGTCGCACACATTCCCGAGGATCGCCAGCGGGCCGGGTTGGTCGGCGATTTCAGTGTTGCTGAGAACATGGTGCTAACTCGATATCACGACGACGGATTCAGCACAGGCATCAAGATGGACTGGTCCAAGGCCCGTACCGTCGCTGCGGACCTGGTCGAGCAATACGACGTGCGAACTCCGTCGATCCAGACGGCGGCAGGTACACTTTCTGGCGGCAACCAGCAAAAAGTGATCGTTGCACGCGAGTTGAGCCGAGATCTCGAACTCGTCATTGCATCACAACCCACACGGGGCGTTGACGTCGGTTCGATCGAGTACATCCACGCTCAAGTCGTCAAGGCCCGTGACGAAGGCGCTGCGGTCCTCGTGGTCTCGACCGAGTTGGATGAAGTCATGGCGCTATCCGATCGCGTTATCGTTATGTTCCGGGGCCGCATCGTGGCCAATCTGCGTCGTGACGAAACCGAGCACAACGACATCGGTCTGTACATGGCCGGAGCGAAAGAACAGCCAGTCAGGACGGAGGTGGAGACGACGTCATGACTAATACAGCGGTTGATTCTTCCAACGACAACGACGGTGACAACCGAGAAGGCGTGATTCGTCGGATCTTGGCCCGTATCGATACCACCAACGCCGTGGTACTGCCGCTGCTCGCCCTAGTCAGCGCACTGATAATCGGCGTGTTCGTCATCGCTCTGTCCGACATCGACAAGCTCCGCGCAGGCGATGTCGAGGGGATCTTGACCACGATCAAGGATGCTTACCTCGCACTGCCAAATGGTGCCTTCAACGGGTGGCGAGCGCTCAACGAAACCATTGTGGCCACGACACCGCTCCTTCTCGCCGGACTCGCGGTCGCCATTACGTTCCGTGCGGGACTTTTCAACATCGGTGGTACTGGTCAGATGTTGATGGGCGGCATGGGTGCCATCTTCGTCGGATTCTCTATGGACGGCCCTGGTTTCATCCAGATTCCTCTCGGCGTCCTCGCCGGCATGGTGATGGGCATGGCCTGGGGAATCATTCCTGGTCTCCTTAAGGCCCGTGCCGGCGTTCATGAGGTGATCGCTACGATCATGCTCAACTTCATCGCAGGTTCGCTCGTGCTCTGGCTGCTGAAGACCGACATGTTTGGTCGCGAAGGCCGCAACGACCCGATATCAAAGTTGGTGACACCCGAGGGTCAGCTACCTCGGCTCTTCGGTTTCCTTAACCGTCCCGAACTACGCGCACACATCGGGTTCCTCATCGCCCTCTCGGCAGCAGCATTCTTTTGGTGGCTGCTTGAGCGGACAACCCTCGGTTTTGAGATTCGTGCGCAGGGTGCCAACTCTCATGCGGCTCGATATGCAGGCATGAAACCGGGCATGTTGATCATCACCTCGTTCGCAATCGCCGGCGGCTTTGCCGGATTGGCAGGGGCGAGTGAGGTCTTAGGAACTCAGGGCCGGGCAACACAGGGCTTTGCTGGTGACATTGGATTCGACGCTATTGCCGTGGCTTTGTTGGGTCGGTCGACGCCGACCGGCACCGTGCTTGCGGCATTTCTCTTCGGAGCGCTGCAAGCAGGCGGTCAGAAAATGCAGGTCACCACAGGCGTTCCAATTGACCTTGTGCTGATTCTTCGGGCCCTCATCGTGTTATTCATCGCTGCCCCATTGCTCATGAAGGCAATCTTCCGTTTTAGTTCCGAGGCCGCCGACTCAGGCCCGAGCTTCGGAGGCTGGGGCGCATGAGCGTGACTGATTCCTCGACCCCTGGCACTGACGCATACGTCGGGATGCTCGAGTCGCTGAGCCGCACGCCCGAGCAGAAAAGGAGGGCGCGGAATCTAGGTATTGGCTACTTTGTCGCCGCTGGCATTGCGCTCGCCATCTTCGTCCGCGGCGATGGCGGCACCTCCACCTTCACACTCGGCGGTGACTCGTCGATCGGCTTGCCCGGTATTCCCCTCGCCTGGCTCTGCGCGATTGTCTTGGCCGCGCTCGGCGGCGTACAGATTTCCCGCGGCACTGCCAAACTTCAAAGCGCACTCCTCGCAGCCGCGGCGATCTTGTTCATCATCACACTGATGGCCTGGGCAGCCGCAGGCCGCCAATTTTCCCTCACCGGCACGCTCCACGATGCACTTAAGGCAGCGACGCCGCTAGTCCTCGGTGCGATCGCAGGAATTCTCTGTGAGCGCTCCGGGATCATCAACATTGCGATCGAGGGGCTCCTGCTTGCTGGCGCCTTCACGTCCGCTCTCGTCGGCTCCGCAACCAACATTTGGATCGGCATCCTGTCTGCGATGGCGGTAAGCGCCGTGCTCGCATTGGTGCTCGCTTGGCTCGCCATCCGCTTTCACGTCGATCAGGTGATTGTTGGGTTCGCTATCAACTTCTTTGTGTTGGGGCTGACGTCGTTCCTCGACTCTCGGGTCCTGACGAAGAATCCCCAGCTCAACGGCACGGGCACGATCGCCGAATGGGAAGTCCCAGGACTGAGTAGTATTCCGATTGTCGGGCCGATCTTGTTCGAGCAGACGTTCTACGTCTACGCAGCTCTCGCACTGGTGGCCATCACCACGTGGATGCTGTTCAAGACGAAATGGGGACTGCGTACGCGGGCGGTCGGTGAACATCCAAAAGCCGCAGGCACACTTGGCGTCAACGTCCTGCGACGGCGCTACATCAACGTCACGATCGCAGGAGCGGTCGCAGGCTTCGGTGGATCGTGGTGGACCGCTGACGTCGGGCGATTCAACGAGAACATCACCAATGGCCGCGGCTTCATTGCGCTGGCCGTGGTGCTTGTCGGTAGGCACCATCCCGTTGGCGCACTCATGGCTGCGTTGGTATTTGGTTTCACCGATGCGCTGGCGTTGAAGTTTGCAATCCTTAACACGGGCATCCCAAGTGAGTTCCTCGAATTGGCACCGTTCTTAGTAACGCTGCTTGTGGTCGCCAGCGTCGGCCGGGGCGCTCACGTACCGGCAGCACTTGGCAAATCGTACGAGGAGGAGTAGCGCCCTCAGGCGGTCAGTTCGCTTACTGCCTTGACCTCAATCCCACCACGGGGCCGCTGAGTCAGCGTGACCGTGACCCGCTCCGGCTTGGCCGTCAGCATTATTTCGCTCGCAATCTCGGCGGCGAGGGCCTCGGCAAAGACCGCGCGCTTGCGGAACCCCCAGAGATAGAGCTTCAGACTCTTCGATTCGACACACCACTCACCGGGCACGTAATCGATCACGACCGTCGAGAGGTCTGGCTGCTCGGTGATCGGGCACACAGATGTTAATTCATCGTTTGTGAAGGTCACCGTCGAGATGTTTTCGGGCGCCGCGAAAACCTCGACATGATCGATTGCGTGACGCACAGTGTTGCCCAACACGGTCAGTTCCATTCCTCGAGGATACTGTGCGAGAGCAACCCAACAGATGGCTCTCCAGGACTCATGAAACGAAAACGAATCGCAACAGCTCTCATTGTGGTCGCAGTTGGGATCGCTGCCTGCTCGCCTGGCGATGACAAAATTTCGGCACCAAAATCTGTCGCCGTCACAACTGTCGAGGCCGTCCCCTCTACTGAGACGCCGGACCCAGCTCCGGCGGTCACCTCGCCCAACTCAACCGTAGCGAGCGTTGACCCTGTTGAAGCATCAACAATCGCGCAGGTCAACGACTACATTGCTCAGGCCGCCGCATTCGACCAGGCCGGAGCCGACGTGCAATTTCCGACAGGCCTCACCTTCCAGGCAGGGGGCGCACCGGGATACTCGCGATACGTGTTCCGGGAACATTCTGAGGGTGTTGTGCCAACACTAGTCGAAGGCCCCCTTGTCGGGACAGTCCGCTGTCAGGACGAAGCCTTGCCGTGTTCGTTCGGCGAGCTGAGTGAGCTACACGAGTCGGGCAAACCAATTCCTCCGGGGTTGGCGTTGTCGACTGACGAATTGGCCGAACTAGTCACTCAGTTGAGCTCACTCAATGAATTTGCCGAAGCACACCGCGACGTGAACTCGGCATGCGCTGCTGGCTTCGTCAGCGACCGCATTCAGACAGCCAATATGGGCTCCCACTTTTACAACATCAGTTGGATTGCCGACGGTTTCGACCCGGGCCGCCCGGAGATCCTGCTCTACGCCAAGGCTGACGGAACGATGGCCGATGGGGCGCTTGACCAATGCAAGGACGGTAAGTGGACCGGTGAACCGATGAGCCTTGTGGGTACGGCCTTCATCATCCCGCCGGAGGTGATTGGCAATGAGCACCCGGAGACTTTTGCCGGCCCGCTCGACAACTGGCACATCCACTACAACCTTTGCCGCGGTAACGCCCAGGGACGCGATACTTTCTTACCGAGAACCGAGTGCGAGGCCCAGGGTGGCAACTTCTCCGAAGCATTAGGTTGGATGTTGCACGCCTGGGTGGCCAATGATTTCGATAATCAACTCGGTGTGTTCGGCATGTGGAACGCATCAATCGCTCCAGTCGCCGACGCAGCTGCGATTCGTGACAGCAGAAAGGTTCAGGGATCTGACTTTCCCGACGGCGCTCAGCAGTCGTTGATTGCCGACTTCTTGTACAGCGGCGAGTTGTCGGTGAGACCAGGTCAGCCATTGTTCTTCAACAATGTGGACGTCGTTCCACACACGGTCACGGCCGGCACTCCCGATTCGCCCGCACTCTCTGACTTCGACTCCGGCCTTCTTACTCCAGGCAGCAACTATGCGATCAGCTTCGACAAGCCCGGCAACTACAGTTTGTTCTGCACGCTGCACCCCGACATGGTCGCTCAGGTAACCGTTTCTAACTGAAACTAGTTGGCATCGAGCACAATCACGTTGGGCCTCATAGAGGCCGTCGTACTGACACCCTGCTGGGACGCCAGCTAGCGTGGCAGATGTGCTGACCAGTGATCAAATTGCCCGGTACGAGGCAGATGGCTTTCTTGTGCTGCCTGACTTTGTGTCACTAGATGACTGTGCTCGGCTCCGCAAACGGGCCAATGAGATCGTTGAAGAATGGGAGCCAAGCGAAGAACGCTCGATTTTTACGACGAATCAACAGGAGCGTGTATCCAATGGCGAATTCCTGGCTAGCGGAGCATCGACGTGGTGTTTTTTTGAAGAGGAAGCATTCAACTCCGATGGAGTACTGGTCCAGGCCAAAGAGCTGTCGATCAACAAAATCGGTCACGCCCAGCACGACACCCATGATGAGTTCAAACGATTCGCCTACAACCCCGCCATCGGCGAAGTGGCGCGAGAAGTTGGGATGCCCGACCCGCTCGCTCTCCAGTCGATGTACATCTTCAAGCAGCCGCAAATCGGTGGCGAAGTAGGCGTGCACCAGGACGCGACTTTCTTATACACCAACCCGATCACGGTCACTGGCTTTTGGTTTGCCATTGAGGACGCCACCATCGACAATGGCTGTCTTTGGGCCGTACCCGGGACGCACCGTGGT